>Ga0172377_10007464_pt1 | contig 11256 bp, 9 predicted proteins | sample Pumphouse3metaG_FD_119749 | JGI IMG/M metagenome (GOLD analysis project Ga0172377, IMG submission 119749) | Leachate microbial communities from a municipal landfill in Southern Ontario, Canada - Pumphouse #3 metaG | ecosystem: Engineered > Solid waste > Landfill > Unclassified | place: Canada... | reverse complement strand
CAGTGCTCGCCACGATGTATTCTCCAAATATCTGTCACAGAAATATCCGGAGAGTTATGATAAGGCTGTACCCGAAGATTTGACCTATTCGGGCAATTTAAAGCTCACCGACAAGGTAAAAGGTTCACCTCTGGATGCAGGTAAATTGGTTTTATCCCCTACCCGCACCTATGCACCCGTGGTCAAACAATTGCTTGACCAACTCCGCCCCCAAATTCATGGTATGATTCATTGCTCGGGTGGTGCACAAACTAAGATTCTAAACTTTGTTGACAAAGTACGTGTGGTAAAAGATAACCTCTTTCCTGTGCCTCCATTGTTTAAAACGATTCAAGAGCAAAGCGGGACAGATTGGGAAGAAATGTATAAGGTTTTCAACATGGGACATCGCTTCGAAGTATATCTTTCTCCTGAAGATGCACAGAAAGTAATCGAAATTTCCGAATCATTTAACATCCCTGCCCAAATTATAGGACGCATAGAAAAAAGCGACAAGAAAGAATTAATTATCCGAAGCGAATTCGGAGTATACACCTACGAATAAGGGGGAAACCTTTTGTTTAAATATATTTATAACGAAATAAATGGCAGATAACAATACTATTTTAGAAAAGCTGGACGCATTGGTGGCAAAATTCGAAGAAATTTCAACCCTCATTACGGACCCTTCAGTCATCGCTAACCAACCCCGCTACGTTAAACTCACAAAAGAATATAAGGAATTGAGCGATTTGATGAAGGCCCGCAAAGAATACATCAATCTGGAACAGAATATAGACGAGGACAGAGAAATCATGAATAATGAAACCGATCAAGAAATGCGCGACATGGCTCGCGAAGAACTTGAAAAGAGTCAAACTCGCCTACCTAAATTAGAAGAGGAAATTAAACTGATGCTCATCCCTGCCGATCCACAAGACGCAAAGAATGGCATTCTTGAAATTCGTGGTGGCACGGGTGGTGATGAAGCTGCACTCTTTGCTGGCGATTTGTTTCGTATGTATAGTAAATTCTGCGACCGAAAAAACTGGAAGATGGAAATTTCCAGTTGCAGCGAAGGAGCCAAGGGTGGTTTTAAAGAAATCGTATGTCGCATCACCGGTAATAATGTCTATGGAACTATGAAATACGAGTCGGGTGTACATCGTGTACAACGAGTACCTGCCACCGAGGCACAAGGACGCGTTCATACCTCCGCTGCATCCGTAGCTGTTCTTCCCGAAGCCGATGCATTTGAAGTAAATATCAACGAAGGTGAAATCCGTTGGGATACTTTCCGTTCAAGCGGCGCAGGTGGGCAAAATGTAAATAAGGTAGAATCCGGAGTCCGCTTACGTTATAATTGGAAGAACCCGAATACAAACATTATTGAAGAAATTCTGATTGAATGTACGGAGACACGTGATCAACCCAAAAACAAGGAACGTGCATTGTCGCGCCTGCGCACTTTTATCTACGATAAAGAGCACCAAAAATATGTAGATGATATTGCTTCAAAACGCAGGACAATGGTTTCAACCGGTGACCGTTCTGCAAAAATACGTACATATAACTTTCCACAAGGACGCATCACTGACCACCGCATCAACTATACCGTTTATAATTTGACTGCATTCATGGACGGTGACATCCAAGATTGCATCGATCATCTGATTGTTGCCGAGAATGCCGAACGGATGAAAGAAAGCGAAATATAAAAAACATCTTAATTCATTATATAATATATGAACAAAGAACAATTATTTGAAAATATCAAACGCAAGAAGTCTTTTCTTTGCGTTGGTCTTGACTCGGATATCAGAAAGATACCCGATTATCTGCTTGATAAGGCTAAGCCAGTACTGACCTTTAACAAAGATATCGTCGATGCGACTGCAGATCTTTGTATCGCCTACAAACTAAATCTGGCTTTCTACGAATGCATGGGTTCAAAAGGCTGGAAGATTTTTGAGAAAACCGTAAAATATATTAGAGAAAATTATCCGGATCAATTTATTATCGCCGATGCCAAACGAGGAGATATCGGAAACACCTCTACTTTATACGCCCGCTCCTTTTTCGAAGAAATGGACGTAGATGCCCTAACCGTAGCCCCATATATGGGTGAAGACAGCGTCACACCATTCTTGAATTATAAAGATAAATGGGTGATTCTCCTAGCCTTGACATCAAACAAGGGCTCTAATGATTTTCAGTTGACAAAAGACATGCAAAACGAGCAACTGTATGAAAAGGTTTTGCGCAAATCACAAGTTTGGGCTAATGACGAACAAATGATGTATGTCGTAGGTGCTACACAAGCTCAAGCTTTTGAAAATATCCGCAAAATCGTACCTAATCATTTTCTACTAGTACCCGGTATCGGCGCACAAGGCGGATCACTCGAAGAAGTCTGTAAATATGGCATGAATAAGCAATGCGGACTCATTGTAAATTCTTCCCGTGTCATCATCTTTGCAGATTCAAGCATGGAATATGCAAAAGCAGCACGAGAATCAGCTCAAAAAATACAAATGCAAATGGAACAAGAGCTGAAAAAGATAACAACTTCTCAGAATTGCTAAGGCTATTGTGAAAAAAAGCAAGATCATCAATGATCCGGTATTCGGATTTATCAACATACCAAAAGGTTTGCTATACGATATTGTTTGCCATCCCTATTTGCAACGGTTGAACCACATCAAGCAAGTCGGCCTTTCATCCGTTGTATATCCGGGCGCTCAACACACGCGTTTTCAACATTCCTTAGGAGCATTCTATCTAATGAGTGAAACCATCAGGCAATTGATAGACAAAGGCAATCTGATCTCCGATGAGGAAGCAGAAGGTGCGGAAGCTGCTATTTTGCTTCACGACATCGGTCACGGCCCTTTTTCACATGTGTTGGAAAGCACATTAGTACAGCAGGTAACCCACGAGGAAATTTCACTGATGTTGATGGAACGAATGAACAAAGAGATGGATGGTAAACTCACGCTGGCTATTCAAATTTTCAAGGACGAATATCCTAAACATTTTCTTCATCAACTCGTTAGTGGCCAACTGGATATGGACCGACTTGATTATCTACGCCGCGACAGTTTCTATACTGGCGTAACAGAGGGCAATATCGGATCAGCTCGCATCATCAAGATGTTGAATATAATAGACGACCATCTGGTCGTAGAAAAAAAAGGTATTTATTCAATCGAAAATTTTCTCACTGCACGCCGACTCATGTACTGGCAAGTCTATCTACACAAAACATCAGTCGCCTACGAACGCATGATGGTTTCTACTTTAAAACGTGCCAAGGAATTAGCCATGAATGGAGCAGATTTGTTTGCTTCTCCTGCTTTACACTTCTTTTTATACAATGATATTCATCGCGAGGAGTTTTACAATAACCCCGAATGCCTGGATCATTTCATCCAACTTGACGACAGCGATATCTGGACATCCTTAAAAACATGGAACTCTTACCCCGACAAAGTACTTTCAATTTTAAGCCAAGGATTAGTAAACCGCCACATCTTTAAAGTAGAAATTTCGACTGAACCAATCAGCCAGAAACGAATAGATGAATTGATAAAACAAATCAGCCGATATTACAACATCAGTCTTGCAGACACACAATATTTTATTGCCATACACGACATTGAAAAGAACATGTATAATCCCGCTGACGACAGCATAAATATACTTTACCCCGACGGATCAATAAAAAATATCGCTGAGGCTTCAGATATGCTTAATATAACTTTATTATCAAAGAAGGTAAAAAAATATTACCTTTGCTATCAACGTTTGGATAGATAACGGAAAATAAGTAGTAAAAAGCACACATATTTAAAAAAAAAGTCCTTAATTTGCAACCAATTAAAATTAGAATTACATGGATTTTTCAGCAAAACAAATTGCATCTTTCTTACAAGGAGAAATTATTGGTGATGAAAACACAATAGTTCACACTTTTGCAAAGATTGAAGAAGGTGTGGAAGGAGCTATTTCTTTCCTTTCAAACCCTAAATATATACATTATTTATATACCACAAAGTCGAATATTATTTTAATCAATAAAGACTTTGAACCCGATCAGAAAGTAAAAGCCACTTTGATAAAAGTAGATAATGCCTACGAGAGCCTAGCCAAATTGCTAACACTTTATGAAATGAGCAAACCTGTCAAAAAAGGTATTGACTCATTGGCTTTTGTTTCTAAAAGTGCAAAAATAGGTAAAGATACATATGTTGGCGCTTTCGCGTACATTGGCGAAAATGCAGTGATTGGCGGAAACACACAGATATACCCACACACCTTTATCGGCGACAATGCAAAAGTTGGCGATCACTGCCTGCTATACTCTAACGTTAATGTATATCATGACTGCCAAATAGGCAACGAATGTATACTTCATTCAGGGGCAGTTATCGGCGCCGATGGCTTTGGTTTTGCTCCAACAGCCAATGGATACGAAAAAATCCCACAAATCGGCATCGTGGTTTTGGAAGACAATGTAGAAATCGGAGCTAACACTTGTGTTGACCGTGCGACAATGGGATTTACGAAAGTTCATAAAGGCGTGAAATTGGATAATCTAATACAAATTGCACACAATGACGAAATTGGCGCCAACACAGTAATGGCCGCTCAAGGAGGCATTGCTGGTTCAACAAAAGTTGGCGAATGGTGTATGTTCGGTGGACAAGTCGGCGTTGCGGGACACGCCAGAATTGGAGACAAAGTAGATTTGGGAGCTCAATCAGGAGTTCCTGGAAATATCAAATCAGGTAGTAAACTAATTGGCACCCCCCCCATAGAATTGAAAACATTTCTCAAATCGGCCATCGTTCACAAACAACTCCCCGATATGCTTTCTGAAATCCGCAACCTCCGTAAAGAGGTTAATGATTTAAAAGATAAAATACAAAAACAAGAAAATAAAAAATAAAACAAGAACCAATGTTGAAACAAAAAACTTTAAAAGACAGCTTTTCACTTAGTGGAAAAGGTCTTCACACTGGACTTGACTTAACCGTAACCTTTAACCCGGCTCCGGAGAATCACGGATATAAAATTCAGCGTGTCGATTTAGAAGATAAACCTATAATTGACGTTATAGCAGATAATGTAACCGGCACCCAAAGAGGTACTTCACTTACATCCAAATCAATAAAAGTAAGCACCATAGAACATGGCATGGCAGCTCTATATGCTTCTGGCATAGACAATTGCCTTATACAAGTTACCGGACCTGAATTTCCTATTTTGGACGGGAGCGCAAAATATTACATGGATAAGATTGAAGAAATCGGTACTGTAGAACAAAATGCGGTTAAGGATATTTTTATTATCAAATCAAAAATTGAAATACGCGATGAGAAAACTGGATCTTCCATCATTGTATTGCCCGACGATAATTTCAGTCTGAATGTACTTATCTCTTATGATTCGGAGATTCTTTCGAACCAATTTGCGACACTTGAGAATATGAATAATTTTAAAGATGAAGTAGCAGCCAGCCGTACTTTCGTCTTTGTTCGCGAGATTGAGCCATTGCTTCATGCCGGACTTATTAAGGGAGGGGATTTAGACAATGCTATCGTCATCTACGAAGAAAAAATGAATCAAGATAGTTTCGACAAATTGGCAGATATTATGAATGTGCCCCGTATGAATTCAAGCAATCTTGGATATATCAACCACAAACCATTAGTTTGGCCTAATGAATGTGCCCGTCACAAACTGCTTGATATTATCGGTGATTTGGCCCTAATCGGCAAGCCTATTCAGGGACGAATTATCGCTACCCGTCCGGGGCATACGATCAATAATCAGTTTGCGCGCAAGATACGCCATGAAATTCGTCAACACGAAGTTCAAGCACCGATTTATAATTGTAATCATGAACCAATTATGGATGTTAACCGTATCCGTCAACTCTTACCTCACCGTTATCCCATGCAATTTGTCGATAAGATAATAGAAATCGGCGCTAGCTATATAATTGGTGTTAAGAATATTACAGCTAATGAGCCCTTCTTCCAGGGACACTTTCCCCAAGAACCGGTCATGCCTGGCGTATTACAAGTTGAAGCCATGGCACAAGTCGGAGGATTACTTGTTCTCAATTCCATTAATGAGCCCGAACGTTACTCAACTTACTTTATGAAAATAGACGGCGTAAAATTTCGAAGAAAAGTAATACCTGGAGATACCTTAATTTTCCGCGTAGAAATGCTTACTCCTATCCGGCATGGAATATCAACAATGAAGGGCTACGCATTCGTAGGTGAGGCCTTAGTTTGCGAAGCAGAATTCATGGCACAAATTGTAAAAAATAAATAATAATAAAACATGATAAGTCCGCTAGCATATATTGATCCTGATGCAAAAATTGGGACAAATGTAGAAATTGCACCTTTTGCATTTATTGATAAAAATGTGATAATAGGTGATAATAATATCATTATGCCACATGCAAACATACTTTATGGCACACGAATAGGCAATGGTAATAGAATATTCCCAGGAACCGTTATCGGAGCCATTCCACAAGATTTAAAATTTAAGGGCGAAGAAACTACTGCTGAAATAGGCGATAATAACCTTATTCGAGAAAACGTAACTATTAATCGTGGAACAGCGGCTAAAAGACATACTATAATTGGAAACAACAACTTATTAATGGAAAGCGCTCATGTAGCACATGATGTAATTGTGGGAAGTAATTGTATCATTGGCAATTCAACAAAAATGGGTGGCGAAGTTGTTGTTGATGATAATGCCATCATCAGTGCTAGTGTACTTATCCATCAATTCTGCCACATAGGCGGCTATGTAATGGTACAAGGTGGAAGTCGATTCAGCAAAGATGTACCACCATACATTATAGCTGGGCGTGACCCAATTGCATATTGTGGACTTAATTTAGTGGGTTTGCGCCGTCATAAATTTACCGAAGAACAAATTGAAAATATCCACAACGCATATCGGATTATATACATGAGCGGATTAAACAAAACTGATGCAAAATCTAAAATTGAGAATGAAATGAAACTCACACCTGAGATAAAATATATTATTGATTTTATTGAAAGCTCTGAACGCGGTATTATTAAATAAAAAACTTTAAATAACAGATAGTATGATATATCGATTTACAATTATTTCCGATGAAGTAAACGATTTTGTCAGAGAAATACAAATCGACCCAGATGATACTTTTCTAAGTTTTCATGAGGCCATACTTAAATCAGTTGGCTACAAGAATGATGACATGACTTCTTTCTTTATTTGTAACGAAGACTGGGAAAGGGGAGAAGAAATCACACTGGAAGAAATGGACACCTCTTCTGAGGAGGATAGTTGGATAATGAAAAATACAAAGTTGAATGAATTAATCGAAGACGAAAAACAAAAACTTATCTTCATTTTCGATTATATGACTGAACGTGGTTTTTTTATCGAATTATCCGAAATTATTACAGGAAAAAACATTCCAAAACCAAAATGCACGAATAAAGAAGGAGAGGCCCCCAAACAACATATTGATTTTAATGAAATCGGGACTAAAAAAGATAGTAATACTGATGACTTAGATGAGAATTTCTATGGAGACCAAGATTTCGACCTTGAAGATTTTGATCAAAATGGAATGGACATAAGCGAAATTGAACCAAACAATGAATAGCCTTCATTTCTTTGGACAAAATCCTTTAACCGAATATTCTACTCTTAAACTATGATTGATAATTCTCAGCTTCAACCACCCATACTTATTGTCTTGATTGGACCTACAGGTGTTGGAAAAACAGAGCTAAGCTTAAAATTGGCTGAGAATTATCATACATGCATTGTTTCCGCCGATTCCAGACAATTATATAAAGATCTACGCATAGGAACCGCTGCCCCAACATCTGAGCAACAGGCACATGTCAAGCATTATCTTGTCGGTAACTTGAAACTTACCGATTATTATAGTGCTGCCAGATACGAAACGGAAGCTCTTAATATTCTTGAAAAGCTTTTTTTTACTAAAAACATAGTCATACTTACAGGTGGATCGATGATGTATATCGATGCTATATGTAAAGGAATTGATGACATACCCACTATTGATCAGGAAACACGACAAACTGTGATGCAAAAATATGAGCAGGATGGATTAGACTACCTATGTGCTGAACTTCACTTGCTTGATCCCGAATACTATAAAATTGTAGATTTAAAAAATCCAAAACGAATAATTCACGCATTGGAAATTTGCTACATGACAGGAAAGACCTATACTTCTTTCCGTTCAGGAAAGAAAAAAAAACGACCATTCCGTATCATCAAAATTGGATTAAAGCGCGACCGGGAAGAACTTTATCAACGCATCAATGATAGAGTAGACCAGATGATGAAAGACGGATTGTTGGAAGAGGCTCGTCTAGTTTATCCTTTCAAAACACTCAATTCACTTAATACGGTTGGCTACAAAGAACTGTTTAAATACCTTGACAAAGAATGGGACCTTCCTTTTGCTATGGAAAAGATCAAACAGAATTCGAGGATATATTCTCGCAAACAAATGACATGGTTCAAAAGAGATCAAGAAATTCGATGGTTCCACCCCAAACAAGAAAACGAAATTCTAGCATATATACAACAACTATTATAAAAAAAATATTGCGCTTAACCTAGTTTTTCAAAAAGATAACTACCTATCAAAAACAAATCACCCATAAAGACAAAACTAAACACCAAAAAGGCAAAAAAGGTACTCCACCTCGCAAATCCTTCTTCGCTATGCTTTACACGAAGCATCGTACTAATTAAACAATCACCACTGATAAACAATAGCAGGAAATAGCAGATGAAGCTGCTCCATGATACCACATGAAAAGCGTCATCTTTTCCCATAAGGAAAGTAGAAATAACAGCTATAAGAAAAAATGCCGCATATTCCAAATCTTTTCTTTTTGAGTTCATAATCATAAGCTTATATTTTAAAATACTCTATCCTTTCAATTTCACAAATATATCAAAATAATTTTAGTATCTAAAGATTTGATCAAAGTAGATTAAAGAAAAGTAAGATTTAAGCTATTTTAGAAATCGAACGACACAAAACATCTAAACGTTCTTTGGCGAATCTAACATTATTATTACTTTTGTAACTATAAAAACAAGTAAATTATGAAAAAAGAAGGAACCATAAACTGTATGATTAAAAATAGAATGACTTTACTAGCTCTTTGTCTGTGTTTAATAAGTCTTACTGTTCCGGCACAAGATCGTAAAGTTCTTACACTCGAGGATATTACTTCCGGGCGTTTCCGCCCGAATAACATTTATGACATTATTCCTATGTCAGATGGAGAACATTATACACAAATGAACAACGATAGTACACAAATCGTTGAATATTCTTTCCGAACCGGAGAAAAGGTTGAAGTTCTTTTTGATATAGCCATGGCGCGCGAATGTCCTTTCAAGCATTTTGACAGTTATCAATTTTCACCCGACGGTAAAAAAATACTGATAGCTACCGAATCGGAACCCATCTACAGACATTCATTTACTGCAGTATATTACCTCTACCCACTTTACCGAAATAATAAAGGAGTCATGACTAACAATATTATTGAAAAGTTATCTGACGGTGGGTCACAACAATCACCAGTATTCTCACCTGATGGAAATATGATTGCTTTTGTACGAAACAATAATATCTTTCTGGTTAAAACTCTATATAACAATAGTGAAAGCCAAGTAACTAATGACGGCAAAATCAATACTATTATCAATGGCAAGCCAGATTGGGTATACGAAGAGGAATTTGAATTTACTAGTGCACTAGAATTCAATGCAGATAACACAATGATTGCTTATATACGTTTTGATGAATCGCAAGTACCAACATACTCGTTTCCTCTTTTTGCCGGAGAAGCTCCCAAAAACAAAAGATACAATCTATACCCCGGAGAATACACGTACAAATACCCTAAGGCTGGTTGTAAAAATTCTAAAGTTGAAGTTCGTACCTATGATATAAAATCACACATTACCCGTACTATGCAGGTACCTATTGATGCTGATGGCTACATTCCCCGCATTCGTTTCACCAAAGAAGCAGACAAGCTGGCCATTTTTACAATGAACCGTCATCAAAATCGTTTTGATTTATATATGTGCAATCCACGTTCAAAACTATGCAAGTTGACTCTTCGTGATGAAAATCCTTATTATATAAAAGAAAATATTTTTGATAATATTCGTTTCTATCCCAATCATTTTAGTTTTATGAGCGAACGCGATGGTTACAACCAACTTTACTGGTATAATATAAATGGTACACTTGATAAAAAAATAACAAGTGGAAAAGAAGAGGTCATCGATTTTCTTGGCTATGATATGAACAATAAGATATTCTATTACACAGCCTACGATAATAGCCCTATGTGCAAAGCCATATTCAAAACTGACAGTAAAGGGCGTAAAACTAAATTGTCAGAAAATAAAGGAACAAATAATGCTTTGTTTAGTACTTCAATGAAGTATTATATAAACAAATACACCAGCCTCACTAACCCGATGTTGATTACACTGAATGATAATACAGGACACACATTAAAGACACTGGTTACTAACGAAAAATTAAAAAACGAACTATCCGAATACAATATTCCCCAAAGACATTTTTTTACTTTCAAGACTAGCGATGGTGTAAAATTGAACGCATGGATGATAAAACCAACCAACTTCTCACCAGATAAGAAATATCCTGTACTAATGTATCAATATAGCGGACCAGGATCACAGGAAGTGCTTGACAGATGGTCACTTACTTGGGAGAACTATATGGCTACCAAGGGATATATAGTTGTCTGTGCCGATGGTCGTGGAACCGGCGGACGAGGACAAGCATTCGAGAAATGCACTTACATGAAAATCGGAGTAAAAGAAGCAAAAGATCAAGTTGAAACAGCCCAGTACTTGAGTACATTACCTTATATTGACAAGGGACGTATTGGTATCTGGGGTTGGAGCTATGGCGGATATATAACCTTGATGAGCATGAGCGAAGGCACACCAGTTTTCAAAGCAGGAATAGCTGTTGCTCCACCAACCGATTATCGATTTTATGATACTATCTATACGGAACGCTTCATGCGCACCCCACAAGAAAATGCTGAGGGATATAATGCCACTTCAGCCTTCACAAGAGCCGACAAACTACACGGCAAGTTGTTAATTGTTCATGGTATGGCTGATGATAACGTACATTTT
>Ga0172377_10007458_pt1 | contig 11263 bp, 13 predicted proteins | sample Pumphouse3metaG_FD_119749 | JGI IMG/M metagenome (GOLD analysis project Ga0172377, IMG submission 119749) | Leachate microbial communities from a municipal landfill in Southern Ontario, Canada - Pumphouse #3 metaG | ecosystem: Engineered > Solid waste > Landfill > Unclassified | place: Canada... | reverse complement strand
AATATAAATATTATTTTGCTTAATTAAATGTATCTATCGATAAGACATTAAAAAATAATTATATTTGTTTTCTATATTCAAGCGCTTTGCTTAAAGTTACTTCATCAGCATATTCTATATCACTACCTAATGAAATACCTTGTGATAATCTAGTAACTTTAATGCCAAATGGTTTAATCAAATTAGCTATATAGTATGCTGTTGCTTCACCTTCGACATCAGGATTTGTTGCCATTATTACTTCTTCACAACCATTTAAACGCTTAATTAATTCTTTGATTCGAATATCATTAGGTCCACGGTTTTCAAGTGGACTAATCGTCCCGTGCAAAACATGATATTGCCATTTTAAGTTGCCTATTTTTTCAAAAGCAATAACATCTTTAGGCTCTTTTACAACGCAAATTATTTTATTATTCCTTGTTTGACAAATACTGCAAATTTGTTGATCAGTAAAATTACCACAATTTTGACAAAAGTGAATATTTTCTTTTGCGTCAATTATAGCATTCGCTAAATCTTTAACTTTTTCTTTTTCCATTTGCAAGATTGCATAAGCATATCGCTGAGCAGTTCTTTTTCCAACATTAGGCAGATATGATAAAGCGTTTATCAATTTATCTAAGCCATCAATTTGTTTCATTAAAACATACCACCTAAATTATTGGGAATTTGAGGAGTTAAAGTTTCCGCTAATTCATCAATTTGCTTATTTGCATCGTTAATTGCCACAATTATTAAATCTTCTAACATTTCTAAATCATCAACATCAACGGCATTTTTATCAATTATTAAAGATAATACTTCTCTTTTGCCATTCATTTTAACTTTAACTAAACTTGAACCACTTGACGCTTCCACTTCACTTTGTTCTAGCTTTAATTTATCTTGCTCCATTTTTTCTTGCATAGCTTTTGCTTGTTTCAATAATTGTTGCATGTTTCCCATTCCACCAAAATTCATAATTTATCTCCTTTTTTTTATTAATTACATTATTTTAATTTCATTTATAGTTTTTTTTTAAAATTTGATATTTTATTTACATTAATTGTTAATTATATAAATTATTTTTTTTTAATATATTTTATTTAACTAATTACTATCTTTTTAATTATATAAAATTTATTTAGTTTATATCTCATTTTTTTATTTCATTACTAAATTAATAATCTGATTTTATCATTTTTTTTCATTCATTTAATATACACTTATTATATAATCTTTAACTTATCCTGAAATTTATCTTTTAGTAATTTAGTCATATTATTGTCTTTTTCTGTATATTTATTATCATATTTTGCAATATTCACGCTTAAATCAGCATTTATATTAATTAAAATGTCATTTATAAGTGCTTTTTTAGAATTTATAAGAATATATGTCGCTTCATGTTTTGTTTTTAAATATAAGACATTTTCATAAATTTCAGGCTCTATTATTTCTTCAAAAGCATTATACAACATAAATTGACTTTGCTCTTTAAGTATTGTTAACAATTGCCCTAAAATTTTTGTTACATTGGAATTATTTTTATTATTATCTTCAATTGCATGGTCAAATGGTGAATATTCTGTTATCTTTAATTCATTATTTGCTAAGCAATTTAATTCTGTAATGTCAAATTTCTCTGTCTTTGTTACAATTTTATTAGTATCATTTATACTTTTGTTTAATTCATTGCAAACGTCATTTATATTTTTGTTTAATTCATTGCAAACGTCATCATTTAATTTTGTAGTTTTGCGTAATTTGTAATTGCTATTGTTTAAATTATCCTTAATTGTATTTTCACTTGCCGTCACTTTGTTGTTACTATTTAAAATTACTTTTTCAATACTATCTTTTGCTATGTTATTAGATTTAGTAATATTATATTCTTCTTTATTATTGAATGTTTGAGGAAAATTATTATCATTTTTGTCATTATTTATTTTATTAATTTTTTCAATATCTATTTTAAGTTTTTTTTTAACGAAGGATTTTGAATTTCAGCTATTGAATTTATGCCGGCAATTTCAATTAATATTTGAGGATTGGTGCTAAATTTTATATTTTGTTCAACAAATCCAAATTCGTTAAGGCAATTTTGTTTTAATTGAAAATCAATTTTGTTTGATTGTTCTTTTAATACTTTAAATTCTTCACTTGGCATTTTTAATATTTCATTTGCATTATTACATGTTTCTGCAATGATTAAATTTCGAAACCACACGCTTAAATCTTTTGCAAGTGCACCTAGATTTTTGCCACTTTGCGACACTTTATTAATTTCAGATAAAAATTCACCCACATTAGCATTTACAATTGAATAAGCAATTTTTTCAATCATACCTTTTGAATTAACACCTAAAATGTTCATGACATCTTCCAACTTAATATTATCAACACAATATGCTATGCACATGTCAGCAATGGACAACACATCTCTAGCACTGCCTTGCCCTGCCCTTGCTATATATGATATAGCTTCATCTTCATAATTTATATTTAAGTCATGTAATATCTTTATTAGCATTTCTTCAAGTTTTGTTTGCTCGATTAATTTAAAATCCAAACGCATACATCTTGATAAAATTGTTGCAGGCAATTTTTGATATTCGGTTGTTGCTAAAATAAAAACACAATGTATTGGGGGCTCTTCCAAAGTTTTTAACAACGCATTAAAGGCTTGGTCTGTTAACATATGAACTTCGTCTATTATATAAACTTTATATTTGCAATTAACAGGCGGATACTTTACTTTTTCACGCAAATCTCTAATCTCATCAACTTTATTGTTGCTTGCTGCGTCAATTTCTAAAATATCCATTGAATTAGGATTTGCTAAACTTAAACAACTAGCACAATGGTTGCAAGCAACACAATTATTTGTCTTATTTTCACAATTAATTGCTTTTGCAAATATTCGTGCCATTGAAGTCTTGCCTGTTCCCCTTGTTCCACAAAATAAATACGCGTGACCGATTTTATTTTGTAAAATCTGATTTTTTAGAACTTTTGTAATATGTTCTTGCCCGATTATTTCATCAAAATTCGTCGGTCTATATCGTCTATATAACGCTTGATACGACATGTAATCTCCTTTTTTTTGCTTCAACTTTCTTTATATAATTTTTTTTATTTTACTCTTTAACCTTGTCAAACTATTATCTATGCTTTTATACGGTTTATTAATTGATTCTGCAATTTCACCGATTGAAAGTCCATTTAAGTATAATTGTAGCACATTTTTTTCAAAAACACTTAAATTTTCATCAATTTCTTTATTAATTTTTTGAATATTTTCTTTTGAAATCATACCAGTTAATGGATCACTATTAAAACTTGCAATTTCAATACCAAAATCATCATCTTCAATATCATTTTCACAAGAAATAGCACCTTGTTTGTTAAGTGATAACGACGAATTTAAAGCAAAATTACTCTTTTTGTTTGCAGACTTTATTGCATTTAAAACTTGGCTTTGAATACATAATTTTGCATATAGTTCGAAATTATCATTTTTTAAATCATCATAAGTTAAGATAGCTTTATAAAGTCCTATCATACCCTCTTGAATTAAATCTTCTGTTTGTGCACCTATTAAAAAAAATTTCCTTACAACTTGGTTAACTAGCGTTTTCTTTTCACTTAATACTTTTTCAATCGCTTGTTGGTCGCCCTCTTTACATTTTTTTATTAAAACTTTATCAGTTACCATAATTTCTTCCTTAAAATAATTTTATTTGTTAGAATACTTGCTTTTTTTTGATCAAAAAACCGACTAATCTTATAAAAATAAATTTTATTAAAAAGTTTACTTTTTTTAGTTTTAGAAATTAAATTTTTCTTTATTAAAAAAAAGTTTGAGTTTGCTAGTTCGAAAAAATAATTTATTTGTTATAAAAAGTTTAGATTTCGGGTTCAAAAATTTAAATTTTTCTTTGTTCTAGTGCTTGCCATAAAATTATTCCAGTCGCAATTGAGGCATTCAAAGAATTTAATTTGCCATACATTTCGATTTTTAAAATGCCATCACAATTTTTTTTAGTTAATTGTCTTACTCCATTCCCTTCATTACCGATTACTACGGCTAAATTACCCTTTAAATTGCAGTTTTTAGCTAGTTCACCATCCATATCAGTTGCATACACCCAAACATTTTTTGATTTTAAATCATTAATACAATCGCTAATGTTTGTAACTTGTGCAATTAAAATATGATTAATTGCACCCGAACTCGCTTTATAGACAGTTTCAGTTATAGGACATGCGTGGTTCTTAGTTGTAACAATTCCATGAACACCTGCACACTCACAAGTTCTTATAATATTCCCAAAATTGTGCGGGTCTTCAATTTCATCTAAAATCACCATAAATACATCTTCATTCAATTGTTTCGCCTTTAAAAATATGTCATCAATTTGACAATACTGAAAATCAGGAATAAAAGCAATTACCCCTTGATGATTTGGTGTTTTTGAAAGTTTGTCTAACACATTTTTAGGTGATAATTCAAATTTAATTTTATTTTGCTTTAACAATTCGACTAAATTTTGTAAACTTCCGTTAATTAAATTTTCTTGTAATATTACCTTATTAATTGTTTTGTTCGCTTTTATTGTTTCTAATACGCTATTTTTTCCTTCAATTTGCATTTTTATTTTACCTCATTTAAAATATTATAAATGTTTTCCAACATTTCAAAAAGCCGATCATTTTTTTCACTTAAATATAAATAACCTATTATACTTTCTAGGCTTGTCGCATCTCTATATTCAACCAAACTTGCGTTTTTCGCTGTGTGATTTAATTTGCAATTTCTTGCCCGCTTCCCAATCGCTTTTTCAACTTCATCAAAATAATTTTTTTCAATTAAAGTATTATAGGCAATCGCTTGCCCTGACGCTTTAACATAAAAATTAGCCTTTTTATGAAGGCTACCGCTATTTTCATTAGACATTTCTATAATCTTTGAACGAATAAAAGTTGTAAAAATACTGTCACCTATAAATGCTAAAACTAAAACATTTTTTAATTTGTTTTTTTGACATACAGTTTCATTTTGAAACATATTTAAAATTTCTTTCACAAATATATTATATCATACAGCAATAGAATATTCAACTAAAAAATAATCATTTACTGTAGCAAAATAGCTTTTAACGCAATATTATGTATAGATGTTAAACTTTTTTTTAGATTTACCTGTGGTGATTCAAACTTTAATTGCAACACTATTTTGTTGGTTTTGCACAACATTAGGTGCAAGTATCGTATTTTTCTTTGTCAAAATTAAACCAAAATATTTGACAGCAATGCTCGCTCTCGCAAGTGGAGTCATGATTGCTTCAAGTTTTTTTTCTCTTTTACAGCCAGCCATTGAAGCTTGCAAAGAAAACAATTTGCCGACATCTTTATATGTTGCCATAGGTTTTATAATAGGTGGACTGTTTATTGTATTATCTGACAAGATTTTAGATAAATTTTTTAAACTGGAAAAATATAAAGATCACAAGGCTTTTAAAAAAAGCATAATCTTCACAGGGTCAATTACAATACATAATATACCAGAGGGAATGGCCGTTGGCGTTGCGTTTGGATCAATAGGCGTGGGTTTAGAATCGGCAACCGTCGCCACCGCCCTATTATTAGCACTTGGAATAGGCATTCAAAATATACCAGAAGGAACGGCTGTTTCAATTCCATTAAAACAACAAGGTTGTAGTTCAAAAAAATCATTTATTATAGCAACTCTCTCAGGGATTGTTGAGCCGTTGTTTGCACCACTCGCTTGCTTATTATGTATTTTTTTCAACGGCATTTTACCATTTTTATTATCTTTCGCCGCCGGCACAATGATTGCAGTTGCCACATGCGAACTTATGCCCGAAGCATGTAAAGGAAGCAAAAATTATTCGATTTTGTTTGTAATTTTAGGATTTGCTATTATGGCTGTTTTAGATACTTCATTTTAGATAGATTTATTAAAAAAATAATAATACAACAAAAATAAAAAAAAAGGAGAAAATGGTTAAATTTTTTCCTAAGTTTTTTTATTATGAGTAACAACTAATTCACTTTATTTCTCAATTAGAATTATAATTTCAAGGTTTTATATTTTATAACATTTTTAAAAATTTAATTAAATTTTAAAAAATTATATAGTTTCAACATTAAACAATTCTTGAAATTTTTCACATCTGTCAATTAATACATTAAATTTGCCTGAATCTTCAATTTTGCCATCAGCGATAAAAAATATTCTATCAGCATTTTTGATTGTAGAAAGTCTATGTGCAACAATTATAACCGTTCTTTGATTAGAAAGCATTTTAATACTTTCTTTGATTTCTTCTTGTGCTAAATTGTCAAGCGAACTTGTGCTTTCATCAAACAAAATTAGTTTTGAATCTTTTAAAAATACTCTTGCAATAGCAAGCCTTTGTCTTTGCCCACCCGATAATTTTATCCCGCCTTCACCAACCACGGTATTAAGCTTATTTGGTAAGCTCTCAATAAAATCCCACAAAGCTGCTTTTTTGCAAACTTCAATCAATTCTTCTTCCGTAGCTTCTGGCTTAATAAGTAAAAGGTTTTCTTTTATTGTTGCATCAAATATATAAGGAAATTGATTTACTAAACTAATATTTTTCCTTATAGCCTCTTTACTTAAATTTTGAATATCCTTTCCATCTAATAATACTTGTCCACGATTTGCATCATAAATTTTTGTGATCAAATTTAATATTGTGGTTTTGCCACCACCACTTTTACCAACAAATGCGACTACTTCATTAGAATTAATTATAAAACTTATGTCTTTGAGAACCTCAACACCTTCATTAATTTTTTTGCTTAATTCTTCAACTTTTATTTCATCATTCGCTTGCTTTTTTGGTTTTCTTCTCTTTTTTTCTATTATTTCCTCATCAATTTCTTTTGAAAAAGATTCATATTTAAAACCAACGTTGTTAAATTCAACTTTCCCACTAAAATTATCCAAATTTTCATTTCCAAAATGTTCAATAGGCAAGTTTTCTTCTTTATATAATGTTTTTAATCTTGCACTTGCAACTTTTACTTCCCCACAAACTTGCGAAATGCCACCAACTTGCCTAACAAAATATCCTATTGAATCTTGATTAGAATAAATAAATAAGAATGCAGCCAAGGATATACCCTTGTCTTTTAATAAGAATAAACTTGTTAAACAAATGGCAAAAGCAGTTAAAATTATACCATATTCACGAAAGGTAAAAAAAGCAGTTGATTTATTTCTAACTTTTGTACTTTCAGATTGATAATCATCAACCCTCTCATTTGCAACTTTCTTTAAATTTTCTTCCAAGTTTAATACTTTTATATCACGTTCGCTTTTTGAAATTTCACCAACCAAACTGTATATTTTATCATGCTTTAAATCTCTGATCTTGCCAGCTTTTTTAAACCATTGTAGTTTTTTATATTCAATTAAAGATAGTAAACTAATAGCTATAAAAAATATAATAGCAATATAAACATTAAACAAGGCTATAATTACCAAAGTAATAAATCCTGTTGTCATGCTTGTTAGATTGTCTAATGCTGTATCTAGTGATGAAAAGATATTTTCAGGATCTTTACATACTCTGTTAGTTAATTTACCTGTTGGAATGTTTCCCATCGAAGATGAGGTTAACATAAAAGTTCTTTGTATTAAATCTTTTTTTAATTCTGCCGACATTTTGTTAGACAATTTAATATATAAAAATGTTACATAAGCATAAATGGCTCGATTAGATAGGTTCATAACAAATGCCAAAATTAAAAGCATGATGGCTTTATTAAAATTTGATTGCGTTAGCTCATTTAAAAATTGTGCAAAAAGTAAAGTAATTCCAACATAAATAAAGCTTGCTAAAAATTGCAATAAGATATAGAAAAAAACTCCGTATTTTCTCTTTTTAATATACGGCATAAATACAGCATCAGCTTTTTTCTTATCTTTGATTTTTCCTTCTTTCATTTTTACCCTCATAATCGACTTTTTTATTCGTATTGTAGCATTTGTGCCAAACATTGTCAATGCTATTATTATTTTTTATTTTAGATTTTGCCATTATAATTCATAATCACTCATTAAATCATCAAAAAAATTTCATTTCTTTTAATTTGACAAATCAATTAATTAGCTGTTCAGAAAATTTTTTATATCTTAGACTATCCATTATGAAAAATATTGCCTTTTCTGATATTGATAAATTTTAAAAAAATGTGATGAACTTTAAGTTAAATAAATAAAAAGTTGATGTTTTGAAGTGAATCCCATAGGGGTCACTTCAGTTTTATTAATCTTTTTTTAAAGTTTTCTTTTTAAATTCGAAGCATGCATTGTTATATTAGTTGTAAATTTTAAAATATACTAAAATTTTACTAAAAAAGACAAAATTCGACAAGTGCGCCATGTTAAAATTAATTAGTTATAAGGAGGCGTTCTATGCAAGTAATGAATAAAGTATACAACAATACTTTATATATTACGTTAAGTGGCGAATTAGATGAAATGACCGCAAATTTTGTTCGCAACAAATTAGATGAAGTTATGCAAACTAAAGGAACTAAACAAATCATCATCGATTTATCTGAGCTTGAATTTATGGATAGCACAGGAGTCGGCGTCCTTATCGGGCGATATAAAAAAATGAGAGAAGTAAACATTCCAATATTTATTTGCAATCCAAGTAATACTGCTGAAAAAATATTTAAGATGACGGGGCTTTATGACATAATGCCCAAAATAGGTTAAGAGGTAATATTATGAAGAATGAAATGACTTTAATAATTAAAGCATTATCCATTAATGAATCTTTTGCAAGAACATGTGTTGCTGCGTTTTGTGTCGGACTTAATCCTAGTCTAGATGAAATTAATGACATCAAGACGTCGGTTTCGGAAGCGGTCACAAATTGTGTTGTGCATGCGTATCCAGACAAAGTTGGTGACATTAAGATTAAGGTGTCGATAAACAACGATTTAATAACTATATTTATTACGGACTTTGGTATAGGAATTAGTGATGTTAACAAGGCAAGGGAACCATTTTATACGACAAAGCCTGAACAGGAACGAAGCGGTATGGGCTTTACGGTGATGGAAAGTTTTATGGACGATGTTGAAGTATTTAATAACGGCAATTCAAATGGATTAACGGTCAAAATGTGCAAAAAAATCGCTAATGTTAATTATCAAGTCATGGGTGCATAAAAATATGCAAAATCATGAAGAAACCATAGCCTTAATTAAAAAAGCCCAAAATGGTGATGTTTTTGCAAAAAATAAATTGATTGAAGAAAATGCACCATTAGTCAAATGTCTAATTAAAAGATATTTAAGAAAAGGAATTGAATATGATGACTTATATCAACTAGGTTGTCTAGGTTTTGTTAAGGCAATAAATAAATTTGATGAAGGGTTCCACACAAGATTTTCAACATACGCCGTTCCAATAATTTTAGGAGAAGTTAAACGCCACCTTAGAGATGATGGCTACATTAAAGTGTCGCGAACAATTAAACATCAAGCAAATTTAATTAAAAAATACATCGATGAATATTCTAATCAACATTCATTGTCACCTACTTTTGAACAAATCGCTGAACAATTTGACATGGAACTAACTGACGTAGTTTTTTGTTTAGAGTCAGCAAAAATGCCTGTTTCTATATACGAGAAAAACGACTCCACCGACAAATCTAGTGAAATGCTTGAAAAGTTACCAACTCAAGAAAGTGAAAGTAAAAATGTTCAATATATATTATTAAAGGATTTAATTTGCGACTTAAATTCAAGAGATAGAAAAATTATTTATTTAAGATATTTTAAAGAATATACTCAAAGTGAAATTGCTGAATTTTTAGGTATTTCGCAAGTTCAAGTATCAAGAATTGAAAGCAAAATATTGTCTAATTTAAAAGAACAATTAAATTACTAAATTAGACAATGTTATTATTTCCCTTATATTTGTTAACATTAATTGTAATTATAACTTTAGACATAAATCTAACTAACTTAAGTTTCGTGTATTGATAATTTATAATTTTATATGATATTAAAAAATAGAAACAATTCTAATTTTTTTTTATTTAATTTGATTTTTAATTTTGTGACATTACTTTTAATTATTAAATTTTGCTTAAATATTCACTTGCTAATTAACTCATTAAACTCATTTGGTATTGACTCTAATATAATATTCTTAATAATCAAATTTTCATTGTTTGATTTTAATAAATTATAATGATTGATTAAATTTGTATAAATATTATCGTATATATTAGTTATTTCTTTTTTATAAAATGTTTTATATCGTTTGCTTAAATTTGTGGTTCTATTTTCTTTTTTATTAATACTTACATCACAACAATTTTTTAAATAAAATTCATTCATTAACGCATTAAAATTGTTATTTTTTATATCTTTCTCGATATCATCTAAGGCATCAAAAAAGTATATTAGTTCGCCTATATAAAATAAAAGTTTTGATAAATTATTGTATTCCGTATTTTGTAAAGCTTTAGCAATATCTTCTAACATTTTTCCATTTAAGTTAAGCAAAGTTGCTAAATTTGATTTGTTTTTTTCTTCTAAATTAATGTTTTCAAGGTTTTTGTTTAAAGTATCATTTAAAGTTGGTAAAAGATTTTTTGCTTTTTTATATGCAGGAGTAATTGCTTTTAAAATTTGATTTGATAAAATCTTGTCTTTATCTTCAACGTCATCTTTTATTTTGTAATAAAACAATAAAATGTTTATTGCACTCACTAAAAGAATTGTTGAATTTTCACATAGCATCATAGGACTTTTTTTTAAAAAATGCATTATACATGTTTGATTTGAATACATAATAGGCGTTTTTTGTATAGATAACAACAAAATTAGCAAAAATGTGCAATCGTTATTTAATGTTAAACGTGCAACTTGCCCAAAATTTTCAGCTAAACTTTTGCATAATCCACAATAAATTGCCCTATAAGTCATTTTACTTTCTTTATTTAAAGATGGTTCATAAATTTTAATGTATCCAAACATTGTTTTCCTCGCTGAGTGCTTTAATATATTCTAACATATTTATTTAACTTTTGCATCTTTTTACTAAGATATAATTAAAAATGTCAATTTTAAATATTATTAAGTATAATAATACTTTTTTAATAATTATAAAATTTATTTTATGCTTGATTTTGTATTATCTTTATTTTTTATACTCTTTAATTTTTTATATTATCTTTGTTTAATTATTTTT
>Ga0172377_10007456_pt1 | contig 11263 bp, 9 predicted proteins | sample Pumphouse3metaG_FD_119749 | JGI IMG/M metagenome (GOLD analysis project Ga0172377, IMG submission 119749) | Leachate microbial communities from a municipal landfill in Southern Ontario, Canada - Pumphouse #3 metaG | ecosystem: Engineered > Solid waste > Landfill > Unclassified | place: Canada... | reverse complement strand
CGGGTAAATATTGTTTTCGATCAGGTACTCTCTGTATGAGGAGTTTACGGCTTCATTAACTGCTTCAGCCTCAATGCCTGTCGCGAATTTTGTTCGCAGCATGCTCTCAGGAACTTTTCCCGGCCTGAATCCGTCTATCTTTGCTGTTTTTCTGAATTTCTCGAAACTTGCTTTTCTGTATTTATCAAGTTCGGATCCGTCAATTTCAAAGCTTACTGTTTTTTTGTATCCGTTTTCGATTTTTGACTCTGTTTTCATTTGTTCTCCTCTTGAGATTCCTTATTTCGTTCAATTTTAACCCATCCTATCCTCTGTTTCTGCAGAGAAAGAATAGTGTAAGTATAGCCGGAAGCTGTTTTTTTATCACCTGTTTCGGGCACTTCGCCGAACAGATCGTACAAGTATCCGCCGAGACTTTCATAATCATCGTCCTCGGGCAGACTCATGCCAAGAATTTCATTCAGTTCATCGATCGGGATCTTTGCATCGAATTCATAAGAATCATCGGTGATTTTTCTGTACAGTCTTTCTTCTTCGTCAAATTCGTCCTGTATTTCACCTACGATCTCCTCTATGATATCCTCAAGCGTTATCATACCTGAAGTTCCGCCGTACTCATCAACTACGATGGCTATGTGCGTTTTTTCCCTCTGGAACATTTTCAGAAGTTCCGAAATGTCTTTTGATTCCGGTATGAATGTTACTTCCCTGACGATCTTTTCAATGTTAAAATCGTCTTCGGGTGATTTGATATGATGGAGAAGGTCTTTAATGTAAAGAATGCCTGTAATGTTGTCGATGTTGTCTTTATAAACCGGGATCCTTGAGAAATTATTCTCGTTTATGAAGGCAAAAAGTTCTTTTGTTTGAATATCTTCAGGGATCGTCATCATATCAACCCTCGGGACCATGATCTCCTTCGCGGTCTTCTCGCTGAATTCGAAGATCGAATTTATCATATTCTTTTCGTCTTCTTCAAGAACTCCGTCATCACCCCCTACTTCCATCAGGTTCTCGATGTCCCTTCTGGTGTATTCCGAGATCCCGTCGATATGCTTCAGGTTGCCGACGAACACCCAGACTATCTTTTCGATGGCGAATGAAAGCGGGTACATAATGTAGTAGAAGAAAAGAATGAGGCCTGAGAAACGGGTCACAAAAGCTGTTCTGTTCCTGATAGCGAATGATTTGGGGATTATCTCTCCTGTCAGCAGGATAATGAGCCCGATCACGATAACATTTGTCAGGATACCGAGCGTTTCCATTCCGGATCCTTCAAAAAGTTTTTTTGTAAAAAGAGCTGCGATCGTTGCCACGCTCACATTTGCCAGGTTGTTTCCCAGAAGTAGTGAAACCAGCAGAGATTCTGACTTTTCAGATACCAGCGTCGCTATCTTCCGGTGCCTCCCTTTCTTTAGCTCCGAGATCTCGCTTGCTGAAAGACTTACGAACGCAGTTTCAGCAGCGGAGAAAAGCATGCTTGCGCAAAGCAGGATTAAAAAACCTGCGACCTGTAAAAATACAGGGTAGTAACTGGGGGGCTCCATTAATTTGCTCCAAAATTATTTGACTTACCAAAATTATATTGTTTCCAAAGTGTTAATATTTCATCTTCTTTTGATCTCATCAGTTTGCTCTTCCGAGTGTCCGTATCATCATATCCGGTCAGATGAAGAAGCCCGTGAAAAATAAGACGGTAGAGTTCTTCTGTTAAGAGCACACCGTATGTTTTTGAATGTCTCTTAGCCTCATCAGTACAAATTATAAGTTCTCCGTCCAAGCTTTTTAAAGGTTCATCAGAGTAATCGAAAGTTATCACATCAGTACTTCCCTCGTGAGAAAGATATTTTTCATTGATCCGGGTCATCTCTTCGTCTCTTACGAATAAGATATTTATAGATCTTAATTCAGATTTATTCATTTTCGCAAAGAATTCAACTGAATTAATAACTGATTTAAGGCTGATCTTTGAACTGGTGAAATTATCAGCGCTTACATTATTTTTTTTCATTTAAATTACCGTCGGTTTCTTCGGGTTTGATCTTTTCAGGATATTTTATTCTCTGGTGATACATACCTGTAATAACAGGCAGCATAGCCTCTCTTATTTTGCTTAGGTCGTTAAGCTTAATGTCGCACTCGTCAAGTTCGCCGGACTGAAGTCTGTCCATTATTATCTCGTTAATGATCTGTCTGAATCTGTCAACATTCGCGCCGGATTCTGTCCTGCACTTAGCCTCGATTATATCTGACAGCATTACAATGGCGGTTTCTTTCGTATGCGGTTTCGGGCCGGGATATCTGTAAACAGACTCGTTTACCTTTTCGTCGGTGCCTTTTGACATGTTGACTGCCTTGTTGTAGAAAAATTCCATTCTTGATATGCCGTGGTGACTTCTTATAAAATCAATAATAACTTCGGGCAGTTTGTTCTCATAGGCCATTTTTATGCCTTCTTTTACATGTGCCGAAAGTACGAATGCGCTCATACTGGGGAGCATTTTGTCGTGTTTGTTAGGCATATTCTGTTGATTTTCTATAAAATATTCAGCTTTCTTGATCTTCCCGATATCGTGATAATAAGATCCCACCCGGGCCAGCAGCGAATTCGCCGAAATAGCTTCGGCAGCGGCTTCGGCAAGGTTGCCTACGGTAATGCTGTGATGGTATGTTCCCGGCGCTTCTATCTGAAGTTTTTTCAGTAGAGGATTAGACATGTCGGACAACTGCAGAAGTGTAACATCGGTCGGGGTCTTGAATGTCCTTTCGATTATAGTCAGAAAAGTTAGTGCGAGAAGCGGTGATACTGCTGAGTTTATCGCGCTGTGAGTGAGTATAAGGACCAGTTCGTCGAAGGATGAATTATACATAAGGTAGAATCCCACCCCGGGAATGATCAGTCCGAACAGAGAAAAAAGGAGCGTTTTATAAATGAACTGAAAGATATCTCTTATTTTATTCACTGCGTACATAGTGAAAAGTCCCGAGAACATGGGAACAAAGATATACATAAAATTACTTCCGATTATGAGCGAGGTCAATACCGAACAGATCACGGTCGTTGCGAAAGCTACGCGCATATCAAAGAATACTGCAACCAGAACTGATGTAACGGACATTGTGACAAGGTAAGGTGAGAAATCTTCTATGTACTTTCTTGAATAATACACTAAGATCAACTGTATTATGATCAGAAGAAACAGCTGTGTTACGGATTTAAAATTGTATAGATATTTCTTTCTGTTGAAATATACCATCAGAACAAGGATCAGATAAAACAGAGAAGAGATTATTACTTTACCTGCAAGGTCCTTAAAGTTTATCCTGGTAAAAAGAGAGTTCCGGTCTCTTAGTGAGATCTCTTTCTGTTTCAGCTCAAGGGAACGGAGTTTCTTGAGATGGGTCTTCGTGACGACCATATTCTTCAGTATTATCTCGTCTCCTTTTTTGACAAGTCCGTCAGCGAGCGGGACTTCGTTCTGGTATTTAAGGATGAGAGAGTCCGTTATATCTTTGCTGAAAATAAGTGAAGGCCTGGAAAAATTTGCAAGAATTGTTTTCCAGTAAGCGATCGAATCATTATCGAGATCGTCATAAATCGATGAGAGGAAATTGATATCCTTTTCTTCCTTAGCGGTAATATCGTCGAAGTCATTTATAAAGTACTCTTTCAGATCATCTTCTGTTTTTTCCTTCATCAGAAATTTTCCGAGATGCCGGTTGAAGATACTGTTTTTGGGAGTGTTGAGGATCTTTTCCTGAGTTACCCTTCTAAGGTAATAGCCGATCCTCTTTCTTAAGCTGACATCGCTAAGCAGATCCAATTTGGACAATCCGTCAAAATCGACGGAATAGTTTTGGTTGAAAACGAATTTTTCTCTTTGAAAATTTTTTCGGATTATCTGATATACTGAGTCTGCAGCGTTTTTCTGCTTCTGAAATGACTGCGGGTCGATCAGGGATATGGAATCCTTTTTCGCTTCGAAAAATACTGTTTTCTCGTAAAGAGCAGTTACATTATCCTGCATTGATATAAGTTCATCGTAATCTGAGCCGAAATCCTGGTACTGCCTGTAGAGGTAAATATTCAGGGTGTCTTCGAGAATGAATACAGGAACGATGGTCGATTTTAGCTTGTTTCTCAGATCGTTTAGTTCTTCTTCCGTTCTCAAGATCTCAAAATCAAAAGGGGCTATTATTTTTTCAGGAGCAAGAACACCTTCCCTGTAATCAAGAAATTCACTTGTCCTTTCTCTCGGCATCATATAGACGGTAAGTGCTACTGAGAGGATCAGAAAGAATGTCATGTATATTAGTGCAGCTTTATTACGCTTTGTCATTTAAGCCCTTTTCAGATTCCCTGAAAAAAAAGGCGCATATCTTTCTACGCGCCTAATTAACATGAGATATTCATTTCATATCTGAGGTTATCACCTTTAATGGTTCTTATTTTTACCTGGGAATTGTGAATTCCTGCTCAGGATAGATAAGGTCGGCTTCTTTCTGTCCTTCTTTCAGAACTGCATTATATTTACTCTGCCATGAACTTATAGTTTCTTTATTAGCTTTGTAAATGTCAGTCCATTTAAAAGGATCGTCATAGATATCTTTTTTACCCGAGATCTTCCACAGGCTGTCGCCTTTCTTAACGACATAAGATGTAACGTAAGGCACGACGATAGAGCTTCTGATGGACTTTATTCTCTGGTCGATCTTCTCTAACTTGTTCAGATATTCGGTAAGTGCAGAAATGTTGTTTGCTCTGAAAGTGTTCAGTTCAGCTTCAAACTGATCAAGTTCAGCCCTTCTTTTATAAAGTTCTTCTGCCGGTAATGCTCCGAATGATCTTACTTTGCTGTCAAGCGCGTCAATATCTTTTCCGAACTGATCGACTCCCGCTTTGTCCGATCCGACCATCTGGTAAATTTCTTCCCAGGTCTGATCGATCTTTGTCTGTGTTTCAGTTATCTGGTCGTTGGTACCAGTTATCTGTGAATTAGCTGCTGCCATTTCCGATTCAAGTCTTGCAATATCTTCCTGAGCTTTCTGAAGCTTCGGCATGTATTCCTCTTCGTAATTAACCTTATCCTGAGAAAAACCTAAGCTAAAAAAAGCCAAGACCAGAAGTGTGATAATCGTATTTTTCATAGTCAGTCTTCCTTAATTTGTTATTTTAGTCTGCTTTCAACAGCTGCTTTTTCTTCCTCGGCTTTCTTCAGTTCAGTCTGAAGATCGGCAAGTTTAGTCTCGAGATTTCTTCTCTCTTTTGTCAGGTCGGCAAGTTTAGTTTCTGCTTTTTTTACTGCCGTCTGAGTGTCTTCCAGAGTCTTCAATTCGTCTTCGTTAGCGTATCTTGTACAGCCGGCGAAAAGAAAAGAGAGGACTACCATTGACAATATCATTGTCCGGATTGATTTTGACATTGAACCTCCAATAGATTTATTCATTTTTTTATCCTTATGTAATGCGTATTCCAAACTTAATATCCTGTAATTTTGGTGCCGCTTCTTTTAAAAGCATAAATATAGGGAATGATGAGTTCTAAGTCAAGATATTTAATTTAAATTTATAGCGTCGACGCGAATAACGACACGGAATAATTTCAAACAAAAGATTTGGATTTACTATTTCAGATATGTTATATTATACGAACTGAGAGCCGTAATTATTAACGGGAGAAAAGATGTTCGAGAATTCATACAATCCGTACAAAATAGCACAGGAGCAGTTCGATAAAGCTGCTGACATTCTCGGGCTTGACAGAGCCGCGAGAGATCTTCTGCGTACGCCCATGAAGGAATATCACTTCAGTATCCCTGTAAGGATGGACGACGGCACAAAAAGGATATTTAAGGGCTTCAGGATCATGCACAATGATGCCAGAGGTCCGGCAAAAGGCGGAATAAGGTTCCATCCTCACGAGACAGTTGACACTATGAGAGCTTTGTCGATGCTGATGAGCTGGAAAACAGCTGTTGCGGATATTCCGCTCGGAGGCGGAAAAGGTGGAGTTGTCTGCGATCCGCACGATCTTTCTCTGAATGAGCAGGAACAAATCTGCAGAGGATGGGTAAGGCAGAATTTTAAGAATATCGGAGCCAATATCGATGTGCCTGCACCTGAACTTATGACGAACGCCCGCCACATGTTATGGATGCTCGACGAGTACGAGACCATTACAGGTTCAAGAAATCCGGGTTTTATCACAGGTAAACCTGTCGGGATGGGCGGATCTCTCGGTAAGATCGAATCTACAGGTTATGGTGTTATGCTCTGTATAAGAGAGGCTTTGAAGGAATTGAACATCAAGCCGGGGAATACTACAGCGAGTTTTCAGGGTTTCGGGAATGTGGCGCAGAACGCGATCGAACTTTACAACAAAATGGGCGGTACCGTATTATGCGTATCAAGCTGGGATCAGAAAGAGATGAAAGCTGTTGCCTTCTGTAAGAAAAGCGGTATTGTTCTTCAGGAACTTAAAAAAATATCAGATCCGTTCGGAGGAATTGATAAGAGTAAAGCATCCGATCTTGGTTATGAAATCAAAGAAGGCAGCGAATGGATAAAACAGGATGTTGACATTCTCGTTCCGGCAGCGATAGAGAATCAGATAGATCATGAGAATGTGAACAGTATTTCTTCATCAGTTAAGATACTCGCAGAAGGGGCTAACAGTTCTACAAATCCGTCTGCAGAACCGGAAATATATTCAAAAGGGATAAAACTGATACCGGACCTGCTGGCGAACACGGGCGGGGTTATATGCTCCTATTTCGAACAGGTTCAGAGCAACAGCAATTATTACTGGGATAAAAATGAAGTTTTCGGAAAGCTCGATCAGAAGATCACTTCAGCCTACATATCTGTAAGCGAGTTCTCCAGTAAGAACAATTTAAATATGCGTGACGCAGCCTACATTATATCTGTGGACAGAGTGGCTACAGCATGCAGAGAAAGGGGATGGGTGTAGAAAATGAAAGAATTCGACTTTCTTGGGTCGGTCGGGAACGGTGATAGAACTGTTTCTCCATTATTCATAGGGTCAGGAGAGGTGGGCGGGAAAGCTCACAGTCTGATAACTGCCGAGGAGATCGTTGAGGAGATAAAAGGTGCAGGTAAATACTCCGACATGGCAGTTGACATTCCGAAATTCACGGTCCTGAAAACGGATATATTCGACACTTTCATGGAGATGAACGGACTCTATGATATTGCGCTGTCAGACTCTGAAGACAGCAGAATAGCCCATGAATTTCAGAAAGCAGATCTTCCTTTCGAGACCTTAAAAGATCTCAGAGATCTGATATCCGGCTCAGTGAACCCTCTTGCGATAAGGTCCTCCAGTTTACTTGAGGATGCGAAATTTGAACCTTTCGCGGGAATATATGCGACAAAAATGCTTCCGAATAATCAGCTTGATATTGACGCGAGGTGCAGAAAGCTCTATGAAGCTGTAAAATTAGTCTATGCTTCAGTTTTTTTTAAAGCCCCGAAAGAATATCTGAAGGCTACAAAACACGATATTTGCGATGAGAAAATGGCCGTTATAATACAGGAGGTCATAGGAAGAAAGCACGGAGAACGATTCTACCCCGACATTTCCGGTGTCGCCCGGTCATACAATTTTTATCCTATGGGAAGGTCAAAACCCGAGGACGGTGTTGTCGATCTTGCGGTCGGGCTTGGAAAAACGATAGTGGACGGCGGTCTTTCATGGACTTATTCCCCAGAAGACCCTGCCCAGTCGCCCCCGTTCGGTTCTGTCAGCGAGATAATGAAAAATACTCAGACGGAATTCTGGCATATAATCTTAAGCGAACCGGAAGAATATGACCCTATAAACGAAACAGAGTTCATGAAGCTGAGCAACATAACCGAAGCGGAAGAGGATTCGTCACTGGGAATGAGCGCTTCAACCGTAACGGATTCCGGCAGGATAACCCCGGGAACAGGTACCGACGGACCCAGAATAATAAATTTTGCGCCCCTATTGAATCTGGAACTTCTTCCCGTAAACGACATGGTAAAAGATCTTTTAAAAGTTTGTGAAAATAAATTCAATACTCCTGTCGAGATCGAATTCGCAATTACGATATCCGGTGAAGGGTATAATGCCGAAGGCAGATTTGGGCTTCTGCAGGTCAGACCGATGGTAGTTTCGGATGAAAAGATAGAGATTACCGAAAAAGAGATCAGCGATCCGGATAATATCGTTACAACAGAGTTTGCTCTAGGGAACGGAATGTCGGATGAAGTCAGCGATATACTGTTCGTAAAACCCGACAGGTTTGATGCCAAGAACACTAAAAAAATCGCCTCTGAGATAGGCAAATTCAATTCGATGCTGATGGAAATGAACAGGAAATACATACTAATCGGCTTCGGAAGGTGGGGAAGTTCGGATCACTGGCTCGGTATTCCTGTTGACTGGGGGCATATATCAAATGTGCATACGATCATAGAGTCCGGACTGCCTAATATGAATGTTGAGCTGAGCCAGGGTTCCCATTTTTTCCAGAATATCACTCTTTTGAAGGTAATATACTTCACCGTCAATCCATATTTAAAACAGGGCTCGATAGATATTGAATATCTGAATTCAGTCCCCGCAGTGTATGAGAACGAACTTTTAAGACATGTAAGGCTGGATAAAGATCTGAAGGTGAAAGTGAACGGAATGACAGGAGACGGTGTCGTTACGGTATGACAGTATTTGCGTTATAAATTAAAGTTCAATTAATACAGGATGGTAAAATGAGGATCATAAGGAAAAACCCCGAAAGAAAGAGTTTTCTTCCTGATGAAGAGGCGGATCTGACCAGGATAGAAAGCCTGATCAAAAAATACGCTTCAAAAAAAGGGAGCATGATACCGATACTTCAGGGTGTACAGGAAATATTCGGTTATATCCCCAAGTCTTCCATAAATTTGATATCGGCGGAAACCGGAATGAGCGAAAGCGATATTTTCGGCGTGATAACATTTTACTCGCAGTTCAGGCTTTATCCGGTCGGTAAGCATATAATAAAAGTCTGCCACGGAACGGCCTGCCATGTCCAGAACGCCGACGGGATCACTACAGCACTGATGAACGAACTCGGTGTTGAAGACGGAAAAACAACAGATGACAGGCTTTTCACTCTTGAATCGGTCGCGTGCCTGGGCTGCTGCTCTCTCGCTCCAGTGATGATGATCGACGGCGAAACCTACGGGAAGCTTTCAGGGGAAAAGGCCGTAAAAATAGTCAGAGAGATTAAAAAGAACGATAATATTTAATCAAAAGAAGGGATAAATTATGGATAAAGTTAAGGTTGTTGTCGGTCTCGGAAGCTGCGGAATAGCGGCGGGGGCCGGCAAGGTTTATCAGAGACTTCTTGAGATTAACGAGGCTGAAGGAGGTCTTTTTGAACTTGGGAAGACGAGCTGTATAGGAATGTGCTATAAAGAACCGCTGGTTGAAGTTACAGACGGTACAGGCACTTATCTTTACGGCGAAATAGACGACAAAAGAGCCGAAGAGATCATAGAAAAGCATGTGAAGAACAATCAGGTCGTCACTGAGCTGGTCGAATACTCGGACAAGATCGGCGGTAAGGAGCAGGATTTCGTTGACAATCAGGTTAAGATAGTTCTGAGGAACTGCGGGATGATGAATCCTGAGTCTATAGATGAATATGAGAGCAGGGACGGCTATAAGAGTATAAAAAAGATACTCGAGAATAATATATCGGAAGACGATGTTATAAAAACCGTGCTCGATTCAGGGCTGAGAGGAAGAGGGGGAGGAGGATTTCCGACAGGAATGAAATGGAAATTCGCAAGAGGATATAAAAGCGATGAAAAATATGTGATCTGCAACGCTGACGAGGGAGATCCGGGAGCTTTCATGGACAGATCGGTGCTGGAAGGCGACCCGCACTCTATAATAGAAGGAATGATAATCGCTGCTTACGCTATAAATGCGACCGGCGGGGTCATTTACTGCCGCGCCGAATACCCTCTTGCCGTCAAGAGACTCAATCTGGCACTCGAACAGGCCAGAAAAAGAAATTATCTCGGTAAGAACATACTCGGAAAAGAGGGTTTCAATTTCGATCTTTATGTAAAAGAAGGCGCGGGAGCTTTCGTCTGCGGAGAGGAAACGGCGCTTATAGCCTCGGTCGAGGGTAAGAGAGGCATGCCGAACAAAAGACCGCCGTTCCCGGCTGAGGCAGGGCTGTGGGGCAAGCCGACTAACATAAACAATGTCGAGACCTATGCGAACATAGCCTGGATAATCCTTCACGGAGCCGCCGAATATGCAAAATACGGAACCGAAAAATCCAAAGGAACAAAAGTATTCGCTCTGGCAGGCAAGATCAGAAATTCGGGCCTTGTCGAAGTTCCTATGGGAATAACGATAAATGATGTCATATTCAAGCTCGGGGGCGGCATCAAGGAAGGTAAAAAATTCAAAGCCGTTCAGATGGGGGGGCCTTCCGGAGGATGTATCCCTGCCGAACTGGGAGACACTATCGTCGATTACGACTCTGTTAACGCCACAGGCGCTATCATGGGTTCAGGCGGCATGGTGGTAATGGACGAGACCACCTGTATGGTCGATGTCGCCAGATTTTTTCTGAACTTCACGCAGAAAGAAAGCTGCGGAAAATGCACTTTCTGCAGAATAGGTACAAAGAGGATGCTCGAGATACTTACGAGGATAACTGAAGGAAAAGGTGAGGAAGGCGACATTGAAAAACTTCAGGAGCTTGCCGCGCAGATAAAAGATTCCTCACTCTGCGGACTGGGACAGACGGCCCCGAATCCCGTACTCACGACCATTAAATATTTCAGACACGAATATGAAGCTCATATAAGAGACAAAAAATGCCCCGCAAAGTCCTGCAAGCAGCTCATTACATACATGATCAACGAAAAATGTATAGGATGTACCGCGTGCGCCAGGGTATGTCCGACCAAAGCCATCTCGGGAGAAAGGAAGCAGCCTCACCTGATCGATCAGGACAAGTGCATCAAATGCGGAGCATGCTACGACGCCTGCAAATTCAGCTCAATCGACAAACTTTAATCGCGGTAGGAGATAAAAGATATGGATAAATTCAATGTGTTTATAAATGGAAAAGAATTTCAGGCCGAGAAGGGTCAGACTATCCTTGATGTATGCAGAAAGAACGGTATAAAAATACCCACACTCTGCCATGACGACAGGCTTAAACCTTATTCTTCCTGCTTTTTGTGTGTGGTTGAGATCGAAGGAATG
>Ga0172377_10007450_pt1 | contig 11267 bp, 8 predicted proteins | sample Pumphouse3metaG_FD_119749 | JGI IMG/M metagenome (GOLD analysis project Ga0172377, IMG submission 119749) | Leachate microbial communities from a municipal landfill in Southern Ontario, Canada - Pumphouse #3 metaG | ecosystem: Engineered > Solid waste > Landfill > Unclassified | place: Canada... | reverse complement strand
GTGAACTTTGTATCAAGATCCGCAATGAGGCTGCCGAGGATGCAGCTGCGGGGTTAGGCCCTCCCGGCATTGTGGATCTCGACTATGGCGCTTATGCAACTTCTTAACCGGACACTGCTGGTTGCTCTCGGAATTACCCCTCCCTGGGAGGTTGTCGGTATCGAATTTTCCCAGGAAAACAAACGACTCGACATCCGTATCGATTTCCCCCGAGGAGCGCAATTCGCCTGCCCGGTCTGCGGAGCCGAAGCCCCTGTTTACGATACGACCGAGAAGACCTGGCGACATCTGAACTTCTTTCAGTACGAAGCCTATCTGACCGCCCGGGTGCCGCGCACCAACTGTCCCAACACCGGTTGCGGAATCAAGCAGGTGGTCGTGCCCTGGTCCCGCGCCGGCTCCGGGTTTACCCTGTTGTTCGAGGCTTTGGTGATGGCCTTGGCCCGACAGATGCCGGTCAATGCCATTGCTACTCTGCTCAATGTTCACGATACCCGCTTGTGGCGGATCATTCGCAGTTATGTCGATGCGGCCCGAGTTGCCGAGGATTTCTCTGGGGTAACCCGTCTGGGTGCCGATGAAACCAGTGCTCGGCGGGGGCATGACTACGTCACCTTTTTCTTCGACATGGACGCGCGCAAGCTGTTGTTCGGAACCCACGGCAAGGACCACACGACGGTGGAGCGCTTCGTGGCCGATTTCGAAGCGCATGGCGGCAATCCGGAATCCGTCACCGATGCCTGCATTGATATGTCAAAATCCTTCATCAAGGGGCTGCAGGAGCAGTTCCCCAACGCGGTGCTGACCTTCGACCAGTTTCACGTCATCAAGCTGATGAACGACGTGCTGGGCAAAATCCGTGCGGAGGAGGCTCGCCAGTTTCCCGAAGAACTGCGCAAGACCCGCTACCTGTTCCTGAAAAACCCCGACCGTCTGACCGAGGAACAGGAACAACGGCTGCGCAGTCTGACCCGCTTCGACCTGGGAAGCATCAAGGCCTACATCCTCAAGCTGAGCCTGCAATTCGTTTACTGCGCCCAGGATCGCCAGGAGGCGGAAATCCTGCTGAAAAGCTGGTACCGCCGGGCGATTCGCAGCAAGGTCGATCGGATCGTCAAGCTGGCAAAAACTGTCAAAGAACATTGGCAGGGAATCCTGAGCTACTTTGATTCACGACTGACCAACGGCTTCCTGGAAGGGATCAACAGCCTCGTCCAGGCAGCCAAGGCCAAAGCGAGAGGCTACCGGAATCCGGACAATCTGATTGCCATGGCGTATCTGATTGCCGGCAAGCTCGAATTTCCTCAACCCACTTGAAACAGCGAAGAGCCCATTTATTTGGATATTTGTTGAGCTGTGTGTGGTGCGGGCAGGTAAGCGACCTGTCCTGTCGCAAAGGCCGGTTATTCTCCGGCAAGTAATATCCTTTGCGAACATCACAGGAGGCAGAAGCGATGTATTACGTCAAGGTCAAGAGTGTCAGTCCCCATCTGGTGCGCAACCATATCGAAACGGCACTTGAGCAACGCAACTTAAGCGAGGAAGACCTGATCCGCAAGCTCGGCTATCTCCACATCGATCAGGGCCGGCGGGATCTGGCTAAACTGTATTGCTCCGGTAAAAATTTCCTCTTATTGCGGCGTATCAGCGCGCTCCTGCAACTGGATCATGAAGCCGTGTCGGGCGAGCGTCGATTCGAGAATTATGAAGACTATCTGCGTTTTACCTTCGAGCCGACACTGCTGCGCGTGCCCGCTCAGCAGCGTCCCAGCTCCATTACCACGGTGGCCTTCGTTGGTCTCTCACGCCTGCTGTGTGTGGGCAAATTCGCGTTTTTACGAAAAGCCTCCGAAGGTGCCCAGGATCTGTTTATTGCCCGGCAGATTCGAGAAGACTACGCTAAGCGCGATAATATCATGTCTTTTGGCAAGATTATCGGTTACGTTTTCTATGCCACATTCGACCAGGCCCGTGCCTATGCCGTCACAGGTGAACGCCTGACCCAAGTCGAGATTGTTCCGGTAACTGTCAGTGCCACAGCAGAAACCAACCGCTGCGTTCTGGCCAGACATAGCGGTATCATTCCCCGGCTGCGAAGCCTTGAGACCGGTGAAATCTTAAGCGATATGATTAACGCACAGCCCCCACTCTAACGCTCAACCCCTTTGCAGCGCTTTTTGTCTGCAGCCGAAGCCATAGACTGAAAACAAGCACCACTGCTGCTGGGATCAATCGCTCAGCACCTCCACCATTCCCGCACCGATACAGAAATGAATCCAGCACCCACATACCGGTTTCTGACTGCTGGCCAACATGGCTTGGCGGTAGCCGGCCAGTTGGCCAGCATATTTCAGGGCCTGTTGTGGCCAGTCAGATTGAGCGCCAGGAAAAGATTTGTGGTCAACAATCAGCCAGCCGTTTGGTGTGTCGACCAGTAGGTCAATCCAGCCGCTGAGGCGCTGGCCCGAAGACAGCGCGCAAGTAAGGGGCCACTCCGGGTAAAAGGCGGTAGCACCGAACTCTTTCTTGAGCCAATCACACAGTCGTTGAGGAATGCGGGCTGCGTCAGCACAGGTTATAACACCACGAAGCTGATTTTGCGTCAGGACGTGATCGATCTGCGTTGTTGTAAATGTGTTGGCGGGGCTGCTCAGTTCGGCCGTGATCAGGTTGTGCAGCAGGGTGCCTAGCTGGTCCATCTCCGGCTGGCCATTGATGGCCAGGCGCTTGCCCAACGTCTCAATGCGTCCGATCCGTGCCCTGGCCGGAACCGGCAGCGCGCTGGGGGGCAGATCGCGTGACGGTCGCCGGCAATGCGGTACCCGGCCGGGGAACCAGGACAGGTTGAGGCGTTGCTGTTCTGCTGGTCTGTCGTCCGCCTGTGGTGTGCACTGTCGTACAGATGCTGGGACGCTCTCACCATTGGGCAAAGTCAAGACCGGATCGGCAGGCTTGAGCCAATCGGCTTGGAGCAGATCAAGCCAGGCGTATGAGGAATGCTTTTCAGGCAGGGCCAAGATTAGCTGGTCACGTGCTCTGGTCATGCTGACATAGAGCAGCCGCAGGGCTTCGGCCTGCTGGCGTGCCTGGGCCTGAAGTGTCACCGGGCTTGTTGCCACGCGATCGGCCACCGCAATGCCTTTTTTCTGCTTGCCAAAGGGCCAGGGCCAAAAATGCAGGAAGCGGTCGGCAAGGGGGTCGCGCAGATCAAGGGATTCCTGGCCTGACAGCGCCCGCATCTCCCAGGCTCCACCATCAAACAGGTGATGCAGATCGCACAGAATCACCAGCGGCCACTCCAGTCCTTTGGCGCCATGATGGGTCAGAATCGCGACGCTTTCCGTGCCGGCATCGCTGGCGCAGCAGTCCTGTTGGGCCTGGGCCAGTTGCTCCAGCCACAGCAGCAGGCCAGCAACGGTTGCTGCCAGACCACTCTGGCCACAGAAATCCTCATACTGACGCGCCAAAACCCGTAACTGCTCCAGATTAGCCAGGCGCTGTCGTGCTTTCTGCGGGGTTGGCCCCCAGGCGTGGCACTGTTGTTCCACATCGCCGATGCCGATGGCCAGATCCAGGGCTTCGGCTGGTGCTAGCACCTCCAACTGGTGGTGCTGTGCCTGTAGTTCTGCCAGAATCGGATCAGCCTGGTCGCCAGTAGTTTTCCAATTTCTGGCGGGTTCTTCACTGGCGAGCCACTGCATGCGATCCTGCAGAATTTGCTCGATAGGCTGTGGCCGGCACAGTAGCAGGATTTCTGCGCTGGCCAGGCTGTCAGCGGGGCTGTGAAGCCGTCGCAAGCAGGCCAGGCTCAGCCGGGCCTCCGGTGTGACCAGCAGCCCCGGCCGGCCGATGCTGGCCGGAATCCCCATTTGCTGCAGGGCTTCGGCCTGCAACTGAACATTGTCGTTGGTCCGGCAGAGAATGGCGATATCCCCCGGCTGCAACGGCCGCAACTGGCCAGTTTTCTTGTCGCTCACATGGGGCCGATGCTCCAGCAAGCGGGCGACTTCGCCAGCCAGAGCTTGCGACTGCAGATTCACATTGCGGCCCGGCAGCGACCAGAATTCCACCGCCGCCAGAGCGTCCATTGCCGGCCGCGTGGGTTGCAGGGCAACCTCTTCGGCTTTGAGAATGTCACTAAAAGCAGGAACGAACAGTGCGTTGGTCAGTTTGACCAGCCCGGGTTGCGAGCGGTAGGAATACGGCAGAATATCCAGCCGACCACCCATCTGGCGCAGATTGGCCACCACGGTCTTCATCAGTTCCGGATCACACCCGCGAAAGCCGTAGATGGCTTGTTTGACGTCTCCGACCCAGACGGTTTTATTCACCAGGGCGATCAATTTCAGAAAAATGGCCAGCTGCAGAGGACTGGTATCCTGAAACTCATCCACCAGCAGAAGATCTATTTCTTGCCGCAGATCCTCGGCCACTTCTGGCAGATCAAGCAGATGCAGCACCCTGTGTTCTTGATCGACAAAGTCGATCAGACCCCGCTGGTTTTTATCTTCTTGGTAGATGGTCAAAGCCTCGCAGGCTGTGGCAAACACCTCCTGTAAATACTGCCGCAGATCTTCCTGCAGTTGCGGATGGGTGTCAAACTGGATGGCGACATCGCGGACGGCCTGAGCCAGCGGTTCGCTGCGTTTGGCAGCCTTTTCTTTGCTGAGTTTGACCCATTCAGACCAGGGGAGAAGGCCGGCGCTCAAACATGGCAGCACCTTCTGCAGAAGATCCAGATAATCCGCCGTCGTTTTAGTGCTATCTTCGTTGCCGGAAATGCCGCGAATACCCTGCTGAACCGCATCAAATAATTGCGCTGTCAGATCCTGGCCGGTTTGTGGCGGAAAAAACGCCAGCAGGGCTTCGGTGTTGGTCTTGGCGAAACCTGCCAGGCGGGTAGGGTCGATGGCGTTACTGCGGGCCAGGTTCACCAGAGTCTGCACTTCGCGACGCCAGTCTTCGATGCCCAGTCGTTCGCTCAGGCGATTAAGCCGGTCGATCTGGTCGTCGCTCATGGCACCGTCAAGGGCCTGGCGAAACAGCAGAAGGCTGGCCTGTTCATCAAGAACCCGCAGACGTGGTGACAGCCCGGCATGCAGAGCATAGCGGCTGAGCAGCTGGCCACAGACGCTGTTGACGGTGCCGATCAGTGACTGGCACAGTTCAGCCGTCAGATCAAAATGACCCTGTTCGGCCAGGGTAGAGCGTACCCGTTCGATAAGCTCGCTGGCGGCTTTGCGGGTAAAGGTAGTGGCGATAACCGCCTGAGGCCGGACGCGGCCGCTGGCCAGTTCATCCTTGAGCAGGTGGGTGATGCGATAGGTCTTGCCGCTGCCGGCACCGGCACTGATCAGGGTCAATGATGAACTCATGCCTGTTCCTCCCAGCCTGTCAGGCAGGCATAGTCATTGAATCGATCGCTGGTTTCGGGAATCGTCAAGGCATATTCCGGTGCTTGTGACTGCTCGTCTGGCAGGGTGCCTGTGACTGTTACCTCAATCTGGCCGGCATCAAGTTGGGCCCGACGCCACTGATAGGCCGCCTCGAACTGTTGCCACAGCCCAGCGATGGTGGCGTTGTCCTCCAGTGGTGGGCAGACGCGAGCGAGCGGGAAATAATGCGTGTTGTGCGCCAGCAGACAGCCCTCCTCCAGGATAAAGAAGGCTTGAGCCGGCCAGCGTTGCTGCTGTCGCCGCAGCCAGGCGTAAAGTGCCAGTTGCAAAGCGCGGTTTGTGCGCAGCTCGGTAGCGCGGTATCTGCTACCACCCCATTTCAGGTCAATGACGGCTTCATCCCCGTCTGCGTTGGTCACCAGTAAATCGATAGCGCCGGCCAGATCCCCACCAGAAAATCGCCCTTGGACCGGCTTTTCGATCTCAACATGGCGGACCTGGGCAGCGCGTAGCTGCAGGATCAGCTGACAGACCGAACGCGTTGCAGTGTCGGCCAGCGATTGCTTCTCACGCCGTTGCCCCGGTTGTAAAAAAGTGGCGGCTTCTTCGGCGAGCAGTCGCTCAAAACACTGGCGGGTGGCCTGGCCGATCTGCTGATCCGTGGCCTGAAGCCAGTCAAACTGTCGATCGGTCAGCAAAGCTTCAATCAAATGATGAAACAGGTTGCCTTTAAGGCGGCTGCCGGTGGCGAGATCGTTGAGGCTGCTGGTACGCAGCCGCGCTTTGTAGTTGAGTACCCACTGGTAGGGACTGAAAAGCAGCGCCTGCAGGCTGGAAAAGGATTCGGTTTCGCGGCGGGTCAGCCATTGTGGTTGATCAAGCTGCCACCAACGCCGCAATCCGGGCAGCGGTCGCGGTGTCTGCGGCTCAAGTTGCAGGTGTAAGCGCAGCGGTGTGGTGGTGCTGATTTCGTTTTCTGCCAGTTCGGCGGACAGATCGATAGTCGATATCTGCCGGTCACCGCAGAGCGATTGCAGCAAATTGCCGAGGGGATGCAAACGCACCTCCTCGCCTCGTTGTCTGAGCGGTCGCAGCAGCACCAGCTGGTCGCTGGCCGCCAGAATTGGCCGCTGCCAGCGCCGCAACAGGCTTTCATATTGCTGCCGAGGACTTTGCAGCCGGGCTCCCTGTCGGACAAGATCTGTCAATTCCTGATGGCTCCAGGGCAGTCGCTGAGGCAGCCATGGCTCAATAAAGTTCCACCACAGCAGGCGCTGCTGATTGGCGATGGCGGCGCCTGGCGCGCGCAGGCTGGGAATGGCACCGAGTTCGGCGCGATTCTCCGGCACGGGTGTTCCGGCGGTGGTAACCTCTTCCAGCAGGCGATCAAGCTGTACCTTTGTGATATAACTCTGACCCAGGGCCAGATCGTCAAGGCCTTGCTGCGCTTCACGGGCCTGGCTGGCAGCTGCCAGCAGCAGGGTACGCAGGCCCGGTGAAACATTTTCGAGCTGTGCTCGCTGGCTCATCCAGCGGGCCAGATGGGCGCAGTGCTCAGCCAGTCGCTGCGGTGGTGCTCCGGTAGCCGGATCGAACCGCGGCAATTCAAGCCAATCCGCCAGGCGTTGGCGCAGGTTCTTGATAGCAGCTGTGGCAGCCTGTTTATTCTCGGTCTGCTGTTGCAGATTCTCTTCCAGTTCGCTGATGGCCTTGCGCCAGGCGACTCCTCCCAGACCAGGTGCCTGTGCGACCACGTCAGCCAGCCGATAGCGGGCCGGAGCCGGAACCGGGCAGATCGGGTGGGCAAGAAATTCCAGTAGACGGCGCGGGTCAAGGGGTTGCCAAAACAGGCTCAACGCCAATGGCAAAACCTGTAGTGGCGGCCGCCAGGCACTGGTGTCGCTGGCACCGGTCAGCGGGCCGTCTTCGAGCCACAGGGTCTGATCAATGGCGGACAACGACTGTTCGCTGACCACCTGAGTGGCCAGCGCCTCAGCGCAGCAGGAAGCGGCCGGCAAATCGCCCCGTTGAATGCGGCTGAGTGCACGGGCGAGTAATCCCTCGTCGGGTGCGGTCAGCAGGAGCAGGCTGCCGTCCTGCGCTGGAGTGAAGCTGCTTCCATCACGCAGGGCGCGCTGCAGGCGGCCCAGATCGCTGTCGGGCCTGGCCAGACAAAAGTTTTTCTCCGGCAGTTCCTCCCGTGCTCCCAGTTGTTGCAGAACCCGCTGCCAGAGTTGGGGAAACTCCGTCAGGGGATCAACCAGAACGATATCAAGCGACAGGGAGGTCATTTCCAGGCGTTCGGCTATGGCGGCAAGACGATCCGCCGGGCCGGGCGGCACCTGGCCTGATTGGCGCAGAGCCTGTTCCACCTCGGCCAGATCACGCAGACGTGGTGCACTGTCGGCGTCAGCTGTTCCATTCCAGCCGGCTTCGATCCAGCGATCACGCCAGTCGAGCAGACTGTGGGCCAAAGCCAGTGGATCGACCTGAAGGGATGCCGAGTAAAAGCGCGAACCGTTGTCACATTGCCGCAATAGCTGCAGATAGCCGGTCAAACGGCGCATGCTGGCAGGTTGCTGAACGCTCAAACCCAGGCGTGTTTCAAGCTGGGACAGCATTCCCAAGGGACCAAGGCTTACCTGACCATGACAATCGTCAGCCGCTGCGGGGCGGTAGCCGTCAAGATCAAGACCGAAGCGAATGTTAAGGCGCATGTGGGCTCCCGTGGCGGTGATGGATAGAAGAGAATACGTTGAGGGCGGTTGTCGTTTTGCTGCCTGTATTCTTACAATTCCGCCTTCCCGCTTGCTGCTGCGGGCTGAAGTGGGCGCAGATTAAGTCGTCTGGCAGTCAGTTGGCAGCGCTGATCAATCAGATTGACGATATCTGCCAGCACGGCATGATCCAGCCCATCGGCGGCAAACCGGTGATGTAGTGCCTGCGCCTGTGCCGGCAGTTGGCGGGCAAGCTGAAGAAGCCGCTTTTTAACTTGTGCGGGTGAGAGCCCGGCAGCCTGTGCCAACTGCTCCCAATGGCGAGACTGCACCTCAGTGAACACATATTTGCTGCCGATTTTCATGGCCATTTTGTCGGTTAGATCAGCGTAAACCGCCGTCGACAGAGCGTCATAAAGCGGCGCTAGCGCTGCACCCTGCACGCTATAGATCAGTGAAAAATTTTTGGCGTGCGCATCCTGATTGCCAATCAGAACATTGAAAATCGTGTAGTCCAGTAACCGCAATAGATTATTGCTGTCCTATAAAACATCTCATCGGTCCAAATAAAAACTTGTAATATCAAACCAGAAATCACGCCTGTAGCAAACGGGATTTCTATTTGTCTCGATTTTAAACCAACCATTATACGGTTTTTCTTGGCTGTCTGGCACACCATGAATTGTTATTTCGCAAACCAGGTGATCATAGCACCGGCCATCTATTTTAAGCATCCGCTGGCAGATCAATCGCCAGTCGTGCTCTCTGAGCCAGTAGCCACTGCGGGTGATTTCGGTTTCGTTGCGTTTCTTGATAAAATCGTATTCGACGCCGATTCCATCGAATTCTTCGTTTGAGTCGACTATGGCATCATTTTTGTCGATGATGCAAGCATCTTCACGAGTGTATCCCCACCCGCCCTGAATGGGCAAGTCGGGATCAGGAAAAACGCAGTCCTGCCAGGTTTCCCGCGGTGGTGTTTTAATTTCTACCGGAAGTGGTTGAGACATCGATAGTGCTCCTTTGGCTGAAAACAGGCGACGCAATCTGCCTGTTGTGTTTTACCTGCGATATGGTGACAGTGCTAATTAAATTGAGGGGTTGCAGTGCAGCGAATGATCAGATGTTCTGGTGGAACGTGTGGTGTTAATGCGCCTAGATCCGGATCTCTGAAGGCAACATCGCCGTAATAAACCACCTCGTAGCCCTTGGGGCTGCGGAAATGGTAGATGCCCTGCACACCGCTTTCGATTTCCATTCCCATATAGCGGGTTTTGAGCTGAATCACGTCGCCTGTGAGGGACGTCACCGCATAGGCATTGACGAATGCCTGTAGAAACTCGTCGCGGGTGAGGCCTTTAGCCTGAAAAAGTTTTTCACGCACTGGCACGGAGATGCTGAACTCTTTGACCTTGCCATCCGATCCTGCGACGGCGAACGGTCGATCAATGCCGTTCTGGGCCAAAACAAGTTGGCCATCGTGGCGGTAGATGCGGAATGGTTTGCGTTGCCGTTGTTCCTGTTTTTGCTGCAGGTGTTCTTCCATATTGTGAACCTTTACTCCCTTTGCGCTGGCCTCATACATCCCCATAATCATTGCCATCGCATTGGCGGCATCTGAACCTGGCGCCATGCCTGGCGGGCTTCCGGGGAGGCTGGTGGGCAGCGGTCCGACAATTTCGGTGGATGCCTGATCAAGCCCCATGGACGCGTTCAGCAGAATCTGGGCGTCTTCCAGAGGCATTTCCAGATAGAAACCCTTGAACACAAAACTGTCACGCTGATGCTCTTGGGCGTCCTGCCGGATGGCGTCAGGCGATTTGGCGTGAGCGGCGATATTGGGCTGAATACAGATCAGCAGGGATAAGATGAAAAACCAGAAACGCATGGGATCGATCCTTTCTGAAAAATGCGCAGTATCCCTTTTCAGGGCCAGAGAAATTCCGTGTGTGATTGCTGAACGGCCGTTGACGCGATGAATCAATCCCGGGTTGTTCCTGTGCAAGGTCAGTGTACCGGCGCCGTTGGCGCCCACATTTCGGTGTTCCGGCCATGACTGTCAGTGACGGGGTTGCCGTCTGGGCCTGTGGCTCGGTGGCCCTCTCCGCCTGAAAAACCGGTTTGCCCGCCGGTTCGGGGTGGGATTCGCCTTCACCGCGTCAACGGTTGCGTTCGCGCAGGTTGTTGATCGTCATGTTGCCGCGAGAGAGATTCAGTCGGCAAGCAGGTCACATGACCAGTTCAGTCGCTGGATTCGGGTGTCGATTTCGCGGTAGGCAAGGGCGCACTCATCGGCCTGCTTTTGCAGCTGTGCTACCGGAACCGTGCAGATAAAACGGACTTCGCGACCGGAGTGGCGTTGTGCGGTCAGACTGCCGGCAGCGGCGATGGTACGCAGCAGGGCCTGTTTTTTCTGTAGCATGTCTCGCTGGCACAAAAGGTCGGCCAGACAGCTGCCGTCTTCCTGTGGTTTGCAGTTGGTGCGGTTGATGCGGCAAATCAACTGCTGAAGCTGCTGGTAATGGGCTTCGATACAGCTGAGCAGTTCCTGGGGATCTTCGGCCGGGGTGTCTCCTTCCTGGATGAGCGCAACACGTTCCAGACGTTTTTCCAGTTCGCGCAGACGCTTTTGCAGATCGGCCCGTTGAATCAGAGCTTCGGCAAGTTTCATATGACCTCCTGGGAAATTGAGGAGAACCCTTCTCCTCATTGGTCGCAGGAGAGATGAACCGTTTCTGTTGCGCCGGCTGTGTCTTCCTGTCGATGCTGCGCATTTTACCTGGCGCCTGCGACAGATGCTGTCGCGTTGCGCTGCTGGATACGGAGGCATCTGCCGTCCCAGAGGCATCTGCCGTAAGGCGCATTTAGGGACAGAGATCAGTCGTTGACTGAGATACAAGTATCTTTTTCCGGTGCGATGCCCGAGAGTTGATGCAGCATCTGCTTAAATTCCCTGGCCTCCACCCGAAAGCGGGTATCTACCTGAAAGGTGAGTCCGCAGGGGCGGCAGAACGGAATTCGCAGAACATTCATTGTAGCGGAACCGGTTCCCTGGACACAAGTTTGTCTTACGCCGCCTGGCGGATTTCGTCGGGTGATTTGAAGCCGTTTTTCTCGATACGCCATTTGCTGTTGTAAAGTTCCACGAAGGTCT
>Ga0172377_10007449_pt1 | contig 11268 bp, 8 predicted proteins | sample Pumphouse3metaG_FD_119749 | JGI IMG/M metagenome (GOLD analysis project Ga0172377, IMG submission 119749) | Leachate microbial communities from a municipal landfill in Southern Ontario, Canada - Pumphouse #3 metaG | ecosystem: Engineered > Solid waste > Landfill > Unclassified | place: Canada... | reverse complement strand
TCTTTAACTCTTTGTATAACAAAAAAAGGTAATGATATGAAACGCACACTAGAAGAACAAGCGCTCGTCGTAGCGTCATGTTTCACACAGATCTTCGCAGATCAAAACCGCAGATCTTCGCAGATGTCAAAATTGAATACTCTTGATCTCTTTAACTCTTTGTATAACAAAAAAAGGTAAGGATATGAAACGCACAGTAATTACGATCATGATAGCGTTGCTGAGTCCGCTTGTTCTGATGGCTCAGGTGATTTATGTGGTGAACTCTCAATCCCGCACCCTAAGCCGGATTGATATCGAAGAAAACACTGTTCAAAACGGCTTTGCGCATTTGGGAGCTGTACCAAACAAGGTAATTCTGAGTGATGAATACCTGTTTGTGGTCAATTCTGGCGACAATGCGATCCAGAAGATTTCTGCCCAAACCGGCAGCACTGTTGCCAATCACCTGGTGGCGGTGGGATGCAATCCCTGGGATGCCATTCTGCATGATGGTTACCTATATATCAGTGGCTTGTTTTCTTTCCAGGTGTACAAAATGAATCCCGAAACCGGGCAGGTAGTGGGTTCTGTATCAGTGGGAGTTGCTCCGGAAGCGATGGCTGTGGCAAATGGGAAGCTCTATGTATGCAATGCGGGTAACTATGCCCAGAACTATGCGGGAAGTTCGGTGTCAGTGATTGATTTGGATAGCTTTAGCCTGATCCAGAGCATCCCCACTGTGGCAAATCCCCAGTTTATCCAACTTCATGATGGCAAATTGCATGTATCATGCACCGGAAACTGGACGGATATCGCTGGTGCGATCTGTGTGATCGATACCCAGAGCGACGAAATTGTTTATACAATCCCGATTGGGGGTACTCCAGGTAACATCTGGATCAGCAGTGATGGTATTGCTTATGTGGCCGATAATAGCGGTTATAGCCTTTACAGTTATGATGCTGAGGACTATTCACTCCTGAATCCGGCATCCGATCCGCTGCCTTTTGCTGCATCCGACTTGACTGGTGATGCAAACCTGATTGCCCTATTGAATCCCAATTGGGGAGATAATGCCATTGTTCAGGTGCTGAACCTGGATTTCAACAATCTCCGGAACTACAGCACAGGCTTGATGCCAACGGATATCAAACTGCAACCCGGTAGTAGCTCCAATGCAGATCCTGCTCAAATCCAGATTCCTGCCATCGCCGTGTATCCATCCCCCTTGCGCAGCGGACATAGCTTGAATGTGAAATCCCTTGATAATCAAAGGGGTGAGTTCAAGCTCTTCAACCTTAGGGGGCAAATGCTGCACTCGGTTCAGCTTCAACCGGCAGAGCAGATCAGTCTGGATATAAAGCTAAACAACGGCATCTATTTCTATCGTTTCCAAAGCGGCACTGCTTCCACCACTGGCAAGCTGACGGTGATTCGATAAGTGGCCAGAGTAGCTGAGTTATCAAGAGGCATCCAAAGCTTCCAATGCGAAAGCCCTCGAAGCGGATATGCCTGACCACATAAGGGGATTACCTCATTTTCAAGATCTTTTTGCTGATTAGATGTGTTCCGGTTTGTAGCCTCAGGAAATAGATCCCGGTAGGCAGAGACTCAGTCTGGAGTTTGTAGCTTTGTGCGCCAGCAGCAAGGTTCATACTTTCGCTAAATAGCTTTTGTCCCCGGAGATTGTAAACACTGATGGTGGTGAATCCCGGTTTTGGAGCGTCCCAGCGCAGTTCAGTATCTCTGGCAAAGGGATTGGGGAAGATTGAGACCTGCGTTGGGCTGCTGACAAGATCATCTGCAGATACAACCTCTATCTGGATAGAATCCTCATCACTGGGGGATTCTTCACCGCCGGGATAGATAGCTATCACCCTTACAATATAGGTACCTGGTTCCAGATCAGTAAAGGTATATTCCGTCTGTGTGGCTGGCACCATTTCCAGAAGATCATTGGCCTGCACATGATAGGAAACAGGTTCTGAATAAGACGGCGCTTCCCACTCCACTCTGATGCTTGAGGGTGGGATGAACTCAGCTGTCACATTCTCCGGAGCTCCGTTACAAGCTCCCACGTTACCATTGTACCAATAACGCATGGCATAGACATCGTTCGCAGTCGAGCCGTCTTCCCAAACACAGATCACCCAGCCTTCTTCATGAGAATCAAAATCAAAGTGGAACTTAGGCGTTTGTGTGGTGGCAATATGGCCGTCGTGCCAGCTATTATACTCGTTTGGAACGGCATTGCGAGCGCTTCGCAGGGTTTGAATCTGGGGATTTGACGTATCCATCCAGGATTGTAGATAGTGGAATCTACCCTGATAATTCCAGACAAAGAGCGGATCATTATCATTGTAACTGAGTGCTTCGCGCAGATATCCCTCCTCCCCAAGCTGTCTATTGCCGTTGTAATCCAATACTTGCACAATCAATCCACACTGGTTCTGTCCGGAATCCGTGATGCGCATTGCCACTCTGGCTTCCTGGGCAGAAAAGTCACAGGAAACCCTGGGATAAAACTGGTTGTAAAAGCTGGAGGAGCTGATGTAAGCCCCATCTTCAGGAGTTGTGACGATGCCATCCCCATCGATATGGGCAAAGTAGGCCTGGTTCATGCTGTTCAGGTCGCGGTCGTCATGCCAGGTCAGGACTGCGCCACCAGAACCATCGGGAGCAAAACCAATCACCTGAGTCCAGGCAGCGATGCCATAAGCATCGGAGATTGTAAGATCAAAAAGAATCTCTCCCCCCGGGTTAATTTTGGCCACCCGTAGTTCCCGGTTTGGAGCCCAGAAGGGGCCGGAATCTACATAATACTTTACCAGGATGTCGCCATTGGTGGATTCCACAAACTGGGGCCAGGAGGTGGAAGCTGAAGGAACCATGAGAATCAGCGGATTGAGCCATTGAGTTTGTCCCGCTTGATCAAGCTTCTGGATCATCACCTGGGTGGGATCGCTCTGATGCTGCCAGGCAACGTATGTGCTGTTATCATTGGTGCATATCACCACCGGAGTGTAATCCGGACTGTCCAGAGAGGAATTGGTGGAGAGACAGATTCCATTCTCCCCCCATAGCTGGGTTCCTTCAGGGCTGACCTTGTAGATGTAAACGCTGTTGAATCCACTGCGGATATCCTGAAAACAAAGCAGTGCATTACCGGAACCATCAACTGTGAGGTCATAATCCGTAAGCCAGGTTTCGGATATGCTGCCAGCCATCTCTATACCTTTGGGATCCGGCCAAACGGCCACTCCATCCATATCCAGCAGCTTTAACCAAACCTTGTAGCCACCGCTGGAATTGTCAAAATAACTGATATAGGTACTACCATTGGTGCATACACCGACCTTGGGTAATGCCTGTTCGCCAGTTCCCCCTGATATCAAGTTCGGACTGGCAACATCGCTACTCCACTGAGCATAACAGGGAAGCAGGAACAAAAATGAAATAAGAACCAGAATAATTGGTTTCATGGGGTACCTCACTATAGGTTGTTATGATGCTAACATAAATACTTGCAGAGAGATATCCTGTCAAGTGAAATCTCGGGCTGGTATTCCCCCATTTTTAGAATAAAGTGACACCTGAAATGTCAAATCGTGACTCACATTCTATATAAATGTCTTGACCTGACTAATCAGGCTAACATCGTTGTTCACAGGTGCAGACTATCACCCAAATGGGTATCGGTCAAGCCGAAAAAGATGAACACTGGGAGTGAATATGGTATCACCCTCAAACGGATCCAGTTCGATCACCAGCACCAGCAGGTGCTACTCCATCCCTTCAACGCCGGTTACCGGGTTCAGGTGGTCGATTCTTTGCAGGGAGATGATATCTTGCTGATTGGGACGATGGTCATGCAGTTGAGGTTGGGGTGATAAGACCACATCAGGTATCTCACATACGGAGACTGGTAAGCAAAATAAACCTTGACCATATTTGTGGTCAACATATAGATGCACTTAATGTGAAAATATCGCACTAAGTGTACAAGGGAGATGCCAGATGATTATCAGATTTTCTGTTGCCAATTGCCTATCCTTCAATGATAAAACATCGTTGGATTTGTTTGCATCGAAAGTTGGGAATCTTAAGGAGCAGCTTTGGTTATCGAAAAGCAGATACATTCCCAATATTCTGAAGTCAGCTTTTATATTCGGTCCTAACGCTGCAGGAAAATCAAATCTAATCAAAGCAATCCATTATGCCACATCTATTGTACTGCAAGAGCCCAATCCACTGAGAGGCAGAACAACATATTTTAAGCTCTGTCCCGAATGTCCTAAGAAACCGAGTTTTTTTGAATTTGAGATGTTAATTGATCGAAAAATCTACCGATTTGGGTTTGAGATAAAAGCTAATACTATTACTCGAGAGTGGCTTTTGCAAAACAACTCTACAGGGGAACATGAGATCTATGAGAGGACCTACGATCAAGCAGCAAAGAATCAGATTAGATACGGCGAGAAATACGAGAAGTATAGAGATGATGTATTTATCAGTTTTATACTAAAGGGAACCCCCGAAAACAAGCTATTCTTATCAGAGTTGATTGACAGGAATGTAGATATATTCCGGAATGTGTACGAATGGTTTAAGAAGATATTAGTCATATATCCAGATACTGAGCTTCAATCGTATAATGTCCTACTTAACAATGAGTTTCTACTAAATGAATACAGACGGTTAATGAGCATATGCGATGTTGGCATCGACGATATAAGTGTGGAGAGGATTGATGCTGATAAGGTTCTTGATAAAGTACCGACTGAACTCAGGGATAAACTCAAACTGGATTCATTAAAAAACCTAACTATAAAGCAGGATGATAGATACTCCATTAGTCTTCAAGAAGGTAGTCGAGAAGCATATAAAATACAGATTTCACATAAGATGCCTTCTACTGGAGAGTCAGTCAGTTTTAAAATTTCGGAAGAATCAGATGGGACCAATCGCCTGTTTGATTTGATACCGATTTTAACGTTAGTCCTTCAAGATACTATTGTGCTAGTTGATGAACTCGATCGAAGCCTGCACTCTAATGTTTCCAAGTTGTTTATCAAAACCTTGTTTAAGGCAAATAGAGATCATCAGTCACAAATGATCGTTACAACTCATGATGCAACACTCTTGGATGTAGATTTGATTAGAAGAGATTCAATTTGGTTCGTCAGAAAGAACTTTAAGAAAGCTTCGGAAATATACTCATTATACGATTACGTTAAAGTTCGAAATGATAAATCACTTCAAAAAGCTTATTTAGCTGGCTTGTATGGAGCAGTCCCCGTTATCAGAAGTCAGGAGGAAGAAGAATGAAATACTCCCGCAAACCACAAAACCTGATTCCTAGAAAAGTCTTCATATTTACTGAAGGTAGCGTAACTGAACAGAGATACTTCCAGGAGTTTATTTCATTCTACAAGATCCCTCAGGCGAGAGTAAGAGTAATAGATAGGGAATCAACCCATTCTAGCCCAGATGCAGTCATTGGTTATGTGATTGATTTCCAGAAAACAATCAGAAAAAACGAGTCAGATATATCCGCACACTATGTATACTGGCTAGTTATTGATACCGATCGTTGGGGTGCCAATCTTGCCAAGACTGTAGATGATGCCTATCAAAGAAATTTCGATGTAGCCCTATCAAATCCTTGCTTTGAGATTTGGCTCTTGCTGCATTATCAAGATGCAGATTCTGTTAAAGATAATGAATCTGTATTATGTTCCAAGGGTGCTATCAATCAGGCTATTCATGCGAACTGTGTTTCTGGTTCAAATGAGATAGACTACTTTGCGAAAACCGATATTGCCATTAAAAACTCTCGGTTACTCGATGTGAATCCAAAACATAGGCTTCTACCACAGATAGGCACAAGAATATACAACCTTGCAAGCTTGCTTTTGGAATATGCATGATCTATGATATGCGCTATATCAAAAGCAACATAAGCCTCTTTTCAGAGTTCTGATATTGTTTCACATCTCCCGTTACCCACTGGCACTGCGAGTCTTTCCAACTGGTCTATTTTGTTGAAATTCAGCCAGTTCCAAACCAGTCTGAAATCAGCTCATCTTTGACACAAAGCTGTCACAAATCAGTCCAAAGAAGTCTAAAACCACTATGACGTCTTTCCGAAAGCAGTCCTACGCATCTCTCCACCGGATAAGGGTTTATGTCGATCTGTCATACTGGTCGCTGTCTGACACTTTGGGTGCCATTTAATAATTGACTTGACGTGTCCACGTATGGAATATATGGAGTTTGTAAACTAATATTGGGAACAATAAAGCATGCACGATGAAAACCTGATAATCAAAGGACCAAATGTAATTCTTCGCGACCTCATCCAGGGCGATATGAACGATTATGAGAGGTGGTTCTTTACTGAAACAGAATGGCAAAAATGGGACGCACCCTGGGAGAGTAGCTGTAATGTCACCCAAAGCTATTTAGACAGGCTTAAACTTAGGATACAAAAGGAACCTTCAAGGCTCAAAACCAGAATGGAAATCTGGGTGGGTGACTCTCATATAGGCTGGGTAACATCATATTTGATCGATAACAAACCAGATTTCCTGTCAGTAGGTATTAACATCGCTGAAACAAGCTTTTGGGGCAAAGGATTCGGAAAAGAAGCCCTAACATTGTGGATTAAGTACTTGTTCCAAAGCAAAAAGCCAGAATTTCTCTATTGCGAAACGTGGAACGGTAATGCCCGAATGGTGAAGCTTGCTCTTAGCCTTGGCTTTGAGATAATTGATAGATACAGCAAGGTGGAAACCGACGGGATTGAGTACCAAAAATTGAAGTTCAGAATAAGTGAGATTATCACCTGAATGGCACTTCATAATAAATATGGAGATTAGGGTATATTTCCAACCACAGATAGGGAGTAAAGTACATGAATAATGTAGTCTTGCCGTCTCTGCGACGTCATGGTAGTGGATTCACTGCAAGGGGACGATATCTCGATGTCCGGGACTAAGGTCAAGCAGCTGAGGATGGAGTGATTAACGGTTAATGGTATAGCGAGGTAGAATTATGCATAGTGTTCTTAGCAACTATCTAATGAATGAAGGAAAGCTACCAGTAGACTACATTCTGGGAAAATTTGAGGATCACGAGATTGTGCTTTTGGGAGAAATGCACTATATTCGCCAGCAAGTTGAGCTGTATCATCGTTTGATACCCTTGCTCCCGGATCATGGCATCACGATAGTGGCTACGGAATTTGGCCGTCGGGCGGATCAAGCACTAATCGACGAGTTGCTGACCAAAGATTGGTTCGACGTCCCGCTGGCAAAGCGGATCGCACTTAGGCAGGAAGCCTTTTGGGGATACTTGGAGTATCAGGATATATTCAGGTTGATTTGGCAGCAAAACCGCATAAACCCACCTGCAAATCAAATCCGCTGCGTTGGCTTAAACGATCCATACAATTGGAAGCTATACAACCAGATATGCCGCGATAATAACCGCATACCCAATCAGGAGGAGGTCAAACTAATCTGGAAAGACTGCAACGAAAAGAATTGGCTGGACGCGTTAAATGCATATCACCATCCCGGAGTAACCAAAGTATTGGGCATCATGGGCTCTCACCACGCTTTCACTCGTTATCGCGAACCGAGTTTCAATATTGAGAATGGCTGCAAAGTCTTCACAAGTTTCGAGACGGTCCGCTTTGGCAACTATCTTTATGATCAGTATGGAGACAGAGTTTGTAACATCTGCTTTTACGATCCCTGGGATGCCATTAAAGCAGATGTTGCCCAACAGGCCCCCGGGGGTGGCATTATCGAGACGATAGTAAGTCCACACTTTTCCGAATTAGCTTTTGACCTGCAAGGCAGCCCGGTGGGCGATTTGCAAGATGACAGCTTTTACTCTTTGGGTTATGAGGAATTCCGCTTGAAAGACATAGCCGATGGCATGATCTATACCTGCAAATTCTCCCAGTTCAAAGCTCTGACGCCAATCCCTGATTTTGTAGATAAAGACAATCTGCGGGAGTTTCGCGATTTCGCACCTTTTAACGATATGACAGATAAAAGCTGTGACGAAATCAACAGCGCCATCGCTAAATGGGCGGACATCTGGTAAATTTGCTCAATGTGTCAATGTGATAGAAATTTAACTCCCAGGATAAGATACCTCAACCTCAGAAGGGCTGGCATAACGTAACATTAAGACAAGCCAGAACTAATCTGTTCGCCATCGATAAATCTAATCCGTATAAAGACTCCATTTAGACTGAGGTTTGATATGCTTGTCGGGGTGTTCCACTCACACTGCGAGTCTTTCCATCTGGTCTATTTCGTTGAGATTCAGGCAGTTCCGAACCAGTCTGAAATCAGTCCATCTTTGACACAAAGCTGTCATAAACCAGTCCTAGGAAGTCTAAAACCACTGTGACACGTTTCCGAAAGCAGTCATATGCATCTCTGCACCGGATAAAGGTTTATGCCTGTTTTTCACAGTGATGGCTATATGACATTTGGGGTGTCACGTTGTAACAGCCTTTTGACAAAACAGCGGAAAAGCCCTCAGTTTGTGACACTCATTTGTCAAATCATGACTCGAGTTTGGCAGGTTGTGACACTGATTTGTCAATACCCTATCGCTAATACTAATCGAAGTATTTACAATAACCACTTAGCTTAAGGTGCTTATCAGATATTTTTCTCAGAATTCTCATATAGTTCTTTTGTACTTTTCTTAATGATGCCATAAGAATAACACAGAGGATTACAATTATAATGAATAATGCACCTACAAATGATCCTCTTGCCCATAATGAATTGTATGAAAATGCCTCGAATAATCCCAATTCCGATATCTCCATTGGTAGCATCATTATGGGTATACAAACTGATGTTAATGAACCAAAAAGTAGCAGAATAACTATTCCATTGACAGTTCTTAGCCTTTTTATCGACCCACTGATGTCATTCTTTATAAGCCCATACTTTCTTATTAGTACTTTACATTCATGTCTTAAATTCTCAATGTTCTTATGGATGTTATCGATCTGATCGGAGCTAACAGAACAAATTGGAGAGTAACAGCCGGAATATTCATACTCATCTATTGACTTGTTTCTTAGGACTAGTCTTGTGGCAAAGTTAAGATTATCGGGACTATCGTATAATCCATATACTCCCGATAGACATTCTGTAGCAATTGTCTCGGGATCATCGCCGCTATCACTCTCAAGTTGTAATAGCTTATCCCAGAATTCCTGGCTTTGAAGAATAGTGTTTCTATTGTACCATACGAAGGGTATATTATCAATGTCATTTAGAACATTCGTCCTCTTGAATGCAATATCACGAAATTCGTAGAGAATTCTGTTACTTAAATCTTTCTCGCTAAGTACTCTCGAGATTAGAAATGCTCCAATAATCCCAATTAGCGCTGCACCACTTTGAGCTAAAGATGAAAAAAACCAATTCCAATCCATAATAAAATCTCAACAATTATCTTAGCATCTATTATTCCACTCAAGAAACTCGGGATCGGTGCAAGATATGCCTCTTCCCATACTGATATCCCGATTCTTGCGTTCGATCTTGAATTGGTTGAGGTTGCTGTAAGGAATAGTCGTATCCTCATCTCTGAAACGAACAACATGAAAATGGTACCTTAAGTCTTCATGCATCCCTGTCGTTATATAAATCCTCCCAGTATCTATATAAAACATGGGATCAATGTCTCTACGGTACATATCCAGGATGAAATTGGTTGCTCTGCAAAGCTCAGAAGCAAGGTCTTGGATAAGTTCAACTCGAAAGTTGTAGTCATTGGCTAATTTTTCGTACTTATCAGGATTCCATTCTATATTGTTATACCTCTTTTCAACTCTATAGATTTCACGATCAGTTACATCGGAACTACTCATAATGACATCAAGCAAATCTCTAAGGATCAGTCTGAATTTGTAAAATGAATCGGAATACAAAGTATGTTCAGGTTTCCAATCACGTGTAAGAATCCATTGTGTCAATTTCTCAAGTTGCTCATAAATTGGTACCGATATATATGGAGATGCAGTTGTTAAGCAGGAAATCCAATCAGACATTATTTGAAGATTAAGAAACTCGCTCCATTTCGTAATGTTAGATTTAACAATATCAGTGGCTTTAACTGTATCTTGTATGGTTTCAGCGATTGGGTTCGCAAGAGTATTGTCAGCTAAGACCCAGCTTTCTTGAAGCTTAGCACTTAACTGAACTGATAACAATTCCTTAAACTTATCTGAATCCTCATATTCCTTGTAAAGGCATTTCCCATTGATGGATTTTCTAAACTTCCTAAGGGCAGCCAATTGCTTTTCATCAATTAAGCTTTGCGGTATTGCTGCTTTGGAAAAGAACAACATTATCTGCTTACCTTGTGAAGCATGGAGTTCGATCTCCTCCACTGACCCACTTGGATATTGATCAGTTGGAGTACCCAGTTTCGACCAAAACACCCCTATCAGTAAGTCGCACGATTTGAGAAGTTTCATATTAATATCATCTTGTGGAGGTGCACCATAACTCGACACAGAATCTGTTTCCCAACCTACTGGCAACAAGATAATTCCTCTTGCCACGGAGTTTAACATATTCCATTCATGTATAGTTTCCCTAGTTAAACCTCTTTCTTTCTGTACATCTCCTGGAGATGTAATGAATATTCTGATCACTTTAGCATTATAAGCCATTCTTACCTCCTTTTTTGGTTTACTCATTGCTATTCATATGTTCTTTGTTTATCTGCTGTATATGTTTAGGCCAATTGTTCTTATCCCATTGCTCCAAGGGGATCCAGCTGCAATCTTTATCGCCGGGTGGTCCCCGGAGGGGGATCCAATGGTGAATGGTTAGTAGTAAGCGGTAAGTGGCCAGATGGGGAGGTGGCCAGATGGCGGGGAGTTTTGAAGTAAGTGGTACGAGGTGAGTGATGAGTGGTAGCGGCGGACGCTGCCCCGCCGTTTTCCAAGCTTAGATGAGAGCCGTTACTTTGTGGCGCTTCAGGCGAGCGTCGGCTACTACATCCCCAATCGCTCTGGGTACCTAAGTAAAGGTGGAAATAGAGGGCATCCAGTTCACAGCGGATTTCAAATCTATGCTCTTCATCCCATACAAATGGATGACCAGGGTATCCATCTGCGAGCATATCATTTGATCTGATTGATGTTTTATCAAGTTCTAGATATCGTGATATAATGAACCTCTCAACATAGCTGGATTGTAATCTACTGGCATAGTAGGAATTGCATCACAT
>Ga0172377_10007445_pt1 | contig 11270 bp, 8 predicted proteins | sample Pumphouse3metaG_FD_119749 | JGI IMG/M metagenome (GOLD analysis project Ga0172377, IMG submission 119749) | Leachate microbial communities from a municipal landfill in Southern Ontario, Canada - Pumphouse #3 metaG | ecosystem: Engineered > Solid waste > Landfill > Unclassified | place: Canada... | reverse complement strand
CAAAAAAAGTATAACATGAAAAAATGCTTTGTCCAGAGAAAGGTTATTTCATTACATCTTTTTCCCCGAAAATTCCCGATAGATATTCAAAGTTTCCCTTGCGCACTTATCCCAAGAAAAATTCTTCGCCTTGTTGTAATTTGCCTCGATCTCTTTATTGTTTAATGATCGAAGAGCCATATATTTCATCTTGCTAGCTATGTCAAAAATATCGATTGGATTACAATAAACAGCCTCCTTGCCGGCGATTTCCCGCAAGGTAGGAAGATCAGATACAAGAATAGGCGCTTTGGAAGCCATAGCCTCCAAAACAGTCGTCCCAAAACCCTCATAAAGAGAAGGCATTACAAAAAACTCACAATGTGATAAAAGATCTCTCATGTCATCCCCTTCCACGTAGCCTGTAAAAATAACATCTTTATCAATACCCAGGTCACAGGCAATTTGCTGATATTCCTCGCCAAGCCAGCCCTTTTTACCCCCCAAAACGAGTTGATAGTCGAAAGACCCTTTTTCCTTCTTGATCATTTCTTTGAAGCTCTTAAAAGCGTGTAAAAGCCGAGTGATATTTTTAATAGGTTCGAGCGTGCCGATAAAAAGTATGTATTTATTCCTAATGTTGAATTTTCTCTTCATGCTATTCCAGTTATCCTCTTTCAACGCTTCTTCAACAAAAAAACGCTCATCCAGGCCGTTCTTCACTACGCTGATCTTTTTCTCACTCTCATTAAAGATCTTTTCTATATCATTTTTCGTATTCTCCGAAACAGCAATGATCTTGTCAGCTCGTTTAACCATAGCCTGACGATTATATTTGGCCTTTATCTTCTTTAATTCCGGAAACAGTTTGGGAAATTTAAAAACCGCCAGATCTTGAAAAGTACAAATCACCTTACCATGATAACCAATCGGCACTCGAGCATCGGGAGAGGTGATATGAAGTACGTCCAAATTATTCTTCGAAATGGTCGCTAATCCCAATATTTCGCTATAAGCTCCGGGTAAATATTTTTTGTAGTCGGACCAAGGAAAATACTTAATACTGACATTAGGTTTGGAGAATTTTTTAATATCCTTGTCTCGAACTCGGTAATCAAAAAACAGAACATATTGATTTTCCTTGTCAATCTCCAATAAGTGCCTGATCAATTGATAGGTATAGTGCCCCACCCCGATAGATGGGTTTTTTTCCGGACTCAATATCCATCTAGCGTCTATTCCGATCCTCATTTTTTTATCTTATGATATTAAAAAATCGTCCTTGTTTGTTTATACACTATCACAATAAAAAGAATTTTTCAAATAACATTAAATCTGTTTTTTTCCAAAAAAATGCGGAAAAGCTCTTGTTCTGCTTTTCCGCACTTTGCAATACTTGTTTTTTTATCTTAGGACGCCTTTTTTAAGCGCGCCTTCCAGCGTGGTTCCCAACCTCTGGCAGATCTCCCTAGCTTTGGCCACCGACAGCCCATATTCTGTTGGTTTCTTAACGAAACGATGCCAGCTGCTGGTGTTCAGATTGATGGATCTGGCAAAATCGCATAATCGGGCTGATTCGCCCGCTCGCCTTCTTTTTTCCTGCCAATTGCCAAGAGACATTAAGAGAAATTGCCAAAAAGCCTCGGCCGCCGCCGGACTTTCCCTTAAATTCCTTGCCCCGGGAGAAAGCTTGGGTAAACCTTCATTTGAAGCAACAATGACCTCAGCTAAGCCGCTAGACAACATTTCTTTGATATCAAAAACGTAGATTGTTTCCACCTCCTCAAAAAAGAACAACTCATTTTTCCCATTTGACTTCTTGACCAACAAAACAATTTGCCGACCGAACTTTTCCATACATCCCTCCTTGGTATCTGACCTTATTAGGATCTATGTTGCTTAATAACATTATTTCAAAAAACATTAACTATTTATAATAGAATAAAAATCGAACTTTGTAAATAGCTATTTTTTCAAACTCGACACAGGTCCGATCAATGACATAACCAATCTTTTTTTATTCAATTCAAAATAAGTTACTTATTCAATTTTTAGCTCATTTTATTTCCATTGAACAACCATTTTTTTATACTGATGCACCGGTGCATCAGTATAAGAATGCAAAATTTAATATAAATAAAAAGCCCTCTTCATTAGCAAATAGGATTTTGGACGGAAATTGAAAACATAATTTTTCACGCTTTTATCAGACAACAAACAGAATAAATTATCTTACCAACAAACAAACTACCACTAATCAGTATTCTTCTTGCATTCGCCCCAAAGACCGGACTGGTTTTGCCGAGCAGCTGCTTGGCTCTCTTGAAATTCAGCTTGAAATTGGTAGGTCTTATCTTCAAAAGTATACTCTTGGGCAAATCCCTCTTCGATCATAATTTTGTTAAAAAACCTTCCATCACTCAAATAAACATACCTCAAAAGCCGTTGGTATTTATCCCGATCCGCCTGAGTTGGATCGGCCACCAGTTTTACCTCTTGACCACCCAAAATTTCCACCGCCCGTTTGGTGGCTTCTGTGCTATAGCACTCTTTGGCAGTATACTTTACTCCGGATTCAGGCGCATCAATCCCCAACACCCTGACCGTTTCCGTTTTCCCGTCAATTCGAACAGAAAAAGTATCTCCGTCAAAAATATGCAACACTTGCGCCGATTGCTCTATTGTTTCATTCGTTTTTTCATCAACCTCTACCCTACCTTGCCAATTGCCACATCCTGAAAACAATAAAACCAACAACGCCAGTGATCCTAAACCAAGTTTTATATTTTTTGTTTTCAATTCTTTGACTGATCAATTATTTTTTCCAGTCTTTGATAACGACGCTTTTGCCCTTCATCTCAAAGATCACTTTTTGTTTTTCTCGCCAATTCAACTTTCGCATCATTTCAATCGGCAAAGTAATACAATAACTTTTCCCGCTTTTGAATATTTTTCTGACATTTCTGTCTTCCAAATTTCTCCTTGCCATTTTTTTATAATTAAGGTTTATTTAATACCAAAAATAAATCTATTTTAATAATTGTATAATTAAAGCAATCATCTGCTCTTTTTCTTTGGGATCACTTTCAGCTACCAGCAAAGATAAAGCGGTTAAAGCATTATCGTTAATTTTCTTTTCTCCGTTATTGCGATACAAATAATTATTTTTATCTAAAAAATAGACAAACAAAAACGAAGCAATCCGCTTGTTGCCGTCATAAAAAGGATGATCTTTTATGATAAGATAAAGCAAATGCGAAGCCTTGTCATCAATGGATTGATACAATTCTTTTTTGACAAATGTCTGACTGAGTCCATTAATAATTCCTTCAAACTCTCCGCCCCTTTCCCGTCCAAACAGATCTCCGGCTTCTTTTTTGGAAATTAATTGTTTCTTGACTTTACTGATTATCTCAACGCATCTTTTATGTTCCAAAATAAATTTTGCTTTCTGTCCTTTTTTGCTCTTTAATTTGCCCTTGTCAAATCGTTCAAGTAAAGATAAAGTCTTGGAGTAGTCTGCTAATAAATTTAAAATTTCTTTTTCTTGACCCTGTAGTAATTCTTTTTTGGATTGTTTTTGCAAAAAAGAAATCGTTTCTTGCAGTTGATTGAATTTATTTTTTGCTTCCAGTAGCCTTTTTTCATTTATAGCATAGCCCTGCAATACATACTGCTTTAAAATCTTAGTTGCCCAGATTCTAAATTGCGTGGCTCTTTGTGAATTAACTCGATAGCCGACAGAAATAACAGCATCTAAATTATAAAATTCCACTTGATAAATTTTTCCATCGGCGGCAGTTATTGCATTTTTTGCAACAACTGACTTTTTTATTAATTCTTCTTCTTTAAAAATATTGCGTAAATGACGAGATATCACTGACTTATCCCTTTCAAAAAGATTAGCAATTTGATTAAGCGAAAGCCAAACTGTTTCATTTTCTAGTCGTACTTTTAACTCAACCTCTCCTTTGGCTGGTTTATAAATAATAATCTCACCTTTATTGAATTTTTCTTCTTTTTTCTTAGACATAATTTTGCTTATTCTCCACAATCCGAATGCTGCTCCAGTATTTCAACCTTGGTTTATAATTAAAGTTTATTTAAGGTTTATTTAATATTAGAATTAAATCTATATTTAAATCTATATTTAATCATAGACTAGTGACTGCTTTAAGCATTGCAAAGATCGATTTTTAAGAAAAAATTTCTTCTACTTTTCAAAACTAGAAAACAATTTTTCCTTAAACTCATTCTCTGTTTCCTGATTATAGAATGGCAAACCAATTATTTTGTATTTTTGCGATTTGGAAAATTCCAAAACTTTATCCTTAAATTTCTCTTTTATCTCTTCCAAAAAGTCGGCTTTCCATTTTTCGCTTCCGGCCAATTGTGGTCCTTTTGGCTCTAGGAAAAGCTGATAAGTAATTCCTTTTCCGGCCTTATCAACCAAGAATAAGAGATAATCCGGCTCAAACGCTTGACCGTCTTTGAAATTATAAATTTTTAACTGCCTTTCATTTCTAATTAAATAAATCTTTTTGAAATCCTGCCTTAATTCGTCAATTTGCCTGTCAATCAATTCCACAAAAGCTTTTTCTTCTCTCGTACCATAATTGGCATTAAATACATACCAGTCTTTGTCTTCCAAAAACTCCACCTGCCCATCAGCTCGCTCGCTATCCTTTTTAATCTTAATTTTTTTATCGCCAATTTTTTTATTGATCAAAGCCGGAATAAATTCTTGAGTTCCTTCATATTCAGTTAAATTGCTCTTAATCTCTGTCTCAATTTTGCTAAGCAACGACAAAACCGCTAAAAATTTATTCTCATTGCTTAGATTGTTTATCTCATTTTTACTGCCTTCAAAAGTAATAGCTAAACCGGACAAATAATTATTTTTGTCTATAAAATCATTGACCGATTCAATTTCCGGAAAATAGTGCCTTAAAGAATTAAAAGAAAAAAAATCATTTCTGGCCAAAGCATTTTTTATAATATGCGGTTCAATAGTTTTAAGATTAATGTCTTTCCTGTCTTTCTTAACTTCCCGGCCACTATCTTTGCCCTCAAACACCTGCGTCTCAAGACCAGCGCCGGATAAAATATTAAAAACAATATTTTTCTTGCTTACACCGAGATCGGCCAGCTCTTTAACTTTTTCAAAACTTCTTTTTTTCTTTTCATTGGCATAAACCAAACCTGATTTAAAAAAGCTGGATTTTTTGAATTCTTCCTTTAATTTCAATTCAACTTCCACTTCGTCTTCGTCCATCATACCTTCTTCAATTAAAGCGGTCTTTATCTCCGAAATATATCTTGATTCGTTGTGGCTGTGATAATGCAATTCTTCAAGTATTCTTAACTCATCATCTAAATTTTTATCGTATTTACGTTTAAACTTATCATCAGAGTCATTTCGTTTAAACGGATAATATCGCGCGCCCCGGCCGATAAGCTGGGCTTCGGAAATAGTAGTTTTGCCAAGCCGGTTATTTTTCCCGTCTCTGGTTTCGTAAAGACGGACAATATCAAACAGATTTAAAACATCCCAACCCTCGTTCAACTTCTGCACGGCAAATATCGCCCGGATCTTATTATCTTTATCTTCAAGCGAGTTTAATAACAGCTGGTATTTTTCTTTTTCCTGTTCTTCATTAACGCTCAAGGTCTTATTTTCGGCAAAACCATCTTTTAATTTCTTAACCAAAATAGCGTCGGTTATTTTATTGTCTTTAAAAAATCCGAACGCTTTCTGCAAAACCGGCACATTGCTTCGCTTTTTAATATTAGCAATATCATCCACTTTTAAGTCATCTATAATTTCATGGAATAATTTTTTATTGGCTTCTGAATCGGCAATGGTTCTTTGGGCTTTAAAAAGAATAACCGGCTTTAAATTTAAACCATGCTTGCCAGCCACTTCTTGCCGGTATTGGCTAAGTATTATCGCCTGAATAATACGCTCTTTTTTGTTAGTGTCAGTATGCAGTAATTCCACATCTTTGGAATAGCCGTCGTTTCTAAACTCTTTGAGCTCGTATTTATAGATAATCTTGTTTTTATATTTTTCAACAATGTTTTTATTCAAAAAGTCCATTGTGGCCGTAAATTCCAAAAGCAGATTGCCAATATTTTGCTTAAATATATTTTCAACTGTATTCTCCCAGTTCGGCTTTTCCCACATTTCTTTTTGGCCATTTCTGGTCTGAACTTGGCCGTGATGAGCCTCGTCAGCGATTAAAGCTATTTTCTTATCCTTAAAATCTTCCAAAGTCAGGGAGTTTTCTTTTTCGTTGTATAAATCTGTGTGCAATTTTTGGATAGTAGTAAAACAGATATTAATATCCTGATCGCTCACCCCGTCAAAATTAGCTACCGGCTTAATTTGAACCTGCTTATTATCAAACAAAATCTTGTCATTAAATAAATATTTACTGGATAAATTATTCAAAAAATTATCTTTAGTTTTCTCAATGATATTGGTGGAATTTACAAAAAACAAAAAATTACGATAACCCTGATTGTATAAATACAGAATCAATCCGGCCATGATTAAAGTCTTGCCCGAACCAGTGGCCATATTAAAGAGAAAATGTAGAGGATATTCCTTATTTTCATAATCGCCATTATAGCAATGGAAAAATCTGGCAAAGGCCTCTTTTTGATATTCTCTAAGCTCAAAAGCCGGATTTAAATTCTCCGCCATAAAATCCGGAATCTCTTTTTTCAAGAGTCCCATTCCGGAAGCACTATCTAATTGTTCGTATAAAAATTGCTGAGGCATATTTATTTAATAAAATTATATTTATTTTTCCGTTGCTGAAACGCTTTCTTACCACCCTCTAAAATATCACAGACATGCTCTTGGATTCCCTGTCTATATAAAGTGAAAAGTTCTTTTTCATTTTTGAAAGTATACTCAAGTGAGCCCGATACATACTCAAAAGCATATTGTTTATTGGGGGTTTTATTTCCCTGTTGATTGGCGACTATCACTTCTTCGGCATCCGCACCCACAACCAAATTAGCATTATGTGTTGCAATTATAATTTGCCTTTCTTTTTTTTTGCTCTTAATAAATCTAACTAAATCATTATAAATTGAACGGTTGTCTAAATCATCTTCCGGTTGATCGATGAAAATTGGACATTTACTATTATCAAGCTCAATTAATAGTTTCAATAAAACAAAAGACTTATTACCTTGAGACATCGTGGAAATATCGTCTCCGTTATGAGCAATTTTATAATCAAAAATAAACCAATTTTGTAATAATTTGGTAATAGCTTGTTTCGCCGTATAATTTGTTTTCAAAATTATATCTCCGTTTAAAATTCCTTTTATTGTTTTTTCTACATCATTATGGAAATCTGTTGGTGATTTATAATTGTAGCCAGCCATGCCAGAGTTATCATCAATTAAATTATATCCTTTCAAATTTTTTGCATAATTCAAGTTTAAAACCTCTTCAATGAAAGTATTCTTAAAATAATTTGTTCTAAAATTAATCTTCAAATCAAAAGACAAATCACCCTTAATAAGAGCTTGCTTTAAAACTTTGGTTTTTCCATTAAAATAAATATTATAAAAACTTTCGTGTAGACTTTTTAATCTCTTAAATTTAGTGCCAATATCGTTCTGTAATTTCTTTAACTTATCTTCTTCTTTTTGGATTTCTTTGAGGTTATCTTTTTCCTTTTCCAATTTTTTCGCTTTTTCATCAAGAGATTTTGCCTGCTTAACTTTTGCTAACAAAGGGTTTATGTTTTCAAATAAATCTTTTTCATCTTTTTCAATCGCGACAATTTTAGCTTTTAATTTCCTAACTTCGGCATTAATATCGCTATGCCATTTACCATAAAAAATTTCCTTTTGGCTTTTTAATTTTTTCCCAAGCTCATTTTTTAAATCATCTGACAAATTAGAAAAATCAATATTTATAAAGACATTAAGTTCTTTTAAATTTTCTAACTCGCTTATATCAGTAGTAATAATTTCTTTTTGTTCTCTTTTGCTGTTTATTTTTTCAGCCAAATCATTATAATTTTTGATTTCTTCTTCGCTCATTCCAGCTTTCTTTTTCATTTGGTCAACTTCAACCTGTAATTTTTCTATCTCTGAAATAACGCCCTTTTTGTCACCAATCAATTTTATTTTTTCCTTCTGGTTATTAATATCATCAAAAATAAAAAACAAATCCTCTAAATCTTTAGCGATTTGTTGTTGATTAATTCTTTGATTTTTTTCTACTTCGTCAAAAGCATCTTTAACTTTTTCGTCTTGAAGTAAAACATTTTTAATTATTTCATCAATTGACGTTCTGTCTTCTTCTTTGTCAACCAGTCTGTTTAAATAAGACTGAGGGATATAAATAATTTTTTTAGAAACATCTACATTTTCATTCAATTTATTTACTTGGCCATCTTTCCATAAAACCTCAAATCCATCCACATTCTCTTTATAATCTTTTAAACTGCCTTCATTCAATCTTCGTTTAACCTCTTTAGGATCAATAGATTTGGCAATATTACGCAACAAAATTGATTTGCCCGTTGACTTTCCACCGATAACAGTCGTTAGATTTTGATTGATTAATATTTCTTCTCCAGTAAAGTCATCATCAACGAATTTAATTTTATCAATAATTAAATAATTCTCTTTTTCCTCGGGTTTAACCTCTTGAATTTTCAGCCTTTCCTCTGGTTCACAAATTATCTGTTTTAATCCCTCAAATGTTGGATCTGCTTTTATCCAGCAATAATTCGAACTTTCATCTGCCTGTAAAATGTTTCTCAACGATCCTGCATCTGATCCTAAAGTAATAACAAATTTAGACTTTAAATTTTGCAGGTTATTAAGTATATACTGTCTTACAATATCAGCAGAATTTTTGTTTTTTGTTTGCAGTATGTTAAATTTTTGATAATTAAAACAGTCTGCTAAATGTGTCCTGTCGGTCTTCCCTCGTTCTTGAAAAAGACCATTGTCAGAATTGCAATGAGAATAAATTAAAATTCCATCAGTTTTATTAATTTCAGAAATAACATCTACATAACTTTTATTACAAACTGTTAAAACTCCATTATCTTTTTTATTATTAATTTCTACTTTGCTTAAAAAAGTCTTTATGCTTTCAGAAAAAGAATTTTTCTTATAAAAAATCTTTCCCCAAACCACGAGAGCATGAACACCCTGAATATTAATTTCAACGCCCGGTAGTATTTTTACCTTAAAATTATTTGATTCGTTAACTAAAATGTCCAAAAGTTCGTCGTGATCATAGTTATGATCTGTAACACAAATAGTGCCAACGTCTTCATTAAAAATATCAATAAAATTTAAAAACAATTTTGAGTAATTTCTTAGTTTTGTTTTTTTGTCTACGGAAGTATCGGTAAAAAAATAATCTTTTGAATCAAATTTCTTAATATCATCTTCAGAGCCTATTTTTTCTATCAGCAAATTACATTTATCTGGATTTTCCTTTTTTAAATCATCCCAATATTCTGCAATGGAAACATAATCATCATCCAAAATTGTTTGGACTTGTAAATCCCACTTCCTCCACTTAGAACCTCTGTTGTATTTGTTATATGTCATATTTAGTTACTATAAAAAGCGTTATTCATTTTTTTATCCTCCCCACCAACCTTAAACTCCTTATCCTCAATCTCGCTTAAATTCACATAAAGCTGGTTTTTGTTGAGCAGGTCAAAAAGAGTGCGTTGCTGTTTGCCAAATGGGAGTTTTTTAAATTCATCAATCGTCTCATCAAATTTCTTAATATCAATATTATAATTCAAAAAACTTTTGGTTTTAATTTCTTCCCAAATTTTCAAAAGCTCTTTTGCGTCTTTCTTGTCCGCCGTAGCTTTAGCGAAGGAGGAGGCTTTTTTAATCTTATCAACGAATAACTCATTATATTCCATCAGCTCGCAATAAATAAAATCACCGCCGCCTTTCCATTTTACCTCTTTGGAAATTCCGCCGTCATCATAATCAATTTCTTCCAATAATTTGCCGGATTTTTTAACTTGTTTCCCTATAACTTTTTTAAGCCGTTCAACTGTAACCTTTTCCACATAATCCATTTGCTCACATAGAATAAACTGCCTTTTCATTTTCATAGCCACTGCACCTGTTGTTCCGGAACCAGCGAAAAAATCTAAAATTATATCGTTTTCATTACTACTTATATCAATTAAATGCCTTAATAATTTTTCAGGCTTGGGGTTTACAAAACGATATTTACCATCAAATAAACTGCCGTTAACTTCTTTGTTCGCTTCATCTGTCGTACCATGTTCGTCCAATAAGGTTGGTTGTGCTGACGAACTATCAGTTTCTTCAAAATCATAAATTTTTAATTTTAAAATCCTATTTTCCACTATAAATCTTTTCTTTTTTTCTAATTCAGCCGCTTTGTCTTTGCCAATCTGCCACCGTTTCCCTTCTCTGGGTTTTATGCCTAAAATAGGAAACTTCATTGTTTCTCTTTGATATTCTCCGGTATCTCTTTTTTCAATTATAGTTAAACGATAATTTCCTTCTTTGTCGCTATATGGATAAATTCTATCTTGTGCCGTTTTTATTCTCGTTTTAATTTTTGCCTTACTCGTTTTTCCATAACACAAGATAAAATCGCACTGCTGACTAACTTGAACACCCTGAACATTTGTAGAAGTTCCTTTCTTTTTCCACAAAAAATTACAAATAAAATTATCTCTATCAAAAACATCATCCATTAAAACTTTAAGATATGCGTGTTCTCCCTCGTCAATATTGATAAAAATAACTCCATCATCCCTCAACAACTCCCTCGCCGCTTCCAGCCGGTTCTTCATAAAAGTCAGCCAAGTGGAATGGTTGAAATTATCATTATAGCCAAACGAATCACTACCGGTATTATAAGGCGGATCAATGTAGATAAGTTTTATCTTATTTTGAAATTGCTGTTTTAAAGAATGCAGAGCCAAAAGATTATTGCCTTTGATTATTAAATTTTCTTTTACCATGCCGGAGCCTTGGCGGAGGCTGGCCGGATTTTCATTTTCACCTTCTCGTTTTAGGTGCTTTACTGGCTCTTCACCTTTTGCAGTATATCTTTTCCAATTGGTTAAAACTTTGGGAGCCAGTAATTTATCAATTTCGTCTTGAGCTAAAATTTCATTAAAAAATATCTCTTTTCGCTTTTCATCCTCTTTGGTCATCCCGCCTTCCAAAACACAATCCTTAAACGGCCAGACTAAAGCCACTTCTTTGCGTTCGTTTAAAAATTTGCCGTCAAT
>Ga0172377_10007444_pt1 | contig 11270 bp, 9 predicted proteins | sample Pumphouse3metaG_FD_119749 | JGI IMG/M metagenome (GOLD analysis project Ga0172377, IMG submission 119749) | Leachate microbial communities from a municipal landfill in Southern Ontario, Canada - Pumphouse #3 metaG | ecosystem: Engineered > Solid waste > Landfill > Unclassified | place: Canada... | reverse complement strand
TATGCTATCCAACGACAGCAAAGCGATGCCATGACTTTTATTTCTTCTATCTTTACGTCGAAAGAAGCACAAGAAATATGTCGAGTACAAATGAAATGGAAACATATCAATGTATTAGACTATGACACAAAATAACATTGACGCTGTATTTTATAAAAAAAATAATGTAATTTTGCAAACGACAAAATCATGACCGCAATGATAAATTTAGAAATAGAACCCATAATTGATGATAATAAAACAAACGAAAACAAAACGGAAGGAAAAACGGATCAACCGGCAACAATAAAAATACCATCAAATGCTGAAAATTCAAATCCGGAAAACGAAGATAAATCTTCATCCGACGAGCCGATAATATCTTTAAAGAATGTTGATATTTATCAAAAGAAAATACTCATTTTATCGGATATCAGCTTTTCTATCAATAAAGGAGAAATGGTTTATGTGGTAGGAAAAACCGGTTCGGGGAAAAGCAATCTGTTAAAATTATTATATGGCGACCTCCCGCTTATGAAAGGCGACCTTCATGTGGCAGGATACAATCTGTTTAGAATTAAATCAAAAAACATTCAACGACTTAGACGGAAGTTAGGAATAGTGTTTCAAGATTTTCAATTATTATATGATCGTAGTGTATTTGAAAACTTGAAATTCGTTACCAAAGTAACGGGATGGAAAGATAATGTTAAACGAGACGAACGCATAGAAGAGGTTTTAACTTTGGTCGGATTACGTACCAAAGGACATAAAATGCCGCACCAATTATCGGGAGGGGAACAACAAAGGGTGTGTATTGCCCGTGCTTTGGTAAACGACCCCGAAATTATTTTAGCCGATGAACCTACCGGAAATCTTGATCCCGAAACTTCTTATGAAATTTTTAATTTATTCCGTGACATAAGTAAAAAAGGAACTGCTGTTATGATTGCCACCCACAATTATTCCATTATTAATCAGATTCCTTCGCGTGTTTTACATATTGAACAAGGTAAAGTTTACGAATAATCATGCTATCAATATTAATTCCTATTTATAATTATAATGCCGTTCCTTTGGTACGTAATTTACATAAACAAGCCACGGCATTAAACATTACTTTTGAAATACTTTTATTAGACGACGCTTCCGATAATACCCATTATAGGGAAGAAAATATTGTGTTAAAAAACTTATCAAACACCAAGTTAATCGAATTACCTACCAAGGCAGGACGATCCGTTGCCAGGAATTTCCTTGCCGGACAAGCTCAATACGACTACTTGCTTTTTCTCGATTGTGATTCAGAACCCGTAGATGACGAGTTTATAAAAAGATATATTCCTTATTGCAAGGGAGAATGTGTGGTTGTTTGCGGAGGAACGGCTTATAAATCCGAACAGCCCAAGCAAAACCGCCGTTTAAGATGGACCTATGGTATACGTGCCGAAACCAAAACCGCCGAAGAGAGAAATAAAAAACCAAACACTAAGTTTTCAACCTTTAATTTTTTAATTGCTAAAAAACTGTTTTGGTCTATCCGCTTCAACGAATTGCTGAAAAACTACGGACATGAAGACACTTTATTCGGTTTTGAACTCAGAAAACGAAATTGCATAATTCAACACATTGACAATCCGCTTTATCATACAGGTATCGACGAAAATGAAGTATATCTCGAAAAAACAAGACAAGGAGTTGAAAATTTAAAAATACTATACGAGAAATATCCTGAACACGATTTATTAATTAAAGATATACGTTTGTTAAGTGTATATACTATTATTGAGAAATGGAAATTAACGCGAATATTTTACTATAACTATTTTTTGTTTAAAAGATTTATGTTATGGAATTTCAATAGTCGTTTCCCTAATTTATTTCTATTCAATCTCTATAAATTAAACTATTTGTGTTTTTTAAAATATAATAACCCCAACGATTTGTAATTGATAATACTTTTAATCATACGGTTGAACAATTACATTGAAGCATACGTTTAAAATAAAACTAAAATATATGATAAATCCCGATGCATTGTTAACCCTTCCTTATGGAATGTATGTCGTATGTTCAGGTAACAAAGAATTCGGAAACGGATTCCTTTCGAATGTGGTTTTTCAAGTAACTGCCGAGCCGCCACGTTTAGGGGTTAGTTGTAATAAAGACAATTTTACGGCAAATATAATTTTAGAAAACAAATCTTTTTCTATTTCTTTGTTATCGCAAAACACCCCTGCCGATGTTATCCGTAAATTCGGATACCAAAGCGGAAAAGTCAACAAACAAAAAATGCAGGGATGTTCCTTAAAATACGGATCATGTAATGTTCCTATTTTTTTAGATCATGTCATCTGTTATTTTGATTGTAAACTAACACAAACCATTGAAATTGGCACTCACTACATTTTTATTGGAGAAGTAGTTGAAGCGACCCTCCTTGATAATGAAACGGCTGCAATGACTTATGCATATTACCGCAATGTAATGAAGGGGAAATCACCTAAAAATGCCCCTACTTATATAGATAAATCAATTAATATTAATTTAAAAACAAAAAACATGTCAACATTAAAAAAATACGAATGTGATGTATGCGGATACGTTTACGACCCAGCTATTGGCGACGAAGATGCCGGCATTAAACCCGGAACCGCTTTTGAAGATTTACCCGATGATTGGGTTTGCCCTTTATGTGGTGTAGGTAAAGATAATTTTACGCTGATTGACTAATTTAAAGCAATCATAAAGTGAAGAAAACATCTTATTTTTTTAATAGGATGTTTTTTTATTTTAAAATCATTTGAAATAGTTATTTTTTTATTACCTTTGCAAACAAAATTTAATAATAAATAAAATTTATAAAATGAAAAAGTCATTGTTTTTTTGCGTTTTTGTAGTATTAATCCTTTCTTTGAGTGCACAGACAGTTAAACCTCTTTATCCAAACGTTGCAAAATCAGGTTGGTTTTATAATTTCAAAACATATCCTATGGATAAAGGAGATGGTAATGAAGATGAAAACCAATATGTTTTCCGTGATAATTTCGACGAGTTTATTGTTTATACCATTAATAAAAGCGGAAAAGTAAGTGCTTCGCCCGTCGTTGAAATTCCCGATGATTATCGTCTCCGAAATCAATTTCAGACCAATAACGAGATTGTAGCCATATATTCCATTTTTTCCAAAGGTTTGGAAAAATACTATATCAATACCTGTGATAAAAAGAAAATGTCGTGGAAACCCGAACAATTAACGACTATGGACTGTGAGAAAAAAGACAATTGCTATTCGGGTGTTAGTGTTTCTCCCAATAAATCACATTTTTGTATAATGGGATTAACTACCGACAAAAAGAAGAATTTTAAAGATATGCTAGTAATGGTTTTTGATGCACAAGGTCAAAAAATATGGGAAAATGCAGTTGCTCCCGATTTCTCTAATAAAACATTTGAAATAACCGACATTACTATCACCGATCAAGGAGTTGTGTATCTTTGCATCCATGCCTATTCAGGTGAAAAGAAAAAAACTTATGATGAAAAAGTTTATATAATCGAAGTGAAAGAAACCGATTTTATGCAAGTTGAAACCAGTAAAAGTATCGGTTATATTACTGCTGCAGGAATGACATTATTAAAGAACGGCAATGTGTTTGTCGGCGGTTATTATTCCGAAAAAATGAATGATAACGTTAAAGGTTCTTTTTCCATTATGTTTAATCCGAAAGAACAAACCATAAGCAATTTTTCAAATCAGGATTTTCCTGCTTCATTTAGTAAAAATGACATTGAATCTCTCGGTTTTGATCAAATTATTGAACTATCGAACGGACGCATTGTTTTGTTAGGAGAACAATTAACAGTAGTTCAATATTATTCACAAAATGGCGGATCTTCCTATAAATATTATGCGAAAAATATTATTTACACTGCATTTTCAAGTAATGGCGATATTGAAACACATAAGATCATAGGAAAGAATCAAACCATTGCATCTTTTGTACGTATTACCGATTTTAAACGTCTTTGCCTTTCTTTCGATGCCTTTGAAAAGAATGGAAATCTTTATTTGATTTTTAATGATAACGTCGGGAATATTAATTCAACAAAGAAAACATTATCGACCATTAATCCATTAATGCAAAAAGGAAAATGTATTGTTAAATTAGTTAAAATCGACGGGGATAATGAAAGTTCACAAATAGTTTTTGACGGAAAAACCAATAAAAAATCCATGCATACTTTCCTTTTTGCCGAAGACAATAGCATTTTATTCTTTAACCTCGGTAAAACGGTGTCGCTCGATAAAGTCAATATAAATTATAAATAATTATTGATTTTAAAAGTATTACATGAAAAAACAAATCATATTATTAAGTGTCTTTCTATTTTCCATTCATTCCCTTACAGCACAACAATATCTAGATAGCTTTAAGCCCTTAAAATCGGAAGGAGAAATACCTTCCGATTTTCAAGTTTTGATTAATAAGAAAACCAATGCGGCCGATTTCAATTTATTCCTAAAAGAAATGTTTTTAAGAGGGAACATACTTTATGGAAATAAATTAAATCAATACATCAATACCATAGCCGATAATGTGTTGAAAGATTATCCCGTCTTACGCAATGAACTTCGTTTTTATATACTCAAATCGCCTGTGGTAAATGCATCGGCAACCGAAAACGGTATCATATTAATTAATGTAGGATTAATGGCTCAAGTGTCGAGTGAAAGTGAATTGGCATTTATCATATCGCATGAGATTGTGCATTATGTGGAACATCATTTGATTCATTTGAATAATTATGAAGATAAATTAAATAAAAAAGAATACAAAGATTATTATATCAAATACCATAACCGTTCTCGTGAACATGAAATCGAAGCGGATAAATTAGGCTTTGAACGCTATTATAAACGTTCTCCTTATAGCTATGCCGCTATCGATGGGGTGTTTGATGTGCTGCAATATTCCGAATTGCCTTTCGATGAAATCACATTTCCACGCTCCTATATGGAAACCGATTTCTACCAATTTCCCGAAAACTATTTTCTTTCGGCTGTAACACCCATACGATCCAGAGATGATTATATTGATACTTTATCAACCCATCCCAATATTAAAAAAAGAAGAGAAAATATTCAATATTTAAGCGGTGGTTTATCCGACCAAGGACGACAGATATTTGTCCAAACAGAAACATTATTTAACGAAGTACGTGATTTGGCACGTTTTGAATGTATTAATTTATACCTAACTCAACAAGACTACGAAGAAGCTTTTTATAATACCTTTATTCTAGAAAAGTCTTTTCCAAACAATTCTTTTCTTCGAATGGCTAAAACAGCATCTATTTACGGTATTGCCAAATGTAAAAGTCAGGGACGTTTGAGTCAAGCGATTGAAAACTACAAAAAAAGGGAAGGTGAAATTCAACAAATCAGTTATTTCTTTTCAAAAATAAGCAAAAAAGAACTCTTGGTGTTGGCATTGCGTTTTGCCTGGGATGCACATCGCAAAGACAAGGATAATGTTTATTTGTTAAATATTACAAAAGACCTTTTACATGAAGTAAGTGTTGAAAATAAAATGGGATATATCGATTTTTGCGATTATCCTATGGGAACAAATCTCGATTCCATACCTGAAGAACCTCAAATAATCGATACGACAACTGTTAGCAGTAAATACCAGCGCATTAAACAACAAACAAAAAATACTAAAGTAAAACCTAACGAAAAATTCACAACCCTAAACTATATGTTGGTTGACCTTCGCTGTGAAGAAGATTTTATCGATCTTTGGAATATTGTAGTTAAAAATTATGAAGATGATAAAATACGTGCCGTTATCGAAGATAAATCTACCCTTAACATCAATAAATTATTGATAATAAAACCATATTACTTTATTTCTTCTAAAAAAAGAAATGAAAAAGCAGTGTTAAGGAATTATGTCAGAGCGGAAAAGAAAGTGATCAATTATGTAAAACCGTCCAAACATCCATTCAAAAACTTGGATTGCCTGCTCTTTTATATTCTGCTGAAAACATAAAACAATTTAATACCGAACAGTATAATCAATATGCTAAAATCCAATCTTGGATTCAAGAATTTATTTCTGCAGAAGATGTTGAAATGATTCATTATCAGTCGACAAATATGCAAGACGTTGTACGTGAAACAGGATGTGATGCCATTAATCTGATAGTTACACGAAAAAGTCGAGATAAATTTATCAATTCCGGCAAAGTATTATCGTTGTTAGAAGCTGTTTTTTGTCCTATAGTAACACCCGTTATGATTGCCCGTATTGCACTGCCTCGCTATGATATTAAAGCTAACTTTATCGTGATTGATATTGAAAAAGGTGAAGTTAAGTTAAATCGAGGAATTGAAGCAGAAGGCTCGAACTACGAAGCTTATATGAATTCATTCCTTTATAATATGTATGCTAAAATGAAAAATGAAAAATGAAAAAATATATAGTTTTACTTATTATTTCAAGCTTGTTTTTGGGTAAAACTTTTGCGCAAAACACTGGTTATATGGGAAAGCATTTTTTTCTTAATGCCGAAGCTAATTTTTCTCCCGCTTATTTTAATCCCAATTCCTATGGTAAATCATTATCCGGCAACCTCGATTATTCAGCTTTCAATTTTATTTTATCGCCTTCAGTGGAAGCTATTGTTTGGAAAAAAGGTACTGTAGGAGTAGGGTATAATTTTTTTACTTCTTATTATATTGCAGATTATCAGATTTTAATTGATGATGAACCTGATGAAGGGAACATCATTAATTTATATAAATATCTGTTTTATGAACCTGTTTATCGTATAAAATCACATGGATGCCATGTGTTTTATAAACAATATGTTGGCGACACCTATGCTCCTTTAGGTCATTATTTAAAATTTACATTCGATGCCTTTTTTAATAAACATGTATTTAACGATGTTTTGCCCGACACATTGATAACTTTAGGATATGCCGACGATCAAAGATTTTCACAAACACCGCAAAAGAGTATGCTTTTTGGCTTTAAAGTGGAATACGGTTATGATTTTTTGCTCTTTAACAGATTGAAACTGTCAACAGGAATCTCTCTCGGTACCACTTTCGGCGGATATAAAGCAAAACTTAATGATTGGTTAGATAGCTATGGAAATGATGATATTGAAAGTATTGAATCTGTTGAATACGGGAAAACAAGACTTCTTAATGCTTATTGGTTCGGGCTAAAAATTGGAATTGGAATTTTAACTATTTAATAAAAAGAAAAAAATGAAAAAATTATTTTTAATCAGTACATTAATTGTCTTTGGACTAATTAATGCAAAAGCACAATTACAAAGTAATTTAGGCCTACGATTAGGTGGCAATACGGAAATTTTATACCAATACGGATTTGGAGATGCCAGCTTGGTTGAAGGTAGTTTAGGACTGGGATTTGATAAACAGAAAGATAGTGCTTTTACAACTACTATTAGTTTGACAGGTCTTTATATTTATTCCTATAATTTTGCGGGTTCATGGTTTGTGTATGGAGGTTTAGGCGGAGGACCGGAAATTTCTCTGAATACTATTAAAACCCCTTCTAAAAAATTATATGAAATTTTTAATTTGAAATTAGCCCTTGCACTAGGGATAGAATATCAATTAGATGCACCGGTATCATTTTTCTTAGATTATCGTCCGGAAATGTTAGTAAAACTTAAAGGGAAACAGATTTTTCAATTCTACGGACTCAGTGTTGGCTTTCGCTACCGCTTCGAATAAAGAAAAACCCTCTCTCGATTAGTTAATATTTATACAATAGTTTTTTAATTAAAACGTTAAATTGTGTAAAATTCATGCAATGAAAAAATGCTTGGCATATATATGTTTGTGTTTGTTTGCAGTTAATATAATGCAAGCACAAGAAGTACTTACCGGTTTGCACGCCAACATGGCAATCAAACAATCCTTTGATAAATTTAACGATTTACATCAAAAAACAATCAGTAAATTCATTTACTATGAAGCCATAAACCTTCCTTTTATCGATGATTTTTCAAATTATTCTGTTTATCCTGATACTGTCTTGTGGATTGACAAACAGGCATTCGTTAATTATAGTTTTGCCGTGAATCCTCCCAGTGTGGGCGTTGCCACACTCGATGCCGTTGATAAACAAGGGGAAATTTATGCCCATGCGCAAAAAGAATCCTTTCCGGCCGATAGTTTGACATCCCGTCCCATACGTTTGGATTCCATTTTTTATCCCTTCGCCAAAGCATTGTCGGCTGCCGATTCCATTTATTTCAGTTTTTATTATCAACCCGGAGGAGGAATAGGCAAACCTTGGGCTAAATTAGGCGATGCTCCCGAATCGTCCGATTCACTTGTACTTGAATTCGGTTATTATACAGGCGATACGATATTAGCGTATTACACTTATAAAGACTTTATTTTGTTTGATGATTATGATATAGGAGATACACTTTACAGTCCGTGCGATCCTAATTTATTTATTATTGCGACCCAAGAATATGAAATCGGCGATACCCTCGCTTTTCCTTGTGATTCGGTGATGATGCTCGAAAGTGTTTGGAATAACGTTTGGTCGACAGGTGGAACGACCTTGCAAACTTTTGCCGACTCCATGCACCTCGACACCTCTAAACTCCTGTTTAAACAAGTATTAATCCCTGTTATCGATTCCGTTTATTTTAATAAAGGATTCCAGTTCCGTTTTCGCAATTATGCTTCATTAGAATACACCGATAATAATCCTACTTGGGCAAGCAATGTCGATTTTTGGCACATCGATTACATTCGTTTCGACAGAACTCGAACCATAACCGATACCTTAATCGACGATGTGGCGTTTTCTAATAATCCCGGTAGTGTTTTAGCCTATTATCAGGCCATCCCTTGGACACAGTTTAAAAACAATCAAGGCGGTCAGCTCAAACAAAATATCAAAGTAAAACTCAGCAATCTGTCATCAGTTGTAAAAAACACTTCTTATATTTATTTTATAAGTGATATTGCCGGAACTCATATTGAAGATTACGACGGAGGCTCCTATAATATTTCACCGCTTGCAACATCAGGGTTTCAGAATTATGCACCCCATAGTTTGCCTCCACTTTCCGTCAACTTCCCTTCCGATACCAAGGATAGTGCCGAGTTTATGATTACACATATATTCAGAGAAGCAGGTAGCGGCGACATGAACCCGAAAAACGATACAGTGGTGTTTTATCATCATTTTCATAACTATTATGCTTACGACGACGGAATCCCCGAATCGGGCTATACCGTTGTTAATGTATATTCTCACCGCACATCCATGGCCTTGGGCTTTTCTTTAAGTAAGGCCGACACCCTCAGAGCCGTTGGGATGTATATCAATCACGTTTTAAACAATGCCAATAATTTTAATTTTACCCTGACCGTCTGGGCCGATAGCAGCGGATATCCCGGACGTATACTCCACAGCGAAACAATCGAACAAGAATATAATAATGATCTATACGGATTTCAGCATTATTATCTTTCCAAACCCGTTCCCGTTATCGGTAAATTTTTTATTGGTTATCAAATCAATACCAATAATTATTTGAATGTCGGATTTGACCAGAATAACGACAACAGCCAACATGTTTTTTATAAAACGGGTAATTACTGGGAAAGCAGTTTCCTTTCGGGAACACCCATGTTGCGACCTTTTTTAGGAAAAGAATGGAAACCCCTAAGTATTGAAAAAAGCATTAATCCTGCTTTTAGCGTTCATTTGTTTCCAAATCCCGTTAATGATATGTTAAGCCTTTCCTTAGCAGAAAATATTAACAAGCAAGATGTTTCTATTGAAATTTATAGTATTAGCGGACAGAAATTATACAAGGGAGTTTATTGCCAAAACATCAACGTTGCCGGTTATCAAAACGGATTCTATATCTTAAAAGTTTATCATAAAAAAACAGGACAAACCACTATTTCAAAATTCGTAATTCATCATTAAAAACAATATCTCATGTTGAATATCATCTTCTTTGGCCCTCCCGGTTCCGGGAAAGGGACACAATCGAAAATGCTGTTAAAAAAATATAAGTTAGAATATATTTCCACCGGCGACATTTTGCGTGATCACATAGCCAAAAGAACTCCCCAAGGAGTAGAAGCCAAAGCATTAATAGATAAAGGACAATTGGTTCCCGATGAATTAGTAGTTCAATTATTGGAATCGAAGTTAACGGAAAATAAAGACGCTAACGGCTTTTTATTCGACGGCTTCCCCCGGACCTTGGTTCAAGCCTATATACTTGAAGGATTATTGTTGAAAATCAATACATCTTTGCATACCGTCATTGCCTTGGATGTACCGAAAGAAGAACTTACCCGCCGTTTGTTAAACAGGGCACACATTGAAGGTCGCAGCGACGATAACGAAATCGTAATTCAAGAACGTTTCCGTGAATATGATAATAAAACCTTTCCCGTTATCGATTTTTATAAAAGCAGGAATATGTTTATTCCCATAGACGGCACAGGAACCGAAACCAAGATATTCGAGAGAGTGGAAAATGTTATTGACGGTGTAGTTAAAGAATCGTCTTATAATGTAGTCCTTATCGGACGACCAGGCTCAGGTAAAGGAACTCAGGGTGAAATCTTTGCTAAAAAACACAATTTTCATTACCTCTCCACCGGCGAATTGCTTTTATCGGAAATCAATAAAGGGAGTGAAATAGGAAAAAATGTAAAATCATTATATTCAAATGGTATAAGTGTACCCGACGAATTGATTATACGTTTGGTAGAAGAAGAAATGAGGAAGTATAACGAACACAGAGGATATATCTTTAAAGGATTTCCCCGTACTTTGATTCAAACTTATATACTTGAAGGCATGTTACGCAGAATGAATACTTCCATTTCCTTGGTCGTTTATTTGGATGTACCTATGCTCAATTGTTTTAAACGGCTATCCAAACGTGCACAAACCAACGATGCCCGTCCTTATGACCTAACCACCGATTTGATTATCGGTAGGATGGAAGAGTTTGAAACCAAAATCAATCCGGTTATTAAATATTTTAAAAGTAAAAACAAACTCGTGCGCGTTAACGGCATAGGTTCACCCGAAGAAGTGGCCGAAGAATTAGACCAAATATTGGTTAAATCCTTGAAAAAAATAATTTAGTAACTAGAAAAATTTTCTTTTCTAAGGCAAAACTTTTGAAAACGGAAAAAGGTGTTTTACAAGGTTTTATACCAAAGAGCCGCAAAGGTTCAAATT
>Ga0172377_10007441_pt1 | contig 11271 bp, 9 predicted proteins | sample Pumphouse3metaG_FD_119749 | JGI IMG/M metagenome (GOLD analysis project Ga0172377, IMG submission 119749) | Leachate microbial communities from a municipal landfill in Southern Ontario, Canada - Pumphouse #3 metaG | ecosystem: Engineered > Solid waste > Landfill > Unclassified | place: Canada... | reverse complement strand
GGGGCCGCCGAAGGCGCAGGCGGCCGGCATGCCGGCCCTGAACGCTCAGGCAAAAGGACTGATGACCATCGCCCTCGCGGGCGGTGTTCCCCACTGGAGAGAGGCACGGCCCGATGCGGCCGCGTCCACCGAAGGAGCAAGCGCGGCATCGCCCGGGCGAATCTCTCAGGTAAAGCGGACAGTGGGGCAGCGCACGGATGAACCGTGCCGTTCCGCCCGCCCGGCAAGGGCCGGCGGTGCTGCCCCTTCTTCACTGCTTTGCTTGCGAGACGCGCCATGGCCGACCTGAACGAACTGCTCCAGACCCCGCTGCACGCCCTGCACCTCGAACTCGGTGCCCGCATGGTGCCCTTTGCCGGTTATGCCATGCCGGTGCAGTACCCCGCCGGCCTGATGGCCGAACACCACCACACGCGCAACGCCGCGGGCCTGTTCGACGTCTCGCACATGGGCCAGCTCAGGCTCTCGGGCCCCGAGGCCGCGACCGCCTTCGAGAGCCTGATGCCCGTGGACGTGATCGGGCTGGGCCTCAACCGCCAGCGCTACGGTCTGCTGCTCAACGAAGAGGGCGGCATCATCGACGACCTGATGTTCGTCAACCGTGGCAGCGACCTCTTCGTCATCGTCAACGGCGCCTGCAAGCATGGCGACCTGACACACATCCAGGCACGCATCGGCGGTCGCTGCACCGTCACCCCGCAGTTCGACCGTGGGCTGCTGGCACTGCAGGGCCCGCAGGCCGTGCGCGCACTGCAACGCCTGCTGCCGGGCGCGGAATCGCTGGTGTTCATGACCGGGCGTGCCTTCGAGTGGGAGGGTGCGGGCCTGTACGTCACGCGCAGCGGCTACACCGGCGAGGACGGCTTCGAGATCTCGCTGCCGGCCGCCAGCACCGAGGCCTTCGCGCGTGCGCTGCTGGCGCAACCCGAGGTCAAGCCGGTCGGCCTGGGCGCGCGCAACTCGCTGCGCCTGGAAGCCGGCCTGTGCCTGTATGGCAACGACATCGACACCAGCACCACGCCGGTCGAGGCCAGCTTGGGCTGGGCGATCCAGAAGGTACGCCGCACGGGCGGCGAGCGCGCCGGTGGCTTCCCGGGCGCGGCGCGGGTGCTGGCCCAGCTCGATGGCAGCGAGCCCGTCACACGCAAGCGCGTGGGGCTGGTCGCGCTGGAGCGCGTGCCGGTGCGCGAGCACACCGAACTGCGGTCGACCGACGGCCAGTCCATCGGCGAGGTGACCAGCGGCCTGCTTGGCCCAACGGCCGGCAAACCGGTCGCGCTGGCTTATGTGACGCCCGCTCATGCTACGGTTGGCACCCGCGTCAACGCCATCGTGCGCGGCAAGGCCGTGCCCATGGAAGTGAGCGCGACGCCTTTCGTGCCCAACCGCTATGTCCGGGGCTAAGGCCCTACCCCTTGATTACCCATTTCCCACCTGGAGCCCACCATGACCACCAAGTACACCGAAGACCACGAATGGATCCGCGTCGAGGGCGACACCGCCACGGTCGGTATCACGGCCCATGCGCAGGATGCGCTGGGTGACGTGGTGTTCGTCGATCTGCCCGAAGTGGGCAAGACCTATGCCCAGAAGGACGTGGCCGGCGTCGTCGAGTCCGTCAAGGCCGCAGCCGACGTGTACATGCCCGTCAGTGGCGAGATCACCGAAGTGAACGAAGCCCTGCGTGATGACCCCTCGCTGGCCAACAGCGACCCGCTGGGTGCCGGCTGGTTTTTCAAAGTCAAGCTGAGCGAGCCGGCCCAGCTCGATGCCTTGCTCGACGCCTCGGCCTACGACGACTTCGCCAAGAACGCCTGACCCACCCCGACCCGCAGCGAGCCCGGCCATGCTGATGCCCTCCAACGCCCCCCTGGGCGAACTCGAAAACCCGTCGGAATTCATTGCCCGCCACATCGGTGTCAGCGCAACCGATGAAGCCCACATGCTCTCCGTCATCGGCGAGGCTTCGCGCCGTGCACTGATCGAGGGCATCGTGCCGCGTTCCATTGCGCGCGGCCAGGGCATGCAACTGCCCCCGGCCACCACGGAAGCTGCCGCACTGGCCGAACTCAAGGCCATTGCGCAGAAGAACCGGCTGCTCAAGAGCTTCATCGGCCAGGGCTACTACGGCACGCACACACCGGGTGTCATCCTGCGCAACGTGCTGGAAAACCCGGCCTGGTACACCGCCTACACGCCCTACCAGGCCGAGATTTCGCAGGGTCGCATGGAGGCGCTGATCAACTTCCAGACCATGGTGTGCGACCTCACGGCGATGCCGATCGCCAATGCCTCCATGCTGGACGAGGCCACCGCCGCGGCCGAGGCGATGACGCTGGCGCGCCGCACGGTCAAGAGTGCCTCCAACGTGTTCGTGGTGGCCGGCGACTGCCACCCGCAGACGATCGAGGTCATCCGCACGCGTGCCAAACCGCTGGGTATCGAGGTGGTGCTGGCCAACTCGGCCCAGGAATGGGAAGAGCGACTGGCGGATGACCACTTTGCGGTGCTCGCGCAGTACCCCGCCACCAGCGGCCGCATCGATGACCTGCGCGCCGATGTGGAGAAGGTGCATGCGAAGCAGGCCGCCTTCATCGTGGCCGCCGACCTGCTGGCCCTCACGCTGATCGTGCCGCCGGGCGAGTTCGGTGCCGATATCGTGGTGGGGACCACGCAGCGCTTTGGCATGCCCATGGGCGCGGGCGGCCCGCACGCGGCCTACCTGGCCTGCCGCGACGAGTACAAACGCTCCATGCCGGGCCGTCTGGTGGGCGTGAGCGTGGACGCGCACGGCAACCCCGCCTACCGGCTGGCGCTGCAGACGCGCGAGCAGCACATCCGCCGCGAGAAGGCCACCTCCAACATTTGCACGGCCCAGGTGCTGCCGGCCGTGATTGCCAGCATGTACGCGGTCTACCATGGGCCGCAGGGCCTCAAGCGCATCGCGCAACGCGTGGCCAGCTACACGGCGATCCTGGCGCAGGGGCTGGAGCAGCTGGGCTGGCAGGCGCGCACCGGACAGGGTGCTTTCGACACCCTTTCGCTGCACACCGGCGCAGCCACGCAGGCGCTGGTGGCCAAGGGCCTGGAACTGGGTGCCAACCTGCGCGTGTACTTCGACGAGTACATCTGCATCTCGCTGGACGAGACCACGACGCGCGACGACCTGCAACTGCTGTGGACCATCTTCGCCAAGCCAGGGCAGACGGTGCCGGACGTCGCAAACTTCGAGAAGGGCGTGGAGCCGCTGATCCCGCAGACGCTGCGCCGCACCAGTGCGTATCTCACGCATCCGGTGTTCAACAGCCATCACAGCGAAACCGGCATGCTGCGCTACATCCGCGCCCTGTCGGACAAGGACCTGGCGCTGGACCGCAGCATGATTCCGCTGGGTTCGTGCACCATGAAGCTCAACGCCACCAGCGAGATGATTCCCATCACCTGGCCGGAATTCGCGAACATGCACCCGTTCGCCCCGGCCGACCAGCGGCAGGGCTACCGCGAACTGGACGAACAGTTGCGCGCCTGGCTGTGCCAGGCCACGGGCTACGCCGGCGTCAGCCTGCAGCCCAACGCCGGATCGCAGGGCGAGTACGCCGGCCTGCTGGCCATCAAGGCCTGGCATGAAAGCCGTGGCGAGGGCCACCGCAACATCTGCCTGATCCCCTCGTCGGCGCACGGCACCAACCCGGCCTCGGCCCAGATGGCCGGGCTGCAGGTCGTGGTCACCCAGTGCGACGAGAATGGGAACGTGGACATGGCCGACCTGCAGGCCAGGTGCGAGCAGCACAGCGCCAACCTGGCCGCGGTGATGATCACCTACCCCTCCACGCACGGCGTGTTCGAGACCACCGTGCGGGAGCTGTGCGAGCTGGTCCACCGCCACGGCGGCCGCGTGTACGTGGATGGCGCCAACATGAACGCGCTGGTGGGCGTGGCCGCACCGGGCGAGTTCGGCGGCGACGTGAGCCACCTGAACCTGCACAAGACCTTCTGCATCCCGCACGGTGGCGGCGGCCCCGGCGTCGGCCCGGTGTGCGTGGTCGAGGACCTCGTGCCCTTCCTGCCCGGCCATGCCACGGGTGGCGTGAGCAGCGGCGTGGGCGCGATCTCCGCGGCCCCGCTGGGCAACGCCGCCGTGCTGCCGATCTCCTGGATGTACATCCGGATGATGGGCGCCGAAGGCCTGACGCATGCGACCGAGGTTGCCATCCTGTCGGCCAACTACATCAGCCAGCGGCTGGCCGGACACTACCCCACCCTGTACGCGAGCGCCAACGGACACGTCGCGCACGAGTGCATCCTGGACCTGCGCGGCTTCAAGGAAACGAGCGGCGTGATGGCCGAGGACGTGGCCAAGCGCCTGATGGACTACGGCTTCCACGCGCCGACGCTGAGCTTCCCCGTCGCCAACACGCTGATGGTCGAACCCACCGAGAGCGAGACACTGGCCGAGCTGGACCGCTTCATCGACGCCATGATCGCCATCCGCGAGGAAATCCGGCTCGTCGAGAACGGCACCTGGCCGCGCGACGACAACCCGCTCAAGAACGCCCCGCATACCGCGGCCAGCGTGCTCAAGAGCGAGTGGAACCACCCCTACTCGCGCGAGGTGGCGGCCGCGGCGGCGGCGAACCCGGTCAACACCAAATACTGGCCGTCGGTGGGCCGTGTCGACAACGTCTACGGCGACCGGAACCTGTTCTGCAGCTGCGTGCCGGTCTCGGAACTGGCCTGAGCCTGGCTTCGGTTGTTGCGGCCGGCCGGCGTGCCGGTCGCATTCGACACGCCGTGCGGTCAGGCAATCCGGGCGCATCAGGCTGGCCGCTGCCTGAGCCACATCTTCCGCGACAATCCAGTCCATGACCGCCGCTTTCCGGGTGCTGAGCCTCATCCCGCCGATGACGCAGCTCAACACCCCCTACCCGTCCACCGCCTACCTGACCGGCTTCCTGCGCTCGCGCGGCATCGAGGCTGCACAGGCCGACATCGCCCTCGCGCTGGTGCTGCGCCTGTTCACGCCCGGCGGGCTTGACGACGTCCGTGCCTGCGCCGACGCATTGCCCGAATCGCGGCGCAGCGCGAGCGTGCACGCCTTCCTGGACCAGTTCGCGGCCTACCGCGGCACCATCACGCCGGTGATCCGCTTTCTGCAAGGCACGGACTCGACCCTGGCCCACCGCATCGCCGCGCGCGGCCTGCTGCCCGAGGGGCCGCGCTTCGCGCCGCTGGATGTCTATGCCGAGACCGACCTCGGGGACAGCAACGAGGACCCGCTGGCCTGGGCCTTCGGCGCGCTGGGCACGCACGACAGGGCGCGTCACCTGGCCACGCTGTACCTCAATGATCTGGCCGACGTGATCCGCGATGCGGTGGATGGGCGCTTCGAGTTCGTGCGCTACGCCGAATCGCTGGCCAGCAGCCAGCCGAGCTTCGATCCACTGGCCCAGGCCCTGGCCGCGCCGCCGACACTCATCGACGAGTACCTGCGCGAACTCACGCTGGAGGCAGTGGAGCGCCATCAGCCCTCACTGGTGCTGCTGTCGGTGCCCTTCCCCGGTGCCGTCTATGCCGCCCTGCGCATGGGCCAGACCATCAAGGCCGCGCATCCCGACGTGCGCATCGCCCTGGGCGGCGGTTTCGTCAACACCGAACTGCGCGAACTGGACGAGCCGCGGGTGTTCGACTTCGTCGACTACGTGACGCTGGATGGGGGCGAGCGCCCGGTGCTGTCACTGATCGAGCACCTCCGGGGCCAGCGCGGCCCGCAACGCCTGTGTCGCACCTTCGTGCGCGAGGAAGGCCGCGTGCGCTACGTCAATCTGGCCGAGCCGGACATCCCATTCGAGGACATCGGCACCCCGACCTGGGACGGCCTGCCGATCGAGCGCTACCTGAGCCTGCTGGACATGCTCAACCCCATGCACCGGCTCTGGAGCGACGGCCGCTGGAACAAGCTGACCATTGCCCACGGCTGCTACTGGAAAAAGTGCAGCTTCTGCGATGTGGGCCTGGACTACATCGGCCGCTACGAGACGGCCTCGGCTCGCACGCTGGTCGACCGCATCGAGCGCATCGTCGAGGAAACCGGTCAGACGGGCTTCCACTTCGTGGACGAGGCCGCCCCGCCCAAGGCGCTCAAGGCACTGGCCGAGGAACTGCTGCGGCGCGGGCTGACCATCAGCTGGTGGGGCAACATCCGCTTCGAAAAGACCTTCACGCCCGAACTGGCGGAGCTGCTGGCGCACAGCGGCTGCATCGCCATGAGTGGCGGTCTGGAAGTGGCGAGCGACCGTCTGCTGGCGCTGATGAAAAAGGGCGTCTCGGTGGAACAGGTCGCACGCGTGACGCGCGGCTTCACCGACGCCGGCATCCTGGTGCACGCCTACCTGATGTACGGTTTCCCGACCCAGACGCTGCAGGACACCGTGGACGCGCTGGAGTACGTGCGCCAGCTGTTCGAGAACAGTTGCATCCAGAGCGGCTTCTTCCACCGCTTCAGCTGCACCGTGCATTCGCCCGTGGGGCAGAACCCGGCCGAATACGGCATCGAGCTGATCCCGCTGCCCAAAGACGCGCGCTTCGCGAAGAACGACATCGGCTTCGTCGATCCCACCCCCATGCCCCCCGGCGTGGACCACGACCTGCTGGGCCAGGGCCTGCGCAAGGCGATCTACAACTACATGCACGGCCTGTGCGTGGAGGACGACGTGCGCCGCTGGTTCGAGCACCTGCCCTGCCCGGTGCCCAAACCGACGGTCAAGCGCCACCGCATCGCGCGGGCGCTGGCGGCCGCAGGCTGATCACCCTCAGGGCTGGCCGGTCGCGATCTGCCGCAACGCGCGCTCGAACACCTCGGGTGGCTGCCCACCGGAGATCAGGTGGCGCTGGTTGATGATCACCGCCGGCACCGAGTGGATGCCGTTGCCGACAAAGAACTGCTCCTGCGCGCGCACCGCGTCGGCGAACTCGTCTGCGTTGGCAAGCACCTCACGCGCGCGTTCCACATCCAGCCCGGCCTGTTGCACACAGGCCAGCAGCACGGACGGATCGGCCGGGCTTTCCGCGCGGCCGTGGTGCGCTTCCATCAGGGCCTTCTTGAGCGCGTGCTGCTGTCCCGGCGCGCCTTCCTCACCGGCCCAGTGCAGCAGTCGGTGAGCATTGAAGGTGTTCCAGATACGCCCTCGTCCGCCCGGATGGAAGGTGAAGCCGGCGACGGCGCCGCGCTGGCGGATGGTTTCGCGCACCTGCGCCTGCTGCTGGGGGCTGCTGCCGTACTTGCGGGTCAGGTGCTCCTCGACGTCCTCGCCCTCGGGCCCCATGTCGGGATTGAGCTCGAAGGGCTGGAAGTGCAGTTCGGCGTCGATGCCATCCTGGCGCAGGCTGGCCAGGGCCTGATCCAGCGAGGCCAGACCGATGGCGCACCAGGGGCAGGAGACATCGGAAACGAAGTCGATGCGAAGCGGTGTGGCGGGCGAGGTGTTCATGGCACGATGTTAGCGGCCATGGCTCGCCCCTGCAGGGATCATGCTCTGCACGAGAATCGGGCTTCGGTGACAATCGAGAATTGCCCTGACCATCCACCATGACCGACCTTTACGCCGTCATCGGCCACCCCATCGGCCACAGCAAGTCGCCCCTGATTCATAGCGCGTTTGCCCAGTCCTGCGGGCAGGATATGGCCTACACGGCCCTGGAGGCTCCGCCTACCGGCTTCGCCGACGCCGTCCGGGCCTTCGTGGCTTCCGGCGGCAAGGGTCTCAACGTCACGCTGCCGTTCAAGGTCCAGGCCTTCGAGCTGGCGACCGACCCGATGGAATCGGCCCGGCTGGCCGGCGCGGCCAACGCCCTGAAGTTCGAGGGCGAGCGCATCTGGGCGCAGAACTTCGACGGCATCGGCCTGGTCAACGACATCCAGCGCAACCTGGGCATCCCGCTCCAGGGACTGCGCGTGCTGATCTGCGGCGCGGGTGGCGCCACGCGTGGTGCCCTGATGCCCATCGCCGATCAGCAACCGGACTGCCTGATGGTGGCCAACCGCAGCGCCGACAAGGCCGTGGGCCTGCAGCGCGAATTCGCCGGACGCGCCACGCTGCAAGGCGGTGGCTATGGCGAACTGGCCGGCGAGCGCTTCGATGTGGTGATCAACGCCACCTCCACCGGCCTGTCGAACGAAGCGCTGCCGCTGCCCGAGGACGTGTTCGCGCCCGGCGCGCTGGCCTACGACATGGTCTACGGCAAGGGCCTGACGCCCTTCCTCGCCCAGGCAAAGTCGGCCGGTGTCACCCGCTTGGCCGACGGCGTCGGCATGCTGGTGGAGCAGGCCGCCGAAGCCTTCACCTGGTGGCGCGGCATCCGCCCGGACACGCGCGCCGTCATCGATCAGCTCACCGTTCCACTTCGCTGAGGCGCCGCAATGAGCCATGCGCGGTGGGCGCGTGCCCTCCCCTTTCTGGCCGTGCTGGGTTCGGTGACGGCGCTCGGGCTGGGCACCTCGCTGGCCAAGCAACACCTGTTTCCGCAGGTCGGTGCGCTGGGCACCACGGCACTGCGCGTGGGTTTCTCCGCGCTGCTGGTGGTGCTGATGTGGCGCCCCTGGCGGCGCGCGCTGCGGCCGGGCGACGGCTGGGCCGTGCTGCGCTATGGCGTGGCCCTGGGCTTCATGAACCTGCTGTTCTACCAGGCGCTGCAGACCATTCCCTTTGGCATCGCGGTGGCGATCGAGTTCTCGGGGCCGCTGGCCGTGGCCATGGCCGGCTCGCGCCGCGCGGTTGACCTGCTGTGGCTCGCACTGGCCATCACCGGCCTGGCCCTGCTGCTGCCGCTCACACAGGGCGTGGACGTGGCAACGCTGGATCCGGTGGGCGTGGCCTACGCGCTGGCCGCCGCCGCCTGCTGGGGCAGCTACATCGTGTTCGGCAAACGCCTGTCGCACCTGCACGCCGGGCACTCGGTGTCGCTGGGTCTGAGCGTGGCCGCACTGAGCGTCATGCCCTTCGGTGTGGCGCATGCCGGCGCCAGCCTGCTGTCACCCCAGGTGCTGATGTGGGGCCTGGTCGTGGCCGCGATCTCCAGCGCCATCCCGATCACGCTGGAGATGGTGGCGCTCAAGCGCCTGCCTCCGTCGGCCTTCGGCATCATGATCAGCATGGAGCCTGCCGTGGCGGCCCTGCTGGGCATGCTGATCCTGCACGAACAGCTCGATGCCCGCCAGTGGCTGGCCATCGGCAGCATCATGGCCGCGGCCGCCGGCAGCTCGCTGACGGTTCGCCCGGCCCCAACCGATGCCGATGCATCGCAGGTGGTGACCTGACGTTGCGCGATGGCTGTGGCACCATATCCAATGGCGTCGGACGACGCCGTCCACCGACCGAACCCCATGACCCGCAAGATCCTCATTCTCAATGGCCCCAACCTGAACCTGCTGGGCACCCGTGAACCCGAGCAGTACGGCCGCACCACCCTGGCCGACGTGGAAGAGCGCTGCCGCCGGCACGGACAGCAACTGGGATTCGCGGTGGAGTGCTTCCAGAGCAACTGGGAGGGCGCCCTGCTCGACAAGATCCACGAGTACGGCCGCCTGTGCCGCGAAGGCCAGGTGGTGGGCGTGGTGTTCAACCCCGGCGCGCTGACCCACACCTCCATCGCACTGCACGACGCGATCAAGGGTGTCGAGCCGCTGCCCGTGATCGAATGCCATATTTCCAACGTGCACGCACGCGAGGCGTTCCGCCACCAGTCGTGGGTATCGCCGGTCGCTGCGGGCATCGTGGTGGGCTTTGGCGTGGATGGCTATCTGGTGGCCATGGACGGGCTGGCACGCAAACTCACGCCCCTGCAGGCCGCCAAGGCCGATTGACCCGCCCATCCCCTTGAACCCCAACCACCCCACCCACGTGGGCCGCGGCATTGCGCTGGCGGTCCTGGCCACGCTGTGCTTTGCGCTGCTGGACACGACCTCGCAGTACATCGGAGCGGCCGTTCCCGTCATCATGGTCATCTGGGTCCGCTTTCTGGTGCAGACGCTGTTGACGCTGGGACTGCTCTGGCCCGAGCGCGGCCGCGGGCTGCTGGTCGCACACCGGCCGGGCTGGCAGGCCCTGCGCGGCCTCATCATGGTGGCGTGCTCCGGCGGCGCCTATCTGTCCCTGCAGCATGTGCCCGTGGGCGAATTCACTGCCATCCTGATGCTGGTGCCGCTGACGGTCACGCTGCTGGCGGCCAGGCTGCTGCGCGAGCGGGTGAACCCGCTGAACTGGCTGCTGGTGGCCGGCGGTTTCGCCGGCGCCCTGATCGTGGTGCGCCCCAAGGGCAGCGACTTCACCTTCTGGCTCGCCCTGCCACTGGTGCTGGTGGTCCTGAACGCGCTGCACCAGATTGTCACCAGCCACATGGTCAAGACAGAGGATTCGGGAACCACGCACTTCTACACCGGGCTGATGGGCCTGATCCTGTCTTCCGTCTTGCTGCCCTGGGCCTGGTCACCACCGGAGAACCTGCTGCTGTGGGCGCTGCTCATCCTGCTGGGCGTCTTCGGCTCGGTCGGGCACTATGTCCTGATCCGGGCCTTCCACCTGGCACCGGCGTCACGCCTGACGCCATTCATGTACGCGCAGATCGCCTTTGCCACCCTGGGCGGCTGGATCGTGTTCGGCCACACCCCCGACCGCTGGACGGTGGCGGGCATCGGGCTCATTGCCCTGTGCGGCATGCTGGGTGCAAGCCTGCGCCGGCGCTGATCCGCGTTTCCCGCGCTCAGCCCAGCACACGCAGCGCGCCGCGGGCAGCCACCCACTCCTCGTTGGTCGGCTCCACGCCCACGTCCACCCGGCTGGCGGGCGTGACGATGCGCGCCGCGTGGACCGCGTTGGCCGCCTCGTCGATCTCGATGCCCAGCCAGGCCAGCGCCGCGCACACCCGGGTGCGCAGCACGGCGTTGTGCTCGCCGACACCGGCGGTAAAGACCAGCCGGTCCAGCCCGCCCAGCACGGCAACCAGGGCACCGATCTCGCGCACGATGCGCCGCACGTACAGCGCCAGCGCGGCACGCACACGCACACCCCGCTCGCTGTCTTCATCCTCGTGCGCCAGCAGCACGCGCGGGTCGCTCGACAGGCCCGAGACACCGAGCAGACCGGACTCGTGGTACAGCGTGCGGCCCACCTGCGCCAGGCTGAGCTTTTCGATCTCCATCAGGTAGATCACGGCCCCCGGGTCGAGCGCGCCGGTGCGTGTGCCCATCATCAGGCCATCCAGCGCCGAAAAACCCAT
>Ga0172377_10007438_pt1 | contig 11274 bp, 6 predicted proteins | sample Pumphouse3metaG_FD_119749 | JGI IMG/M metagenome (GOLD analysis project Ga0172377, IMG submission 119749) | Leachate microbial communities from a municipal landfill in Southern Ontario, Canada - Pumphouse #3 metaG | ecosystem: Engineered > Solid waste > Landfill > Unclassified | place: Canada... | reverse complement strand
TCTGGGTGATCTCCTCGCTCTCCCGGTAGAACCGGACGGCCTGAGACATGATCCGGCAGTGCCGTCGTAGGGCCTCGCTGTCGCAGACCGGTAGACAGGACCGGCCGTGCCAGATGCCTACTGCGTACTGGTCGTCGTCTGTGACCCCCCACGGGATATCTCGTACCTCGAACACCTGTTGCCAGAACTGTCCGTTGGCCATGGCCTCCCTGGCCCTGGACCAAGGTGCAGGGTTGTTAAAATCAGGGCACTTCATTATTCGGAACCTGGTTTACGGAACTTGGAAAGTTCTCTCCAAGTCCGAAGGGAGCCTTTCTTCTCCCTGGTAGTTGTCAACTACACGGCGATGACCAGTTGTACTCGCCGATTCGCCTACAGGAATCTCGCCTGCACTCGCGCCTATGCCGGGTCTTGAACCCGGTGCCAGCGCTGGGGCTGTAAGCCCGGCTTGTTTCTCCTTCAAGCCACACGCCTGAAGGAACGAGTACGCTTTCTGGGTCAGGGTATGCTTAAAGCGTCGTCCTTCGAGGGTCCGCTTCTCGCTATCTGACTCGTCTTGCGTAACCGTGAAATCTTGCCGTTCCAATAATCCCATCCCGCGTCTGCCGATTACCAACGCCGCCGCCGTATGCCTGTTCAAGCTGAAGGGGTTGGCATATTTCAGATTACCAAGAACGCTGGTGAACGCTGGCTGCACTTCGATGACCTGGACACCCTCTCTCGTCGCTCTTGACTTGATAGCGGCTAACATTTGTCGGTAGATGAAGTTGGCCTTACATCTCCTGAACTTGCGGTGGCCCGTTTGCCGGTTGCTGGGACTAAAGTTCAGCTTTTCAACCACCAATGGCTTTTGTGCTTCCTTGGCAGTATCTACGACCCGGACAGCCAACTGCTTGATGTCGTAGTCCCGTTTCCCCCGACCAGCGAACTGGATACGTTGCTCATGCTCGTACTGATGATGTTTCAAATTGCCGTCCCCAGTCACTTCCACTACGGCTGCGCCGTCCGGGTTACAGTCAACACCTATCGCCCCAGCGACTACCGGTGACTTCGGCGTGTCTGGTTCCGTCCACGACACTTTGACCTCAAACTTGCCGTCTCGGTAGAGTAGGCGAACATCATAGCAATCAAGAACAGGTTTCCACTTGGCGGGGATGAACAGCCGACCTTCCAGCCATTTCCCTCTACCGGTTGGGTCATTCACCAACAGCCTGTCCCCAACAACTCGGATATTCGGGTTGCCGCTCTTCGTCCTGTCTCCACGAGAGTAGAGTTGACCGTTTCGGCGTTCCTGCCACTCTTCCTTGGATAGCCTGCCAGACTGCATGTCCTTCCAAGCCTGCTTGCCACCGAACAGAACGCCTTCGTGCTCAATAGCTGCGACACGGCTTACAGCATCCGAGATGTATCGCTGGTTCAGCGAGGCCATGAAGTTACGCTTCACGTACTGCTTGACGGCATTACCCTTCAGTCCGTGTTTGTGAATGGCCTGATAAGCCGACCGGGCCGCAGACGACTGAGCCTTCATCAAGTCCAGCACCCGAACCTTTACCGGTTCGGTAAACCAGGCCATGCCATGTGCTACCCGCCTACTCATCAGTCTTCACCTTCTTCTTGCGACCCCCACGCCGTCCATGCATTCTCCCAGAGTAACTGGCGACCAACGCAATGATGTCGTCGGCGAACTCCTGCTCGAACTCCTTGGGGGTAGCATCCTCCAGCACGACAACATCAACCCCAAGGTTCCGGCAGTAAATGACAAAGGTCTCGAACCCGAAACGGGCCAATCGGTCTTTGCACTCAACTACTACACGGGCAACATCGTCATCAGCTACACGGGTCAGCAATCGCTTGAACTGAGCACGGTTGTCGTTCAGTCCGCTGCCGATTTCCTTGAAAAGCTCAACCTGCCAGCCCTGCTTAGTACAGTGCTCCAGCACTCGGCCTACCTGCCGCTCCAGGTTTTCTTCCTGTTTGTGCGTGCTGCATCTTGCGTAGGCCAAAGTTATCGTTCTCTCTTTCTGCTGTGTGCCTTGCAGTCGATGTATCTCCGAAACCGCCACCCGGCGGTGCCCGCCCTCAGTCCGAATGGTCTTCAACTTTCCCTCGTCGGACCACTTTCTGAGACTGCGAACCGTCACCCCTAGCAGCTTCGAGGCGGCGGATAAGGTTACATGCTCGGTCGTAGTGCTCCTGGAACTCATCAGGCAGCATGTCCTCCTTCAGCGGCGGATCAATGGGGAACACATCACCGTTCTCCAGCTCGAACTCCGCCCTTTCCACTCTTGTCACCTTCACTGTATCACCTTTCCAGTAGGATTGCAATAGCTTTTTCCAGATTCTTCCAGATTTTCTGTTAGCTGCCTATCCTCCGTGTATTAGGTCGGGTCTAGGATCTCGACGCGACGATCGACGTCGATCTCCCCACGCTTGTAAGCTCGGATGGCCTCGGCCACCGTAGCGAACACGCGGGGCTTGTTCTTCGTGTCCACCCGTGCCGACGCCTCATATAGCCCACCAGTATACTCGTTTGCCGGCTGGTGCAATACTTTGAAATCCGCCACGTTAAGCAGATTCTGGCTTGGGAGCATCTTCTCGGCGGCCTCTTTGGCAGCTTCGTCGCTGACTGGCACGTGGTACTGCATACTATTATGTGTCAGAAAGAAACCGTCGATACAAAACGTCTCACCGCCTGGTACGTGAAAGTCGTACGTCACGTCAGGGCGTGCGGTCCGCTCTACTGCCTCGACAACATCCCAGATCAGCTGCTCGTTTTCCACGAGCGAGATCCACCGCGTGAGCACCGGGTCCGCCTGCTCGGATAACTGATAATGCGAAATCAGCTTGCGGGCCATCGCTCGTGTACAACTACCGCGGGCTGCGGATTTCTTACGATCTTTTGCACTAACGAACTGCCCGGTACGATGGGCACCGGTACGCTTGCCAATTGCTGTCGCCCATCGCCCTTTACCGCCAACAAAGCTACGTGCGACCGCATTCACCCGGTCAGCGACGCACTTCGGATAAGGTACCATGTCCCAGACCTGGTGATCGCCCTTCGCCCGATACTGCCGGAACGGAAGTATGCACGTAAGCGTTGGCCAGTGGCGAATCTGCTTAACGAAGCTAGCGGCATTGACGTTAATCCTGAACGTCGCAGCAAGCATCGCATCTGTCTTTTTACTTTTTCTCAACGGCTTTGCTGGTCGTATCTGCGAGCTAATACCGAGCGTGAACGCAACCATCTGTATGCCAAGTAACAGTTTGCGATTGGCTACCTCTGCGCGAAAAACGCTGCCGGTGCTACTCCCCTCGGCAACCAGGAAACCCAGCAACAACCCTTCGCGAAAGCTTCGCGGCGCTTCAATACACCAGCCTGGCACATGTTTGTCAGCAAACCCACGGCCGAACGTAGACGCTAGCCAGCGGAACAATTCTTTATCCGTCCAGCGTGTCGACTTTCCGTTACCCTCTCGCCAAGGCGATACCGCGGAAAACTGCTTGCCAGCCTGTTCCAGGTAGGTTAATAGCGTCGAATCACTGGAAGCCTGGGAAACTGTATCCTCGCGGCCTGTCAAAGACCCGTCCCCGAGATAATGCCCGAGAAAGAACCCAGCCTTAAAACCAAGCCGGAGGCCAGGTTTCCCCGGGGCTCTGACATCCTTGCTGTCCGCCGCTACCCCGAAGACGACTGGCAATAACGAGCCCACCTTTATACCGTCGGTTTTCGTTGGTACTAGACAGCACGCGTCGTCCAGTGTGACAAAGTTATGGTGCGCCGTAAATACTGTATCCATGCCTTTTTCCGTGCGCACTCGAAAGCAGTCAGGCCCGTGCGATGTATGCACGCTAATATAAGCCACGCGATTCCACCCGACACGGCCATCAGTCCCCACGCCGGGAACGCGCACATCGGCTGCCGGGTCAAACTCCAACATCGTCGTTTGTCGGCCTAACGTAGCAATCGCCGTAGCTTCACTGTAACCGGGCATGACATATTCCTGCATGAATGTCTCGAAATCACCCAGGAACAGCTTACCGCAAACTAGCACCGGTAGTAAGGGGGTTCTGCACGAATCGCCATTGAAGTCGGCGCCGAACCCTTTGACGATCAGCGGGCTCACCTGTAAGACGTTGTGCTTCGTAATGGTCGGCCAGAATGCCATCACGCCATAACGGTGCAGTGTTGGCGCCCGGTTGATTACGACTGGTCGGGCTTCCATCTCCGCGAGGAGCGCTTCCCGAGCGAGCGACGATCGCTCTTCAACGGCGCGAGCAGCTTGCAACCGGGGGACGCCACGGCGGACGAGGTGTCGGACGACGAAGGGGCGATAGACGTCCCAGGCTCTATCTTCGGGCAATCCGACTTGGTCCATGTCGAGGTCGGGGTTGGGGCTGATAACGGCGCGGCCGACGACGTCGGTCGTAGTTCCAAGAAGTCGCTGTTGAACGGTTCCGAGCTTGGGAGAGCTGCTGAAGACATGGCGTAGGATTCCCTTAACCTTGCGTTCACGGTTCTTCGGGTGGATCGGGTCACCAAGGCCCGTCACGCCGCGAAACGCGTTGTATAGCGCCAACCGCTCATCACCGACGTCCTCGCCGAGTTGTTCGGACATCTGCTTGAGCAGCCGATTGGCCTCGAAGACTTCTTTGTAGAGATAATTCGGGTCAGCCACTAAGGGCATCCCGTTGGAGCCACCGATGACAGAAATCGGGCGGAATGCTGGTGGGAGCACGGGGACGGCCGAAAGCACCCAGTCTCTGGGGTGGATCCCTACGCGCTTGGCGTCTTTTAGGTAGCCCCAGCGGCGTGCTGCGGCGTCCCGCTTGGATTTCTTCGCCCCGTGGAACTCCGCTGCGGCCTGGGCGATCTCTCGATCGAGATTCATGGTCGCAAGGGCCTGCTGGATCGCACGCGGGCCGGTCATCCCTCGCAGTTCTCGTTTTCCCGCGATCACGTCCTCCAACTGCTGTTTGGTTAGCCCGAGCACCCAGCGAATCGGCTCCTCCATTACCGGGTTAGGCAACGGTTCATGCAGGGTAATCTTAGCCCAACGATTCCCGTTGTGGCCCCCGGTTAGTGCTTCATCGAACAAGCCGCCGGCAATCGGTTTAAGCCCCCGCCGCCAATCCACAGTCTCTACGTTCCGTAGCTCGCGGGCCTCGGCTAACGTGTCGATATCGCGGTCGGTCAAGGCCATGATATGCGTCCGCGCACCTTCGCGCACGACGTTGATCCCGGCAGCCTTCAGGTCGTGAACGAACTTCTCGTAGACGCGGGGAACCCGCGGCGTCGGCGGCTTATGCCCACTCATGAACTGCCGCCACCAGTCGGGGTTGGCCTGCCCGCGAACGAGCTTGGCGTCCCGTAGGACCTCGACGCCACCGTGTGAGAGGATGGAATTCAATTCCAGCATCCCGATCTTCTTACTACCCTCCTTACCGCCTTTAGCCGGCGTCTCATCAGCCGTATAGCCCCCGAGGCCGCGGCCTTGCCCGTAGTCGTCTGCCGTCTGCTTCAGCTTCATGAAAAACCGGTTGCCGGTCAGGACGTTACGGATCTTCCGGCCGGTCGCCGCGTCCTCGACGTCTTCCAGGTCCGTAAGCCCGTGTTTGCGTAACTCGGCCATCGCGAATTCTACTGCGTCGTCGATCTGGTCAAAGTCCTTGAGCTTGTAAGGCTTTCCTGTTTTTTCCGCGATTTTGCCGAGGGCTGTCTCGACGATCTGTGCAGGATTCACACGGCTGATTATTCCCAGGGGGTTGATCAGCGCCTCGTAGGGGCGGCCGGTGGAGTCGCGAGGCATTTCGTCGTCGGGGATGATTGCGGAGATTAAACCTTTGTCACCGTAGCGGCCGCTATTCCCGCACCAGACGGGTTTACCGTTTCGCCGAACGTAAAGAACGTGATTCCGTGGAAGCGTTACGCAGTACACGTACCCTTCGTAATGTACCCACTGTTCTCGCTGCCCGTTTTGCCGCTTGGCATGCCCGTGGTTGATCTCCGGCTGGTGCTTATGTCGGTACACAAAGATGTCGTAGCGTTCTCGCAGCTGATACTCTTGTCCTCGTACTTGTCCGAGGCGCGCCGGCGTCGTTTGAACGCGCGCTGCCTCCCCAACGTGGAGGCAAAGCCGCTGAAAATCATCGGCTAGCTGCCGGGACGTAGTCGTGTATACCCACGACGTCGGGCCACGATGGCCATCACCCCACATCAGCCAGTCTTGAAGGACGCGAAGGTCGTCGGCGGCGAGGTTGAACACCCACGGTGGCAAGTGTTTCTCGTGGCAATGACCAAATTGCGAGAAGTAATCTGCCAGGTTTACGTTGCTGATAATCAGGCAGTCCCCGCGGACATTGTAACCAACCCCGGCTGCCTGTAAGGCCGGAACGAGCTCCTCCAGCATCCGCCGTCGCCCGCCTGGCTTGGCCTGGTGAATGTAGACGCGACGTATCCACCCCGCCCGCTTGCGATTACGTGGACGATTTACCACACTGCCCTCGCTTACGAAGGCCCCAAGTAACATAAGATAAGTACGTAGCGGCAACTTTAGCGCGGGTACAACACGACGTCCGGTACCGTTGCGACCGCAACGCACGACGGGCCCAGGAATGCTAACCTCTTGCGGGGACTCGCCGTGCCACACAGCGTTATTCCGTAACCGGTACCGCCGACCGAAAAGCGCATCGGCCCGGATCAGCCGGAACCTGTTGTCTTGCCGGGTTGACCGCGGCAGCGCGTAAAGGTAGTGGTTCTCCGTAACGCAGAGGTCGACTTGCGTCGTCTGCAGCGAATACATCCGACCGGCATACGGATACGCATGACACGCAACAGGATGCAGATATTCCAAGAGCCCTTCGGGCGTCAGACTTGCGATTTCATCGGTCGGCCTAACTTCTGCGACTGGCACCCAGCCTCGTACCGTAAGGACTTCGGTATCCGCGGAGTAGCAGAGCTTGTCTCCGACTTCCATAGGCGCTTGCGATCGGACAACGACAACGACCCTTTTATCGGTAGGTACGACGTCTGTGACGACTCCTGGATGAGGATGGTCCCATGTGACGGTTTCGTTCGCGAAGCTGGCACTACGGCCACGATGGACCGACTTGTGGTCCCGTTCGCGTTCTCGTGCCACAAGTACCAGAGGATCGCCTTTGCGGACAGTGGTACCCGGTCGAATGACTCCGTGCTCATCAAAGTTCTCTAGGGTCTTCCTACTGTAAACGGCCGGGAATAGCGAAACGAAGGCGTTACGGCCACGCTTGTGCGTAGGCTCCCACTCGACCCCGTGCTGATACATGTGTTCGGACGTAAGCTTCTTCGCTGCGCTCTCCGAGATTACGTTGGCGTCCTCAAAGTTCAAACCACGAAACGGGAGGTACGCCACGCGAAGATTGCGACCGAGGGCGGCGGCCCCGCGATCGTCCGTAAAGTTAGAGCGGGCCAATAGCTGGCCGGCCTGGAAGGTGTCGCCGGGTTTGACCACGGGGGTCTGATGCACGAACGTCTTTCTTGCATACGGAAAGTTCTCGTAGAGCTCCAGGTCTTCTCGCTTCCCGTCAGCATACTGGACGGTGAGCTTCCCGTCCGCGACGTTCACGACACGGCCTGGCTGGCTAGCACGAACTGCGCCGAGATGCGAGGCGTATTCCTCTTCGAAGGATCGATCCGTTTCCCCAGGCATCCCGGACTGTACCAGCGGGGCTTCCGCGCCAATCAAGGGCAAGGCTTGGGTTAACATGCGGGCGGCCATCACGGCGCGCTGCCCCTTCACCATGCTCTTCATAGGGATCATGTTCCCGAGCGGCGAGAAAGTATCCTCCATCGTCGGGATTTCGTAGGTCACTTCCTCACGGGGCACCATCCGTAAACGACCGCTGGAAATGGCCGCCACGTGCGTAGTCGTAGGCCGGCGATTCGCCCCGTCGCCGTTGGCCCGCCCTAGCTCGCCAGGGAAGGTCACCGTTGCGGTAGCTAGATCCTGGGCGGACTTCCAGACAAGTCGGCCTTCGCGATCCCGGACCTGAATGTACATCCGCCCATCACGACCCTTACGAGCCCCGCGGGCGATCCGCATATCGACGCCCGCTTTCTCGCTCTCGGCGGTACGTAGAAAATCAATAAAGCCGAACTGGCTCGGCTGTACCGCCCGCGAGTCCTCGGGGACGGCATCAAGCGACGGAATCCCGCCAACGCCCATCCGTGTCACCCGCCCCTGCGCGTCAAGTAGCTCGGCAGGATTTATTTCCTCGTTCGCCTGCGCGAGCCCGCTACCGATAATAGCACTCCGGATAGTCTCGTCGAATGTACCGGCAGTCACGTGGTCGAGATTCCCCCTAGCCGTGGCCTTCCAGAGAAGCCGGCGGGCCACAGACTGGGCACGGGCCAACCGTTCGGCGATAATATCCTCGGGTCCGTGAATCGTCTGAAAGGCCAGATGGTCACGCTCGTCTGGTTCGTCCTCACCGCGCGAGACCGCCAGGAGTTTCTTGGTCGTTGCCAGGAGCGTCTCGGCGTTTACCCGTGCCGCCGGGAACTTGAGGGTCTGCTGCGTAACGTCGGGATCCAACTCCATCTTCTCGAAGGCCGCAGCAATCGCTTGCCGCTTCTGCTCTTCCGATACGTTCGGATCGCCGTAACGTACAAGTTTTGCGTAGAGCTTCCCGATTGCTTTCGGGTCGTTCTTCTCCATATTGACGGCGGTCAGGTCGTTGCCCCAGACCTCCCGCAATTGGGAGTCGGTTACACCCATCGCGCGCAATACGGGCAAGAGCGGGATCTGTGCCTGCCCAAGCTGGATCCGGAAGACGCCGCTTGTCGGATCCAGGAACAGCCGGTGCGAGACCCCTTTACCTGGCAATACGTTGACGTGCGCCTCTAGCTCGCCGTTCTCCTTGACGCGGGTAAACACGCCGGGTCGCAACCGAAGCTGGTTTGCCATTGTGTACTCGTTACCGCGTAAGACGAATGTGCCGCCGGACGTCATATGGGGTATCGTGGCCAGCAGCGTCTTCTTCTTGGCGACGGGCTGCCCTGTCGCGTTATCTTGGAGGACCCAGGTCCCGCGGAGCCGTCTACCAAGTGTATCGCCAGTCAGGATTGCGCGTTTCCGTCGAGCAATGGAGTCCTCGTCGGGATCTGCATAGTGTACGTCCTGGAGGGCAAGGGTGTATCGCTGGTTTGCAAGCGGCTGGAAACCCTGGGCGGCTTTCAGTACGTTGTCGTAGATTAGTCGTCGCGTCGCGGACGGGTCGCCGAAGGCGCGAAGTTCCGGTGTTGCTGCAACGGCGGCTGGCGGGGCCGGCGGGGCCAGCGAGGCCGGCGGTTGCAACGGCAATTCGTCGAACGGGTTATCGTCAATGACGCTACTCATAGGTAACCGAACCTGCTGAAGGTTGCGGTCGCAACGGGGATGCTACGGCCATAATGGGCTGAGGGGCGCGACGCAGGAGCGCGCGCTGCTTGATAGCCTTCTCCAGTAGCTTTTCCCGTGAGCGGGCCCGCGTCTGTTTGTACGTACCGTAACCAGCGCCGGCCATAAGTGTCAGGAGCGCCGTCAAATAAGCGCCGCCAATCGCGTTGCCGATATCCGTGGCTGTCTGCCCGACGCCCGCAGTCTTCGTCGCGCACAGTCTCGCGTAAACCTTGTCAAGGTCGCTTGCGATCTTCCCGGTCATCGCCGCTTCGTATTCAGCCTTGGCCCTGGCGAGCTCGGCGTCGGCCTCCGCGCGACGACGGGCCCGCAGCAGGTGGTCGATCAGTCCCCAACCGCCAGCTGCGCCAGCCCCTGCCGCTGCCCACTGCGCCGGGATCGCAAACCATGACTTCCCGACGTCCGTACTCGATGGTGATGGTACAAAGTTGGCAAGCGCCCCAAGTGCCCGGTCCACGAGCCCGTCTGCCGCGAGCTTCTCCAGTCCGTCATGCTGCAACGCCCTATAGAGCTGCTTCGCAGTCTTTGCGAGGCGACCGTTCGCCTCCTCCTGTTCCGCAGGTAGATAGACAGGGACGGTAGACGGGATTGGCGACTGCTGCGACGCAGCACTTAGCGGCTCCGTCGTAGGCAACATATTCTTTACCCCGACCAGCCCCCGTGCGCCGGCGCCGACACCGATGCCTAGGAGCCCGGCGCCGAGGATCTTTTTGACCATCAAGATGCGTCGTGCCAGATCGGGATCATAGGTTGACGTAGGCGGCGGGTCTGCTTGCTTGATTTGGCTGGCCTGTTTCGCCTGCTGTACTGCCCACTGGGATGGTTTGACTGTACGCATTGGAACCGCTCCCTGGCGTAATAGAATTCGGGACTTCACCATAAATTTGCACCCACTCCAGCCAAATGAAGTATGCAGCATGGTCCGGCTGCCAGTGCTCGAATCGCTTATGCTGCATATACCAGCCGTTCACGATTCGGTTCATGACCGTATCGAATGCCTGTTTTTCCTCAGGTATCCAGAGGCGAAAACCCTGTGACCGATAGTCCAGGGCTATTGCGAGGGTTTCTAGCTCCTCCCGCTTCAGGTGCGGAGCCTGACTCCCGCGTACGGGATAGCCGTCGATAGTTCCCGGCCAGAACAGGTAATTCCCGTGGTCTGTGCCGGGTCCGCCTCGGTCGTTAAAAAATTGCCGCATGGAGCCACGAGGCATACGAATCTCCTTAGGTCGGCGGCCACGGCTGTGTTGTCGCCTGCAGCTGCCTATTGTCGAAGCGTACCCGTCGCCCGCCGCCCTATCCGCCCAGTTGCACATCCGGATGCGTGCCGCCTACGACCACAACCGTCCCAAGCCTGTTACGGTACTGGCTGTGTTGATCGGAGACGCGAACGCGGCTGCCAATAGGAAAAGTCGTCATGAGTTGACCTCCATGTCACGGAATACGCGCCGGACGCGGCGCGGCCGGCGTAGCGGCGTCACGATAGTAACGTTGCTGGTGTAGACGGCGTAGTCGCTGGGCTTGTTGTTGGTACGTTGCAGCAAGCTCTTGGCGTTTTGCGATCGCTGGATCGATCTCCTGCTCCATGAGTTTTGCGGCACCGTAGCCGCCTGCGGCGCCAACGGCGCTGCCCCCGGCAAGCCCTAGTAGCGCCAGTGTCGCGAAGAGCTTCGCAGCGTCGCCCGGCGTCGGATACCAGATTGCGTGTTTGACGCGATCGCCCGTCTGTTCCGCTGTTAACCCTTCGTCGGCGCAGCGGAGCAGAAACCCAAAGCGGAATGCCTCTTGTGTCGTCATCCTTGAACTCCTACAACAGGTCAGACAGTAGCACGAGACCGCTCCG
>Ga0172377_10007436_pt1 | contig 11274 bp, 10 predicted proteins | sample Pumphouse3metaG_FD_119749 | JGI IMG/M metagenome (GOLD analysis project Ga0172377, IMG submission 119749) | Leachate microbial communities from a municipal landfill in Southern Ontario, Canada - Pumphouse #3 metaG | ecosystem: Engineered > Solid waste > Landfill > Unclassified | place: Canada... | reverse complement strand
TAGAGTCTCCATAGAAGGTGTTTCTAATGGAGCATATCCAAAACGTTTAAAAATATTTTTTATAGTGTCGAAAATATAATTACGTCCTGCCATTTCTGCTGGACCGAAATCTCTTGTACCTTTTGGAATTGATGGTTTTCTATTCATTTTATAATCAAGAAGTTATTCTACTTCAAATGTTTTATCTAAATCTTTTTTAGTTTTTTTAACGTCTTTCTTTAGCTTTTTATTGGTCTTTTTGAGGTCCTGCTGGACTTCTTTAGAACTTTTTTCAAAGCTATCTTTAATATTTTTACTGGTCTCTTCGATCTTATTCTCGATTTTATTATTCTTTTTTCCAGCGTTACTCGTGCACGAAGCGAGAATAACGATAGCAGAGGTCAAAAGAACCGAATAAGCTATTGAACCAATAATAAGTTTTTTCTTTATCATAATGTAGATTTTAGTAATAAAATTTAATATCCTACGATAGTATAATATTACAAATATCATGCAAATCTAATAAATCTTTGTTACAATCTAAATTTACAGAGTCCTTTTTACCAAATCTTTTAATGAATCTTCCCAGTCAGGTATGGTCAAATTAAATGTTTTACATATCAATTTTTTATCTAAAACGGAATAAGCCGGCCTCTTAGTAGGAGTAGGGTAAGCATCTGAGGATATAGGTTTTACGTGGCAATCCAGATTATACAAAGACATGATTTTCACGGCAAAATCATACCATGAACAGACACCTTCATTCGAATAGTGAAAAATTTTCCCATAATGAGGCTTCGCAGAAGGCTCATTAAGCTGCTCCACGATAGCAGATATTGCCATAGCTAAGTCTTTCGCGTAGGTTGGGGAGCCATATTGATCATTTACGACAGAGATTTCTGCTTTCTCCTGACCTAATCTACGCATGGTTTTGACGAAATTCTTGCCGAAAGCAGAATATAGCCATGCCGTACGAATTATTATTGCCTGACAATGTGATTTTATTATTTCTTCTTCGCCTGCGAGTTTAGTGCTGCCATAAACAGAACAAGGACTCGTCGCATCATCTTCGCGATATGGTCTTTTTTTTCCATTTAGGGCAATGCCATCTCCGTTGAAGACATAGTCGGTCGATATGTGTATGAGCTTCGCATTATATTTAAGAGCGGCAGAGGCCAAGTTTTTCGGACCTATAGTGTTAACAAGTTTAGCATTTTCTTGGTCGGTCTCAGCACCATCGACATTAGTGTATGCTGCGCAATTAATTATAGTATCAACATCGGCATTTTTTATATAGTAATCGACGGCATCTTTATCGCGAATATCTAGGTCAGAGCTTGTGGTGAATATGTAATTTTGACTATTACCGCTCAGTTCATGAATTTCACTTCCAAGCTGACCATGTGAGCCAATTACTAGTATTTTCTTCATAATTTTCAATTTCTACAAATATAAAGATAAAAATGAAATTAGAAACAATCTAAATGTGACAGAAAAAAATCGTATATTTGCATAAAATTACGTAAATATGGATTACAATACACAGAGAGAAAAGCTGATTATGCCAGAATATGGCCGTCACGTGCAGAAAATGATAGAATATGTCAAGAAAATCAAGGATAAAGATAAAAGAAATGAGCAGATAAAAGCAGTAGTTAATGTTATGGCTACTTTAAATCCTCAATTAAAAGATATGAATGATTATCAGAGGAAATTGTGGGGACATGTTGAGGTAATTTCTGATTTTGATTTAGACATTGATTCTCCATATCCACTTCTTACCAAAGAGGAATTCATAGCTCATCCAGAACCTCTAGAACATAGTCAAAAGCCTATTAAAGCCCGTCATTATGGTAGAAATATCGAGAATATGATAGAGGTGATTCAAAATAAAGAGGAGGGAGAAGTTAAAGATGAGATGATAAAAGCTTTAGCTACTTACATGCGTCAACAATATTTAATATGGAATAAGGATAGCGTATCTGAAGAAACTATTTTTAATGATATCAGAAAACTATCTAATGACAGATTAATAGTTCCTGAATATATTCATCTTAAACCTATTTCTGAAAAAGCCGTATTTACAAGACCTGGTATTATGGGTCAGAATTATAACAATAATAATAAGAATTATAGAAAAAATAGCAATAACAAAAATTCTAAGAAACATTGGAAAAACAAAAGATAATAAGGTTTATAGCTGGAGTGTTCTTCTCTCTCGTTGCGGTCTTTACTCTCGTGACACTTATATCTTATCTTTTTACATGGAATAAAGACCAAAGCTTACTTTCGGATCCTTATATGATGTCTGTGAGTTCAGATGCAGTAAATGGAGGAGGTAAAATAGGTTTTTTATGGGCTAACTTTTTAGTATCGAAATTATTTGGTCTGGGAGCTTTTATTATTCCTTTCTTCTTTGGAATTGTGTCTATCGCATGTTTTAAGATTAAACAATTTCATTTGTTGAGAGTTTTTATTTACTCGTTATTCGGTTGTATAATCTCATCAGTAATTTTTTCTTATATATTTTCTTTTACAACGAATCTGACAGAACTGTTTGGACAAGGAGCAGGTGGCTCTTACGGACATTACGCCAATGTCTGGCTTAGTGATATGCTAGGAGTCTTTGGTGCAGGTTGTGTGCTATTGTTTTTACTTATAATACTATTAGTACTTATGGACAATAGGGTTATTGACTGGTTCCAAAAGCTATTTGATAAAATTTTCGCAGTCAGAAAAAAAGTTGACACAACAGAAGCAACAGAGAATGATGCAGAGAGTGTGAGTGAAGAATCAGAGGAAAGAGATAGTTCTTCATCGAACGAGACTGATGATATATCTGATGAAAACCAAGCGATTTCTACTAAAGAGAAAATAGAAGACAATAGTAGTATAAATGATTTCGATATAGAATTCGAAGTAGAGAATATTAATAATCCTGCTCCGGATAATTCAGCTTCTGAAGTTGATAAAGATGAATCAGATAAAATAGTAGATATTGATCTCTCAGCAAATAGTGATGATTCTACTCATACAGATGAGGATCCGGATTTAGAGGTATTAGAACAGACTGATGATAATGACTATATTAGTGATTTATCAGATGAAAAGTGGACGGAAAGATATGATCCTCGGTTATCATTATCTCATTTTAAATTTCCTAAACTTCAGCTTTTAGAAGATTATAAAGATAAATGGTTCACTGTATCAAGGGATGAACTAGAGAAGAATAAAACTAAAATAGTAACTACTCTTAGAAATTATAAAATCAATATATCTAAGATTTCAGCTAGGATAGGGCCTACGGTTACACTATATGAAATAGTACCTGCACCAGGTGTGAGAGTAGCACAGATCAAAAGACTAGAGGATGATATCGCTATCTCATTGGCTGCTAGAGGAGTACGTGTGGTAACTCTAGTAGGTACTAATGCTATAGGTATAGAGGTGGCTAATGATAAACCAAGCGTGGTGTCTATGAAATCCGTTCTTTCAGATCCTAAATTCAGAGATTCTAAGTTCGCTCTTCCTATAGCGATTGGAAAAACTATTTCAAATGAGGTTTATACTTTTGATTTGGCTAAGATGCCTCACCTTTTAATAGCAGGTGCTACTGGACAAGGTAAATCGGTAGGGTTAAATGCGATTATTACATCTCTACTTTATAAAAAACATCCATCTGAACTGAAATTTGTTTTGGTGGATCCTAAAAAAGTCGAGCTGTCATTATATGAACCAATAGAAAAATATTATTTGGCTAAGCTGCCTGATTCAGATGATGCTATTATTACTGATACGGATAAAGTAGTTAATACTTTAAAATCTTTATGTAAGTTAATGGATCATAGATATGATTTATTAAAGTTAGCTTCTGTTAGAAATGTCAAAGAGTATAATGAGAAGTTCCTTTCAAGAAGATTAAATCCATTAAAAGGACATGTATTCATGCCTTATATAGTAGTAATCGTGGATGAGTTCGCAGATCTTATTATGACCGCGGGAAGAGATGTTGAGGAGCCAATAACTAGATTAGCACAGTTGGCCAGGGCAGTAGGTATTCATCTTATTATAGCTACTCAGCGACCTACGACGAATATTATTACTGGTACTATTAAAGCCAATTTCCCTGCGAGAATAGCTTTTAAAGTAACTTCTAGTGTTGATTCTAAGACTATTCTGGACCAGACAGGAGCTAAACAATTGATAGGTCGTGGTGATATGCTTATCTCTACAGGTGCTTCAGAGCTTGTGCGTCTTCAATGTGCTTTCGTGGATACAAAAGAGGTGGAGCGTATAACTAGATATATTTCTAAACAACAGAATTTTGGTACGGCTTTCTTACTTCCAGAGTATCATCCTGAAGATAAATCTGCCTCAGGGAAAAATGGAGGATTTACTCAAGAGCGTGATGAACTTTTCGGAGAGGCAGCGCGAATGGTAGTTAGAAATCAAGTTGGTTCTACTTCTATGCTTCAAAGAAAAATGAATTTGGGATATAACAGAGCTGGTAGAATTATGGATCAGCTTGAAGAGGTTGGTATAGTTGGCCCTTCTCAAGGCAGTAAGGCTAGAGAGGTTAGAATTACTTCTTCGGATGATTTGGAACAGATTTTGCTCGATCTTGAATAAAGAATTCAATTATGAATTCATAATATCTAATTATAATGAAAACAATATATAAATCAATATTAGTATTATTACTTTCTATTTTAGTATTTCCTTCTTTCGCTATCTCGCTTAATGAGAAGAAAACGAGTGAAGATGAAACTATAATTAGTCCTAATCAGCTAATGGATAGAATGGATAATGCATTGTCTATGTATAAAGTGTTATCTCTTAATTTCGTTTTTAGTGCGAAAGATGATGATGATGAGATCGCTTCTCAGGAAGGAAGGTTCTATGCTATGGCTTCTATGTATAAGATAGAGGCTGAAGATTTCGATCTTTATTGTGATGGAGTGAAGAAGTGGTTTTATAATAAAGAGGCTAATGAAATCAATGTTTTTAGTCATGATTCTAGTTCTCTTGAGATTACTGATAATCCTTTAGTCGCTATTAAGAGTATTAGTGAAATGTATAAGGTGTCTAAGGCTGAGGTTAAAAAGTTGGGCGAAGGTTGGTCTATAACTCTGGAGCCTAAGGTTAAAGGTGATTATAAATTTATAACTTTGGATATTTCTTCTGATAATTATCTCCCTATCCTGATTTCTTGTGTTACAAATGAGAATAGAGAGTATTTTATTTCTTTGAAAAATTTTTCTGAAATGGGGAATATGAGCGAGAATTTCTTTACTCCTGATATTTCATCTATGGGAGATGTGATGGTTAACGAGATCGATTAGAGAGTGTTTTATTCTTGAAGGTTTACCATTGAATTGGTTTTTGTCCTTCGGATATTAAATAATTATTTGTTTTAGAAAAATGTTTGCATCCAAAAAATGCTCCTCTCGCTAGAGGGGAGGGGTGTGCTGCTTCTAATATAAGGTGTTTCTTTGAATCTATGAGTTGGTGTTTCGACTTGGCGACATTGCCCCATAATAAAAAGACGAGTCCTTTTCTTCTTTTGGAGAGGGTTCTGATTACTTCGTCGGTGAAGGTTTGCCAACCAATTTTTGAATGTGATGCTGGTTCGCCTTTTCTTACAGTTAGTATGGAGTTGAGTAGAAATACGCCTTGTTCTGCCCATGAGGTGAGATCTCCATTTCTTTGTGAAAAAATAGATGTGTCTTCTATGTCAGAGTTTATTTCTTTATAGATATTTCTTAGTGAGGGTGGAGTTTTTATGCCTTCAGGAACTGAGAAGGATAATCCTTGTGCTTGGTTGGGACCGTGATATGGGTCTTGTCCTAAGATTATTACCTTGACTTTTTCGAAGGGCGTAATGTTAAATGCGTTGAATATTAAATTCTCCGGAGGATATATCGTCTGGTTTGATGCGTATTCTTTATCTAAAAAATTGACAAGCTCTTTAAAGTAGGGCTTGTCAAATTCTTTATTAAGTTCTTTTTTCCAAGAATCATTAATGTCAATAGTCATAATTTAACTTTTATTGGCGTTTAATGGTAATACTAGTTTGATTACATCATCTATGGTTTTAACGTAATTGAAAGTCAAATCTTTGATGTATTTTTCAGGGATGTCTTTTATATCTTTAGTATTATCTTCTGAAAGGATTATAGTATTAACTCCAGCTCTTTTAGCAGCGAGAATTTTTTCTTTTATTCCTCCTACAGGAAGGACACGTCCTCTTAGTGTCATCTCACCAGTCATCGCTACTCCACTTTTTATTTTTTTACCAATTAGAGCAGATGCCATAGCTGTTACCATGGTTATTCCTGCTGATGGACCATCTTTTGGAATGGCTCCTTCAGGAACATGTATGTGTAAATCGTATGACATTATGTCTTTAGTCGTCATATTAAGTAGCTCAGGATGTGCTTTTAAGTATTGGTGGGCTATTACTGTTGATTCTTTCATTACATCACCAAGGTTACCAGTACTTGTTAATAGTCCTTTGCCTTCGCTCTTACTACATTCTATAAATAAAATTTCTCCACCGACTTGAGTCCATGCTAATCCGGTTATTACCCCAGGGGCCTCATTGCCTTTTTGTAAATCATGCATATTCGTTGGAGGTCCAAGAATTTCTTTTACTCGTTTAGGATTTACAGTGTAGCTTTTAACTTCGTCCATCGCTATTTTTTTAGCAGTGACACGTGCTATTTTCGCTATTTGTTTTTCAAGACCTCTGACTCCAGATTCTCTAGTGTATTGATCTACTATAGTTAAAAGAGCATCTTCGCTTATTTTTAACTGAGATTTTTTTAGACCATTGGCTTGTAATTCTTTTGGGACTAGATGTTGGGATGCTATTTGAACTTTTTCTTCAGCTAGGTAACCACTAATAGGTATCATTTCCATTCTGTCTCTCAGAGCAGGATGTATGGTGCTGATATCATTGGCTGTAGTTATAAACATGACTTTTGATAAATCATAATCTATATCTAAGTAGTTATCATGGAATTTATTATTTTGTTCTGGATCTAGTGCTTCCAGTAGTGCATATGAAGGGTCTCCATTGTAGTCTCTGTTGATTTTATCGATTTCATCTAGTACTAAAATAGGGTTTGATGATCCTGCACGGTTTATTTCTTGAATAATTCGTCCAGGCATAGCTCCTATGTAGGTTCTTCTATGTCCTCTTATCTCTGATTCATCATGAAGTCCACCAAGAGAAATTCTTCTATATTTTCTACCTAATGCTCTGGCTATTGATTTCCCAAGTGAAGTTTTACCTACGCCAGGTGCTCCGTATAGACAGATTATAGGAGATTTCATGTCTTTTTTAAGTTTTAAAACAGAAAGGTATTCTATAATTCTCTCTTTTACTTTTTCTAGACCATAATGGTCTTGATCAAGAATTTTTTGAGCTTTTTTCAAGTCCATATCATCCTTAGTCATTTTATTCCAAGGAAGGTCTAGAATGAATTTTACATATTCATATTGTATATTATAGTCTGGAGAATTAGGGTTCGCTTTCTGTAACTTCTTTAATTCATGTTGGAATGTTTCAGCAGCATAGTCAGGCCAATCTTTGTCTTTAGCTAGCATTTGAAGTTCATTTACATCTTGACCTTCGTCCATACCAAGTTCTTCTTGTATGGTTTTTAGCTGATTGTTGAGGAAGTATTCTTTCTGTTGTTGGTCTAACTCTTTACGTACTTTATTCTGTATGTTTTCTTTAAGCTTTAAGATTTCTATCTGTTTATTTATCATAGACAGAAGTCTCATTGCCCTGATTTTAACTCTGTCTTCAGTAAGCAGGGCCATCTTTTCTAGATTATCTTCTAATTTCAAGCTTGTTGATATGAAGTTTATCAAGAATTCCGATCCTTCTATGTTCCTAATAGCGAAAGCAGCTTCTTTAGGTATAGTCGGGTCTAGTTCTACTATTTTTAATGCTTGATCTTTCAAGGCATCAGAAATAGAAATCATTTCTTTTTCATCTTTCTTTGGAAGAATATCTTCAAGATATTCTACTTTAGCATATATATAAGGAGTAGTCGATACTTGTTCTACTAATTTGAAACGTTTTACGCCTTGTAAAATAGCAGATACATTTCCATCTGGTAATTCTATTAGTTTAATAATTTTGGCTAGAGTTCCAACTTCGAATAAATCACTCATTATTGGATCTTCTACATTATTATCTTTTTGAGCTACAGCTCCTATTATTTTATCAGATTTATAGGCGTCTTTAACTAGTTGAAGAGATTTCTCTCTGCCAACAGTAATTGGTATTACAGTGTTTGGAAATAAAACTGCATTACGCATAGTTAATATAGGAACCATTTCAGGTAAATTATTTATATCAAGTGCGTTGTCAGAATTTACGTCCATAACAGGAATAATATTAACATCTCCTAAGTTTGTGCCAAATAAATTTTCTAATTCTTTATTCATCGTGTCAATATGTCAGTTTGTTATATGATTAATATCTTGATATAGTTGTGTCAATGATTATGCCAAAAAAGGATAGGTGATATAATGTCCTGATAATTAGGGAAAAAAGAAACTTTAAAAAAAAATGATAAATGATTTTGTTATATTCAATTATATATACTACTTTTGCATTCCCTAATATTTTGATTGACAACATTTAAGGAAAAGAAATAACAGTTATTACATATTATATATAATTATGACTAAAGCCGATATAGTTAATGAAGTTGCTAAAGCAACAGGTATAGAAAAGACATCAGTTCAAACTGTAGTTGAATCATTTATGGAAAACGTGAAAGATTCATTGTCTAAAGATAAAAATGTGTATCTTAGAGGTTTCGGTTCTTTTATTGTTAAAGAACGAGCACAAAAAACAGCGAGAAATATATCAAAGAATACTACGATAGTTATTCCAGCTCATAAAATCCCTGTTTTTAAACCAGCTAAGTCTTTCATGAATGAAGTAAAAGAAAACGTACAATAACAATTAAAAACAATAAATTATGCCAAGCGGTAAAAAAAGAAAAGGACATAAAATGTCGACTCACAAGCGTAAAAAACGTTTACGTAAAAATAGACATAAGAAGAAATAGTCGGACTTTTATGTAGTTTTATGAATCTAAAGCGATTTTTGTAAAAAAACTGCTTTGGATTCTTTCATTTTATATAAATCAGATGGATAAAGATCTAATTATTAACGTATCTTCCACTGATATCGTGATAGCTCTTCAGGAGAATCACAGGTTAGTGGAATTGAACAAAGAGCAGTTAGCAGATAACGGGTTTTCCCTAGGTGATGTATATCTAGGAAGAGTAAAAAAATTAATTCCTACGTTGAATGCAGCCTTTGTTGATATCGGAGATGAGAAAGACGCTTTTATACACTATCTTGATTTAGGACTAAATTTTAAAGCATTCGATACATTTGCAAAACAAATCAATTCGAATAAAGATTTTTCTGCTTTTTATAAAGGTATAAATACTAATATCATTCTTGAAAAAGAAGGTAAGATAGAAAATGTTCTTAAACAAGGGCAGCCAATAATAGTACAGATAGTTAAGGAGCCTATTTCAACAAAAGGTCCAAGGCTTACATCTGAGATTTCTATTGCTGGTAGAAATATCGTTTTACTACCTTTCACTAATAAAGTTAGTGTATCGCAGAAAATAACATCACACGAAGAGAAAAACCGTCTTGAACGTTTGATGTACAGTATATTACCTCATAATTACGGAGTAATATTACGTACAGCAGCTGAAGGAAAAAAGGCGGCAGTATTGGACTCAGAACTGAAAAAGCTGATAGAAAAGTGGGAGACAAGTTGGCCAAGATTGGTTACGAATAAGATTCCACGTCTATTATTTAAAGAAAACAGCAAGACGACGACAATACTCAGAGACTTATTAAATGAATCTTTTACTAATATCTACGTCAATGACGAGAAGATACTCAAAGAAGTAACTGATTACATTTCTATGATTTATCCAGGAATGGAGAAAATCGTAAAACTTTACAAGGGCCATGTGCCTATCTTCGATTATTTTGATGTTACAAAACAAATTAAAGGTGCTTTTGGAAAAGTAGTTCCGATCAAGCAAGGAGCGTATCTCGTCATCGAGAGTACAGAAGCCTTACACGTAGTTGATGTTAATAGTGGAACTCGAGTTAGAACCGGGAAAAACCAGGAACAGAATGCTTTTGATGTAAATTGTCATGCGGCAGATGAAATCGCAAGACAATTAAAGCTTAGAGATATGGGGGGAATCGTAGTAATCGATTTCATCGATATGGACAAGGCAGAACATCGAAATGCATTACTCAAACACATGCAAGAGCAGATGGCAAATGATAGGGCTAGACATCACATACTACCCTTAACTAAGTTTGGACTTATGCAGATCACTCGTCAAAGAGTAGGACCTGCTTTAGAAATCGAAACTAAGGAAACTTGTCCCACATGTGGTGGAACAGGAAAAGTGACATCAAGTTTATTAATCGATCAGCAGATCGAAAGACAACTTGCTTTTTATGTTAAAGAAAAGAAAATTAAAGTTTTTACTTTAAAAGTAAATCCACTCGTAGAAGCTTATATTACTAAGGGCTTATTTAAGTCAATAGTTAAAAAGTGGGATAAGAAGTATAAAACCAAAATTAAAGTCGAGGCTTTAAGTGATTTGGGAGTACTTCAATTTGAATGGTATGATAACAAAAAAAACAAGTTAGACTAAATTATATATAAGGTTGGACTTGTAAAAGTTCAACCTTATATTATTTAAGACTCATATAGTATGATTTCAAATAAGGAAAATAAAAAAAAACTAAAGAATTCTAAAGAATACCCCTTTAATGAAAAGAAAGAATTAGAGAGGACTATTATAAAAACCATTCGTTTTAATTCGAAAGAAATAGCTGTAATAGATGAATACTGTAAGAAGTTTCATGTCCGTTCTAAGTCTTCTTTTTTTAGATCAGCTATTATGAATGAAGTCTTAAGCCAGATTGATGATAATTATCCAAAATTATTTTAATCTGATTATCAGTGTCTTAGAAAAAAAAGACAAAAAAAGTTGAAATTTTTTGCAAATATATTTGGATAGTATAATAAAAGCGTCTATATTTGCACTCCCAATACGGAAATAGAGGGTATAACGAAAGCGAGATTGAGGGGTAAAAGTTATTGAGTATAAGGGAATTAGTTGATTGACATAATGAAGAACAATACGACGAAAAGTATGATAAGTACAATTTAAGTATCTAATAAAAAAAGAAAAAGTAGCGTTAATTTCGAGAGG
>Ga0172377_10007435_pt1 | contig 11275 bp, 18 predicted proteins | sample Pumphouse3metaG_FD_119749 | JGI IMG/M metagenome (GOLD analysis project Ga0172377, IMG submission 119749) | Leachate microbial communities from a municipal landfill in Southern Ontario, Canada - Pumphouse #3 metaG | ecosystem: Engineered > Solid waste > Landfill > Unclassified | place: Canada... | reverse complement strand
CTGGCGGCTGTCGGCACTATCCTGATGGGTCTCAGGCTCATCCAACCCCACGAGTGGATGTGGGTAATGATGGCAACGGTGGTTTCGTATGTAACTGCCAACGCCATTCAAGACAAGCTTATGACTGGTAATGTGGCGATAATGAATGGACGCAAGACCAGCCTCGCCACGATCTGGGAGCGTATCAAATCCCTGTTTGACCGGGTGTTCCTGCTTGCCGTAATCGCCGTTACCGTAACCACCGTGTTTTTATGGAAAGGCATCGTGCCAAGCTCCGTCTGGTTCACCATCTGCTCAAGCATCGCCGCCGCCTATAACATCGGCAACGCCTTATCCAAGACAGGATGATGCACCGCAAACATAATGTTTGGGAGGCATAATAATGGCTAAACTGACAAACATCGTAATCCATTGCTCAGACAGCGAGTTCGGGTGTGCGTCTGAGATAGACCGCTGGCATAAAAACCGGGGCTGGTCTGGCATTGGCTATCACTTCGTCATTCTGAACGGATTGATCGTGCCTAAAACTGGCTATCAGGCGAGGCTGCATCTGGATTGTATGGACGGCTCTATCGAGGTTGGCAGAAAGATTGACGGAGACAACTGGGTAAGCACGAACGAGCAAGGCGCCCACGCTTTGGGATTCAATGCCAAGTCAATCGGTATCTGCCTCATCGGGGTGCGGGACTTCACGCCCAGACAGATGTCTGCTCTGCGGACCCTTGTCTCGGAACTGTGCATTCACTACGGATTGACTGCTAAAAACGTGGTCGGTCATTATGAGACCCCGAAGGCGGGCGGGAAAACCTGCCCTAACTTCGATATGCAAGCATTTAGGGATTCGCTGTGAAAGCGTGGGGATATGTTGCCCTGGTGGTGGCGGTTATTGCGATTCTTGGCGGCACTTACTGGCTCGGCTACAGCCACACGAAGCCGCCAATCGTGAATAACTACACGACAAACGCTTTCACAATAGCTGATTCGATACCGGCAAGTGTAAAAATCGTCAACATGGTGACGCCGACAGGCGAGCCGATCCAGACCGAATACGCCACAATGGACACAATGCTCACTTCGCCATCTGGCAACAGCCGGGTGGCGCTTGGCATTGGCTATAACGAGTATTCAAATCTATTCAACCTAAAGGCAAATTTCAGCGAAACGCTACACGAAAGCAACTCAATATCCAAGCCGAAGTTTCTAACTCCCACCGCTTCGCTGATGTTCGGCTACAGGCAATTTGATGACGCTATCCCGGAGCGATTGGGGATAGGCGCAGGAGTAAAAATAATGGATAAATACAGCATACAACTGACGGCGGATACAGACAAAACCTATGGCATTACGCTGGGGGTGGACTTATGATTGGAATGCGAATGGGAATGGGGCTGGGTGCTGTTGCCAGAGGTAACAATCAGGTGGCAACGCCATTCACAGCACGCGGCGGCCAGGTAGTGGAGATAGGCGACTATCGCTATCATATATTTGACTACGGAACAGACACGCTGTCCATATCCGCTGGTTCTGCTGACATAGATTATATGTTGATTGGCGGCGGTGCCAGTGGTGGCAGCGGCCAAACAGCGGGAGCTGCTGGCGGTGGCGGTGGTGCGGGTGGCATAGTTAGCGGAACGCTGACAGCCGTAGATTCTGACATCACGCTGTCCGTTGGCGCTGGCGGGGCCGCCAAAACAGGATATAACGAAGGCAATGCAGGTGGTGACACAACCCTAACATTGGGAGAAACCACCCTCACCGCAAAGGGTGGCGGCGGAGGTGGTGTGGGGTCGAAGGTCGGCTTGCCGGGAGGCAGCGGCGGTGGTGCTGGTGGGCGTGGCGCTGGCGATCCCGGCACAACTGGCGGGGCAGCGTTACAAACCACGCCAGCGACAGAGGGATATGACGCAGGCTACGGCAACGCAGGCGGCAATCGTGTCGCCACATATATTGCTGCGAATGGAGCCGGTGGGGGCGGAGCCGGAGGTGCAGGGGGAAACTGCTCGACCGAGCTTGGCGCTGGTGCCGGGGGCGCAGCAAAAGCGATGGCAGATTTTGACAGCGTATTGACTTGGCACGCATTCGATACCTATGCCGCCGGTGGCTCTGGCGGGACAGCCGGAGCAAGCGGACTTGGCGGCTTGTCTGCAACCGCTCACGGACTGAACGGAACAGGTTCCGGCGGTGGCGGATCTCGAAGCAACCAACCCGGGATAGGCAACGGTGGAAGCGGCATAGCGATTTTACGCTACGCTAAAGACGGGGCAGCCGATGCCGAATACCAGAATGTGCGCCTGTATATTGACGGTGATGGCTATTTGTGGGTGCGGTCACAGTTCGATAGCAGCTATGATTCATTGCTGAAATATGATGCCAGCCCATCCGTTGGAGTGTTGCCCTATTATGAATACCTGATCCCAATAACAAACCCGCCGCTGGACTTCACAACCGGGGCGGTGGCGGCCAAAAACTCCGGGGATGACGCGTCTCCTGTCGGCATTGCCGGGACAAGCACCGGCACCGGACACGGCTGCCAGATAGTTACTCTGATGGTAAAAGCAGCGGGACATGGCTTGGTGGCTGCCGACATTGGCAGCGTGTGGGAGGATTCAGCAGAAGCCGAGTTTGTGCTTTGCGCCATAAAATCAGCGACAGAGGCATCATTCATAGCCAAAGCATATAGCGGGACGGAGCTGTGGAATGTGGCAACGGCCACAGCATCCAGCCTGACGCTGACTTGTGGTGTAGCCAGCGTAACCTTTGATTCACAAAGCTGCGTTTATATGACCGAAGCAGCGGCTGGGATTTTGCCATACACAACACCAGCTAAAACCTGGCAGTTGTCTGATGAAACCGACATCGAGGCGGAAACGCTGTATCGCTGTTCATCGGCATCGTTCCGCACAGTAACGCAGCATATAAACCCAATTTCATTTAGAGATTGGTGTGAGGCAAACGCCGGGACATTTACGGAGAACCCGACCCAGGTGCAGATAGACGCAGGCGACATAGCGAAGATTCTTGAGATAGATTATTGCTACCAATTCCGCGATCATGGGTCAGTGGAGATAACCAATAAAGTCAAATTCTTACAGGCCGCCACTGGTGGGGGAACGATTGGAGTAGGGGCCGCAGCCATTGCGGGGTCAACATTAAAATTCTATGCTCCCGGCATAAAAGACAGCGTTACCGGGTTCAACCGCACCATTAAAACCTATGCGTTGGCAAACGACTGGACGCCATCGACAACAGCTGACCTCGTGGATGCCGCAGAGCCGATTAACAGGATCGTGATGTTCTGCGATGACGCCACCAAGTATTGCTATTCGCATGGTATCGACACCACATACGGCGAGGGAACGGCGACTGCGCGTTTGGCCGGAAACCTCGACTACTGGTGGGGGGTAGTGAAGGCAACACTCAAAAGTCTGGGACGCATAACGGTTAATTCTTCTAAAAATGTGAACGACACAGTGCAATATCGGGTTTATCGCAAGCTGTTCAAGCCTGGCGGCTATGGCACAGCATCGTTTGTCTATTGGGTGGCAATGGGCGGCTATTACTACATTTACATAGATTATCACGCCACCGCTGACGAGAATATCACCTTGCCGGCATATCTGTTCGGGGGGAAAACCTATACCATCCACGAACAGCAGGGGACATGGACAACACCAGCGACTGGCGGAACCATCGGCGCAGACGGAACGCTGGCGGTGAATGTGACCGATTGGGGCCATACCATCCTCAAGGTGAGCGCAACATGATAGCCTGGGCGATACTGATAATTAGCGTCATACTGTGGGCGCTATGGGATAATATCCGGGAGGATAAATGAAACTGACCAATACATGGAAACACCTTCAGGGCGGCTGCGTAGCGGCTGTCGCTATCGTGGTAGTCGAATGGCTGCTGCGCATTGTATTCGATGACTACTCTGGCGGGCTATCGGGCTGGCTTGCTGTGGTCTGGGGATTCTTCACACTCGGATGGGAGCGGGCGCAGTATTACAAGGCCACCACTCCCGACAAAAAGGCAGACCCGAAAGCACCGCCCAGAAAGCTGATGTCGCCACGCCAATACTGGCAGACTAAATGGCTCGACACCATCGTTGACCTGATAGCGGGGAACGCTCCGGTGTGGATGATGCTGGCTGCGGCAAATCTAATCTAAACTCCGGGGAGGGAGAGAATGAACAAACAAGAAGGAATCAAGCTCGGTAACACCATAATTGACTATCTGGTCAGGTTGTGCCAATTTGAGCGCCGGGAGGACATTACCCTGCGGGTGTTGGCCTCTGATATACCGGCAACAGACGATGGCGGAGAAAGCTACATAGATGGGCGGCTGGATCAAACCGTCTCGCATGGGCTGTTCACTATCACCATATATATCAATGACGACACCACCAAAGACGAATTTATTGAAATCATTATGCACGAATTGGGGCATTTGTTTGCTTACGAGTTTCGGGCATATTACGACACATTCGTTGACGTTTCTGAGGAGGACAGCATCGCCGAAAAGGTATTTGTGCAGCATTATGAAAGAATAGCCAAGCGTTATTCAATGTTCCTGCGGAAGCTGTGGAATCTCAAGGGAGGGAAAACCACGTGAAAATCAAGACCATTGAATTACAACCGAAAACCTACACGCTGTATTTCCTAGGGGACATCCACCTCGGCGCTGCCAATCACCAATCTGAGGCGTTCCGCAAGGCTATTCAGATGATAGCAGATGACGGAGACGGCTGGCTCGGTCTCGGCGATTATTGCGATTGCATAGACCACCTGGACCCCCGCTTTAATCCAAGAGAGATAGACGATTCCTACACAATCCGAGATTTAGACAACCTCGTGGCCGTGCAGTTCCGCAATCTGCTGAAAGAGTTGGAACCGATCCGGGACAGATGTATCGGACTGATCTCCGGCAATCACGAGGACAAATTCCGGGAAAAGCGGAACTACGATGCGAACCGGGAAATGGCGGCGGCTCTTGACACAGACGATTTAGGCCACAAGGCTTGGATCTCCCTGTCTTTCAGATTCAATGAAAACAAGTCCATCCCGTTCAAGATCGTGGCGGTTCACGGCACCGGCAACGGAGGCGGCAAAAGAGAGGGAACGCCAACCAATGTCGCCCACGATGTTTTCAGGTGGGACATGGCGGATTTCCACATAATGGGACACTTGCACCAAGCCGCTGTGAGCCGGGCGCAATATAACCGCTTTGAGTATGGAACCGTCAGGCGTGAACCGGCTTGGTTCTGCGTGAATGGCTGCTTTCTCTCTAAATCGGAAATCGGCAATGATGGCTATTTTGAACAGCGCAGCGGAATGGAATCCAGTATCGGCGTGATCAAATTAACCATCACCCCGCACCAAACCAGCAAAGACAGATTCACGAGCCAGGCGCAAATGATCTGGCTATAACCTCCGCTCCCTCCCTCCCGACCCCGGCTCTACCTTATCATTGCCGGGGTTTTGCTATCCGGCCAGTTTGGCCTGATTTTGGCCGGAAAGTATAATATGGCTTTCCATATTATATTCTACGCCCAAAATCCAATTTAGGGGGTCAAATCTCTCGTTTATAGCGTTTTCTCTGCGAACTGGTATGAATCTATGTCTTGGCGGGGGAACGCTTGATTCTGATATGTATATGAAAGCCGGATAATTTGGACAGGTGGGCGGGGATATGTCCAACATCCGGCATTTGGTAGGGTCTATTTGTCGGTGGGTGTGTGCAAATAGTCCCGACTTACTCTGAAGCAAATCACTTCAGGGTGCTTCAGGGTTACCTTGATTACAAGGATATATCTCCGCAATCAAGGCCGGATTGCGCAGATAGAAAAACCCCCGACCTGAGCCGGGGGCGCACCTTGGTCTTTTGGTTAGTTTATTATCCGCATACCGGAATATGATATGCCTAACTTTTGTTCTAACTGGCTGCGATATTCCATAACTAAAAGCAGCCAATCAGTAATATTTTTTTGCGCAACGATTATTTTTGTCTGTTCGTCATTTAGTTCAACCAGCTTAGCGATGGTTGCTCTTTGCTTATCAATAGTGTCTTGCAGTTCCGCAATCCAATCTTCTGTATTGTCGTCAATATATGTCTGCGGGGTCAAGATTTCTCCTTTTTGGCACTTTGGTCTGTTCGCATTAACAGGCTCATGATCTGCGAGTTGATACATTTAGCCGATCTAATCGCCATATTGCCGTCCAGTCTAAGCTTTCTGTTGTCGCCGAGCAGGCGACAGTCACAATGCGATATGTAAACACTTGTAGTTCCTGTTGATGTAGATGGAGTAATAGTGGCGCGGGAGATGTCAATAAATGGACACAGGGGGCTACACTTGCGCATATCAATGTCATCTACTTCTACCTCGCACAACTTGGTGACAGTAAATTTTACTTTCATTCTTTCTCCTCGAATAAATCTGTCTGTTCTTTCATTTCCAAAAAAGACCTTACCGACGTATTAGACAGCCACCACTCCAGATATGTGTCGGGGTCATTCCCGAAGTGTTTAGATGGTTTGTTCGCTAATGCTTTTGCTATGGTGTTGCGATAGGCTATTTTGTGTCTCGGCCAGCGTTGGAATTGCTGATGCCGCAGTTTAGCCGAAATCATCGGACAGCCAATGCACCCTATCCGCCTGAATCCCTCATCATACAGCGAACAATAGGGGATTCCAAGCGTTCTGATGTATTGCCAAATATCTTTGTCTTTCCAGTCAATGATAATGTGAATCATTTTTTTGCTTTTGTCAGTCTTGCTGATTTCAAACATAGTGCGCTTATTTCTCCGAGCCGATTCTGCCCTGCGTATGCCAGTCACCACCAATCGGCCAGAGCCACCCCGCTCTTTTAACACCGCACAGCAGAACCTTGCTTTTGATGTCGGCAAAAACCTCTTTTTTTCTATAAGCTGAAACATCGTCAATTCTGGCCTGTGCCGCTCCACATCGGGGTAGTGTTCTTTCACATAAGCGAGCAACTCCGGCGGGTCAACGCTGGTCAGGTTCATATGGGCATCGAATTTGCACCCGCTCCGCTTCAGTAGGTCATAACAGACGATGCTATCCTTGCCGCCTGAAAAGGCGAGATAATATCCCTCCGGCGGCTCGTATTGCTTTAGCGTGTCAATCGCTTCATCAAACAGGCGGGCAAGGCGCTCATTCATTCGTTTCCCCAAAAACCCCCGGCAAGGAGCAAGCCGGGGGTCGTCTCTCACTCGGATTCCAGCACCCTCTGCGCCAAGACGGCCACCACGCAGATGGCGGCGAACAGGATCAGCAAGGCGGTCATTTCTCCTCCGGCGGGATGGATATTCCTGCCCAATGGGTTTGCGTTGAAAACACGCCGGGATGATCTCTTACAACAATATCGTTGTAGGGAAGAACGTGGGGAGCATTTCCATCGCTATCCCAGAACAAGTATCTACCATCAGTTGGCGGCTTCTCATCCGGGTATTTATGCCACACCACGGCCAGCTTTTCCAGCTCTGCGATACGCTCTTGTGGCTTAATGACATGGACTTGCATCCAGTCGCGAACCTCTTCGGCTTTTGGAGTCATTGGCTCCGTGCTGCGGCCATATTCATCCAGCAGGAAATCCAACTCTTCGGCAATACATATCCACTCATCCAGGTCGGCAAGCGCTTGGGTTAGTTCTTTGTTTTTTGCCTCCAGCTCTGCGATCCGGGCTTGCAGGTCGGCAACTACGGTTGTCTGTGTCATTTCTTCCTCTCTTGAACTTGCTATTATCTTGCCTATTAGCCGGTTAAATGCTCTCAAGTATTCCTCTGCGGTGACATTTTCACCCCATATCCAAGTGCCTGATTCGTTCATTTCTTCCTCTCAATGCGGTCGCCGAACTTGACCGCTCCTTCGTGGCGAGTTCCGTCAATCGTGACAGCCACGATGTCCCCTTCGCTGACGGGAGTGCCAAGTTCTTCGTTGCCGATGGCCAGATATGGGGTGTCGGTCATTTCTTTTTCTCCTTCCAGATGGTCAGCTCAACAGCTTTGTGGCTGCGGCCAATGCGCTGTCCGCATCGGGAAACATGATCTGGTTTCCGTGTTCATCAAAGCCATCTGCGTCAACAAACCACCTTATCCTCCCATTGCCGTTGGCCAGGCTAAAGACAAGCGGGAACCGATCATTTGGCATTATCTCGTATAGCGGTGCCTTGTGAATCATAACACAATAAGCCATGTCTTGTTCTTTGTGCATGCCAAGCGGCCTTTTGCGCCTTTCAAGTTCTGCCTCTATCTGTTCCGTTGTGAAATCAGAAAGGTTGCTGTTTGGGGGTGGCGTTAATGCTTGTGTTTCGGTTATGACGCTGACAGGAGCTTCTTGCGCCTGGAGCGGCGGGGACTTGACCACCCAATGCCCTATCCTGTCGGAGCGATCCACAACATCACTAACATAATAACGCAAATATGAGGCAAATGATTCCCTTGTCCTAGGCTTTAGGTTAAGCCCGGTGGCCTCGGCATATCTGTCGGCGATTTCACCAACAGTAAAAACTGGAGGATTTCTGTATGCATAGGAGTTTAGAATACTCAGCAAGACCTTGCGAGTATATGAGGCCCTGGCAATCATTGGGGGCTTGCACTTGCGCTTGACTGATCCGTGTTTGTGCCTTTCGATAAGCCCCTTATATTCCGGCTTATTCAATATATTCATGACGATATGTGAATCATACGGCATATTGGCGTTACGGGCAACCGCCCGCCCAAAATCGCCGGAGCTGACGGGGCTTCCATCTGTAGGCAGTTCGTTGATGGCTTTCAATACTGCTGTTTCGGGTATCATTTCGTTTCTCCTTTCGGTGCTTTAGGTTTTGGGTTTATAGCTAATTTGAAGAGCTTCACCAGCGCTTCCATTCTGTTGATATTCTCGAATCTTTCTATAAAGGTTAGGATGTTTCCGGCGGCCCTGCATTGGTGGCATTTCCATATCTGGTCACCAGGCCCGCCCGATGCTTTTTTTATCCGCAGCGGGAAGTCATTGCCCTGATTACAGAACGGACAGCGGCCTCGCCAAATGCCGCCCTTGTCAATCAGTTCAATGTGATAGCTTCTGATTATGTCGGCCAGATCTACCGAGCAAGTCACGATCCTGGCTATGTCATACGCTCGCTCGGCGCTGTTGATGATAGGCATAATCCTTTCGGTGTGGGCTTTGATATTTGCCCCTAATTCATGTTGTGTCATTTCTTCCTCTCTTTGTTTTCTATTTTTGCGGCTATCCAGATTGTCAGCAGCCCTACCCCGCAACAGGCTACGAACAGCGCGAGGCAGAACAGGGCGGTTAGCATCGTGTCAGTCATTGGTCACCTCTATTATGCCCCGCCGCACGAGAGAATCAAAAATAGCAAGGCAAAAAGACATCCTTAAATTCCGCTTTAGGTATATCTCTGCGTCCTTGCTTTCCCGGTTGTCAATATCTATTGCATCAGCATAGGTGGTTTTTGATTGCGGGTCAGTATAGCGAAGAGCGTATCTGTGTGTGTGTTTATAAATTGCGTTAGTCATTGGTTTCCTCCATATTCTTTCATTGTGTAAAAGCCCTTGTCCTTGCTCCAGCCGACCATAGTAAAGATGTGGTGCGGGAAACTCCGGGCGGCTACCTCGAATTTGAGGATGCTGTCCTCTCTGGCAAAGCCTTTCACCTCGAAAAAGTGCAGGGTCTTGTCGTCCTCCCAGACAGCAAAATCGGGTGTGTATCTGCGCTTATCCCCCTCAACATCGTTCACGACAAGGGTTATCGCCTCATGCTTCCAAGACAGGATTTTGCCCGCCTTGCGTTCCAATTCCAGCACTTCCGCAAACTTGCGCTCATAGCTGGACTTGAACCCGTCCGCCGGCTTCGGTTTGCGGGGGGTCGGGTGCTTGCTGTTCCAATGGTTGTGTTTCATACCACCCCCGCTTTTCGCTTGGGTGTTTTGGCGGCTTCAGCCCGCTCCAGCGCACCTATTGCGTAGTTGTCAGGCGGCGGATCGCCCTCGCCATCCCACAGACAACTGGAATCGCAACGCTCCAGGTATTCCATAAGCGTAATCGGCTCACAGACATTGCTTGCGTAGCGGTAGTTGTGGCAAGTCAGTTCATTGTGATCCCGCCAATTCGTTGTTCGCCAGACATAAAAGCTGCGGCCTATCGGGTCCGGCTTTACACAGAGGACAATGCCCTTGCGATTGTAGAACCCGGTCAATCCCTGCATCCAGGCGGTGGCGGTGCTTCGCAGATCAAAGCCTTTGGTGAGACGAATCCACATCATCCGTCTCCCTCAATCGCCATCAGCACCTTTTGGATCAGGCTATCGCCTGCCGCCTTGACCTCCGGCTCGTGGCACAGCTTATCGTGGGCGACAGCGGAATCCTGCGCTGCGTGTTCGTCCTTGAGGCGGTCGATTGCGTCCAGCAGCACTTGCCGGGTTTCGGGTTTGAGTTCGTGCCAGGTCATTTCTCCTCCTGCGCCGCAAGCAACTCCCGAACCAGAGCGGCGGTGTCGGGGTCGAGCATTTCGTATCTTACATAAGCGTATGAATCTTTAGACAACGAAAGATAGAACCCTTCCTCTGGGTTATTCAGTCCGGGGCTTACTGTCCCCTCCAGCGTGACCTTGATGCGCACCTCGGAGGGGTCGAGCTTGCGGATGTTTTCAGATGTGTAATGTGTGAACTCGTTTCCGTTAATATCCAGCACATACCATTTTTGGTTATGAGGATAAGCGCAGCCACACAAGGGCACACCAGATAAGCGATACTGTTTCCCGTCTATCTCCACCCAATCCCCGACTTTGAAGGCGGGTTCTGGCTTCGGCTCCGGCGGGTCGAGTTCGTCTGCAATGTCAGTTATGATGCCCTTCAATTCCCGGCTCGTAAAAGGCTGGCTCGGTATCTCATATTTCGCCAATCTGCGGAGCTTCTCAGCTATTTTCTTAGCGTTCATTTCTCCTCCCATACGATCTCGGCTTTCGGCCCACTATGCAGCCGCCATGTTTGGCCGTCATAACTCGGTACCAATCCCCGGCGCCACAAATCAACAACGGGTTGGAACGGATACACGCCGGGATTGTGATTTACATATTCCCATTTTGTGATAGCGGGAAATAGCGAACCAATATAGGCCCGCACGCTGTCCCACACGCTGGCCCACACGCTGTCCCACACTCTGTCCCACACTCTATCCCGCACGCTGTGCCGAACGAGATCCCGCGAGCGGCCCCGAGCGCGAGCGCGCGCGCGGGCGCGCAGCCTGTGCCGCAGG
>Ga0172377_10007433_pt1 | contig 11276 bp, 8 predicted proteins | sample Pumphouse3metaG_FD_119749 | JGI IMG/M metagenome (GOLD analysis project Ga0172377, IMG submission 119749) | Leachate microbial communities from a municipal landfill in Southern Ontario, Canada - Pumphouse #3 metaG | ecosystem: Engineered > Solid waste > Landfill > Unclassified | place: Canada... | reverse complement strand
TTTTATTTACTTTTGCTTCTTGGGCAAAAAAAAATAAATGCACAAAAACTTTTTTAAGTGAAAATAACGAATGTAATTTGATTGAAGCTAAACATCCCCTTCTTGGAAATAATGCGGTAGGACTTAACCTAAATTGTAAATTCCCTATTAAAGCTGTAGTTCTTTCCGGTCCAAATGCAGGAGGAAAGACAGTTTCTATAAAAACTGTTGGCTTGTTTGTTTTACTAAATCAAATTTGCGGTTTTCTTCCAGCAGGAGAGGGAACTTCTTTACCAATCTTTGATAATATTTTTACTGACATAGGTGATGATCAAAGTATTGAAAATTCCCTTTCAACTTTTAGTGGCCATATGAATCAGATAGGTTATATTTTACGTAACCTTACACCTAATAGTTTAGTAATTTTAGATGAGTTAGGAAGTGGTACCGATGAAACTGAAGGAAGTGCTATTGCAAAGGCAATTTTGGAATATTCATTAGATAATGCTCTTTTGACCTTGGTAACTAGTCATTATAGTGCACTTAAACAATTTGCCTATGTTAATGAAAGAGTATTAAATGCATCCATGGAATTTAATGAAAAGACTCACAAACCTACTTTTAGAATAATAGAGGGTATCAGTGGTGAAAGCCATGCCCTTGATACTGCTAAAAGAATGAAACTTCCTTCTGAAGTTATTAATAAAGCCGCTGGTTATATTGGAAGTGAAACTATGTCCATTAGTAGTATAATCAGCGATCTTGAAAAAAGAAGAATGGAAATGGAAGGACAAGCTCTAAAAATTGAGTCAAAAATTAAAGAAATAGCTGAACAAAAGAGAAAAAATGATTTATTTGCACTAAAATTAGCCCAAAAAGAATATTTTTTAAAAGAAGGTCAATTAAAGGAAACAAGTAACTTTGTAGCTTCTTCAAGGAAAGAACTAGAAAATCTAGTAAGAATCCTAAGAGAAGGAGAAATGACAAAGGAAAAGACAAAAGAAGTTAAACAATTTATAAACCAGTTAGAAGTTCAAGAAGGTGGATTCAAGCAAAAACTCGAAGATTTAAAAAGAAAAACTCAAAAAGAACCAAAAGGGGAAACTTTTAAAATAACTCAAGGAATGGAAGTATTATGTGGTTCAAAGAGAATTGAAGGAGTAATTGTTCGACCTGATGGAAAAAGAAAGTGGCTTGTTGCTATTGGAAATTTTAAATTTTCTTTTAAAGAAAATGAATTGTTTAAAACAAATAAAAAGAGCAAAAGCTTAAAAGGCCTAATAGAGTATGATACAAGCTCTTTAAAACCTAAGCTTGTCATGGATGTAAGAGGATATACTCTAGAAGAAGCTTTAGACGCTGTAAAGAATCAAATTGAAGCATGTTTGGTACATTCACTAAATAGTTTTTCCATTATTCATGGTTTAGGGGATGGAATTCTTTCAAAAGGAATTCATGAATATCTTTCAAAACAACGACAAGTATCTTCATTTGAATTTGCAAGACCTGAGGAGGGTGGTAACGGAAAAACCTATGTTAAATTAGGTTAAATTGGGTTGTGTTTCAATTCAATTTCAGATTTTACTTTATTCCAAGCTTTTCCATCTAGTGGATAATGTTTAAAGGAAATAAAGCTAATTAAAAGCAAAAGAGCTGGTATTGCCATCCAAGCAACTAAAATTCCTTTTTGAGCTGTAATATTTTGAAGTGAAGCCTTTAAGTTCTTGTTATAGCCAAACCATTTTAAAATCATTAAAAAAGCTGAATTGGCCAAACTTATTGCTGGTTTTGTAATAAAGCTATTAACTCCGGCATACATCCCTTCTCGTCTAGTTTGAGTTTTACTTTCATCAAAATCAATTATATCTCCGTTTACCAAAGGTATTAAGTACATTCCTCCAGAAAATCCAATTCCAATGCAAACAAAAGCAATAATTGATATTATGATGAAATTACCAAAAAAGGTCATAGCTAAACAACCAGAACCAAAGATTGCACACATAATGAGAATTGATTTTTTATTTCCCCAGGAGTTCCTTTTAAGTATAAAAGTAATAATTCCTCCTAAAGCGCCTAAAACTAGAGCTCCATAGCAAAGTTCCATTGGTACCTTGAACTCATCAAAATAATAAATTACGCCTTGCATCAAAATAGTCTGACAGAAAATAACTGTAAAGCTAATTACTTCAAAAATTATAAAAGAACGATTTTTAAAACATGCTGCAATTGACTTAAACAATGATGGGGTTTCTTTGTTATCTTCATTGAAACCTTTTTCTTTATAAAGAAAAGTGGAAAAGAATATTATTAAGAATGCAAAAATACCAACACAGCCCATAATTAATTGGAAATGTGAAGGATCTTCTCCAACTTCCGGCTTTATTAATGGAAATAGTACCATTGGAATCCCCATACTTATAATTGAAAAAATAATTTTCCAAATAAAAATTCCACTTCTAGCTTTATTTGAAATTGCCATTTCATAAGGCATTATATAAAGGCTCGTTGCAATTGCAGTATAAAAGGTATCAAAAAGGAATAAAGATGCAAACATTTGGAAAAATAGAGCTCCCTGACTTTGGCCGAAGGGCCATTTGACCCAAGAAATAATGAAGATAAAACTATAAAGAATGGAACCATATCTTATGTAAGGGATTCTTCGGCCCAGAGAGCTTTTTGTTCTATCAGAAATGTACCCAAATAAAGGATCATTGAAAGCGTTCCAAATTGCAAATAATATCCAAACAAGACTGGCCAGTCCTTCATCCATACCTAGATATTTAGTAAAAAAATATGATAAGCCTCCACCTGTAATCAAACCATTCAAAGTAGCACACATTCCATCAGCAAAACTTACTGAAACTTTACTTTTAAGGGATATTTTTTCTTCTTCCAATTTTTCTTCCTTCAATTTATAATAATATATTAACAAAACTTTTCTGAAATTGCTATTATTATATATATATAAGTGATTTGACACTTAAAATATTCTGATATAGAATAATAGAATATTTATCTATGGGAGATTATATGTCTGATTATATGGAAGGTACTGGTATTCAATATCATTTGAGAATAAAAAAAGGGGACGTAGGACGGTACGTAATTTTACCCGGTGACCCAAAACGGTGTAAATTGATTGCAGATTATTTTGATAACCCAGTGTTCATTAGTGATTCAAGGGAGTTTGTTACCTACACAGGGACTTTAGATGGTGAGAAGGTTAGTGTCACTTCAACCGGAATTGGTGGACCTTCTGCTTCTATTGCATTACAGGAGCTTTATAACTGTGGTGCTGATACTTTTATAAGGATGGGTACTTGTGGTGGCATTGACCTTAAAGTAAAGGGTGGTGATATTGTCATTGCTACTGGAGCGATTAGGAATGAAGGCACTAGTCGTGAATATGCGCCAATTGAATTCCCCGCAGTCGCTAATTTTGAAGTAGTTTTGGCTTTAAAAAAAGCAGCCGAAAAACTTAACAAAGTTCATCATCTTGGAATAGTTCAGTGTAAAGATTCTTTTTATGGACAACATGAACCAGAAAAGATGCCTGTAAGTTATGAGCTAACTAATAAATGGGAAGCTTGGAAAAGACTTGGGGTTTTGGCAAGTGAAATGGAAAGTGCTGCTTTGTTTACGGTAGCAAGCTATCTTGGAGTAAGATGTGGAAGTGAGTTTTTTGTCGTTGGAAATCAAGAAAGGGAAAAACTTAACATGGATAACCCAATTTTGCATGATACTGATAGTGCTATTCAAGTAGCAATCGAAGGAATTCGAAATCTTATTAAAATGGACAAAAAAAGAAAATAAAGGCAAACTTTTAATTATAAAGTTTAGTTTTATCTGTATTTTTTAAGTAAAAATCAAGTCTAGAACTTAAATCTTTCTCTAAAGTTTTTTCTTCTACTTCAAATTGAAAAGCTTCCAGGCCGGTTTTTTCATAATCTTCCTGTAATTTTTTACAAGAATGCAGATTTAAATCAAGTTTGAAACGTTCATTTACAATATCATTTTCGGGTAGTTTGCTCTTAAAAAAATAAACCTTACCACTTATTAAATTTCTAAGTGCAATAATAGCACTTTCATTTTTTTTACACATGTTTTAATAGTAAGGTTATTTTTATTTTTATCCAATAAGATAGAGAAAAAAACTTAATAAAAATAATAAAAATATTATAGTTTTATTAAAGGGGAATTAGATTGAAAATAATTAATTCAATGCTTGAATAGTATACATTTCATGTTTATACTTTACTCATGGATTTAATACAGTTTTACAAACCAACATTAAACAGAAAAGATATGGATGCTGTTTTACAAACCATGGTTGATGAAAAGATTGGCCCTGGAGAAAAGAAGAAAGAATTTGAAAACCTGTTTTTAACACTTACTGAAAAGGATAATTGTATCTCGCTAAGAACCTATTTAGACGCCTTAGAAATAGCTTTAAAAATAGCTGGTTGTAAAAAAGGTAGTCGGGTTGGTGTTTCTGTGATTTCACCATCTATTTACTCTCTAGTGGCAGAAAGGCTTTCGGTTGAACTTGTATTAATTGATATTGATAGTGAGAATTGCTGCCTTGATTATGAAAAGGCAATTGCTAAAGATTGTGAAATTTTATTAGTCCATGAAGCCTTTGGAAGTTTACCCATAAATGATGGTTTTTTAGAAAATAGTCCTGTTATTATTGAAGATATTTCTCAAAGTTTAGGTAGCAATTATAATAATTTTTCTGCAGGACATATATCAGATATTGTTGTATCCTCCTTTGAAGAAAATAATATGGTTTCAACAGCAGGTGGAGCCATAGTTGCAGTAAATGGAAAAGAAAAAAGTGATTTATTGGCTGAATTTAATCTTAATTATAGGGAAATGACAGACTTAAATGCTTCTTTGGGTATTATTCAATTAAAGAAGTTTAACGAAAGACAAAGCCGAAGAAAAGAAATCTTCAAAGTTTATCAAAACTCATTATTAAAAACTAAACATAAGCTTTTTGGATTGATGAATATAGATTTTGAGAATACAGGGAGTGGATTTTGTGTATTGTTAAATTCAAAACCTGAAGACGTGATAAAATTTGCATTGAAATATCAAGTACCCTGTAGAAGAAGTTTTGCCAGCTGTGTCGGAAAGGATAGGTTTCAAGATTTTGATAGTTTTCCTATTGGTTCTGTGTACATAATGAGGGCTGTGGATTTTCCACTTTATCCTTATTTAACAAGAGATGAAATTGAAGCTATAAGCAGAGTTATAGCTCATATGCCATAAAAGAGGTGGTCATGGAAGTAAACAAAGTATTAATAATTTATAACAAAGAAAAAGATGGTGTATTGAGTTTGGTTAAAGAGATCGAGGAGTATTTTTTTCTTCAAAAGATTGTTGTCAATAAATATGATGTTAAAGAAATTGAAAGTCGTGATTACGGAGCGGATGTTGCTTTTAGCATAGGTGGTGATGGAACTGCTTTGACAGCTGCAAGGGCAGTTAGCAAAAATGCAGTTCCGATAATTGCTGTTAATATGGGAACTTTTGGATATATAACTGAAGTTTCTCCTGAAAGTTGGAAAAAAGATTATCTTAGATTTATTAATGGAGAAATAGGAGTATCTGTTAGGAAAATGGTTTCTGCTAAAATTTGTGATGACCAAAAAAAAGTGGTCAAACGCTATCAAGCTTTAAATGAAATTACAATTTCAGCGGCAGGAATTTCAAAAATAATTAAAACCGATTTTTATGTTAACGAAATATATGGGGGTTGTCTAAAAGCCGATGGTGTTCTTGTTTCAACACCTACAGGTTCAACTGCATATAGTTTGGCTGCAGGAGGCCCTATTCTTGAGCCTTCACTAGAGGCATTATTAATAAATCCGATTTGTCCTTTTGCCTTGTCTAATAGACCTTTGGTAGTTAAAAGAGATTCAATTCTTGAATTTGTAGTTAGAGAAAACCAAAGTACTACGGTACTTTTAACTGTAGATGGTCAAATTGCAACTGAGTTAAAAGAAAACTGGAGAGTAATTGTTTCAAGTTCTAGAAATGCCTATTTGGTTAATCCAGAAAATAGGAGTTTCATTGAAATTATAAGAGATAAACTTAAATGGTCAGGAGCTATGCATGCTTGAACATCTAGACATTAGAAATTTTGCTTTAATTGAAAATCTTAGTATCGATTTTTCAATGGGTTTTAATGTATTGACTGGGGAAACTGGAGCTGGTAAATCAATTATTCTAGGAGCAGTTAGTCTTTTACTTGGTGAAAAGACTGATAGTAAGATAATTCGAAATGGAGAGGAAGAATGTATTGTTAATGCAGTGTTTTCAATTCCAGATAAACATGAAGTTATAGATTTTCTTGAAGAAAATGGTCTTGAAACTGAAGATGGAAGTTTATACATAAAACGAATTGTAAAGGCAAAAGGCGCAAGAGGTAAAATCACTATACAAGGACAAGTTGTTTCAAGGACTCAACTAGCTTATATTTCTAATTCCTTAATAGATATGCATTTTCAACAGGAACACCAGTCCTTATTATTAAGCGATCGTCAGAGAAAGATTTTGGATAGTTTTGCAGAAACTGAAAAGGAAATTGAAGATTATCGACGAAATTTTGAAGAGCTTAATCAACTCAAAGGAAAAAGGATTCAACTTGAGAGGGAAATTCAATCAAGTCTAAAGGAACAGGATTATTTAAAATTTGTTGTTGAAGAAATAAATAAAGTGAATCCAAAAATTGGAGAAGATGATAAACTTGAAGAAGAAATAAAAGTTTTAAGCAACTATGAAAACATATATTCAAATCTTGAAATGGTAATACAGAATTTGAAATCTTCTAAAGAGAATATTTACGATGGAGAACAATATCTTAATGAAGCTTTTAAAAATGATAAGAGCCTTTTAGATACAATTACAAGATTAGAAAGTGCTCGACTTGAACTTGAGGATATCTATGATAATGTTCGAGAGAAATTTTCAACTTTTAGTTTTTCGGAAGAACATTTAGACAATATTCAAGATAGATTCAGTAAAATTCAGCGTTTAAGAAAATATGGGAAAACCTTAGAAGCAATTTTGGATTACCGTGATAAAATTGCATTGCAACTTTCAAATTGTGAAAATAGTGAAATTGAACTTTCAAAATTAGAAAAATCTATAAATGCTTGTAAAGAAAGGCTTGTTCAAAAAGCAGAATTTTTATCAATTAAAAGGAAAAAGGCCGCCCTTGAACTACAAAAAAAAGTAGAAGAGAAATTAAGACTTTTGGCCATGCCTTCAGTGGTATTTATTATAGACATTGAAGAAATTGAGTTTTCAGCCTATGGAAAAGACGAAATTACTTTTAAAATTTGCCCTAATATTGGTGAAACTTTAAAACCTTTAAACTTGATAGCTTCAGGTGGGGAACTTTCTAGAATAATGCTTGCTTTGAAAACTGTTCTTTCAGATGTTGATGAAGTTCAAACTCAAATTTTTGATGAAGTTGATTCTGGAGTGGGCGGAGAGGTTGCAAAGTCTGTTGCTACGCAACTTAAAGAACTATCAATAAATAGACAAGTAATAGCAATTACCCATTTAGCTGTAATTGCAAGTCAAGCTGACAGTCAATTTGTTGTTTCAAAATATCAAGAAAATGGAAGGACCTTTTCAAAAATTCAAGAAGTAAAAGGCAAAGAGAGAGAGAAAGAAATTGCAAGAATGTTAAGTGGGCAAGTAAATGATGTCGCACTTAAACATGCCAGTAGCCTACTTAATTAAGAAAATCCATATCAAAGTTCAAATCTTTACCTAATTCAAACAAAACACCTTCAACTTTTTGAGTTTGTTTAAGAAGAGGATAAATTTTGTTTTGTATTTCTGTAAGGTTTGGTTCGATATTTATTTCTCTGATTGTACGAATGAAATCATATAAGAAATCTATATCTTGGGGCGTTAATAAAGTTTGATGAGCTATTTTTGAAATATGACAATCAATAAAAGTTTTAACCGTTAAAATATCCTGATTTCTTCCTTTATTTTTCAAGAAAGAAATTATTGTTTTTATTAAGACTTATTTTTTTCCCAGTTTTTTATAAAAGTTGAATTGCTTACATTAAAAACTGAACGCATATTATAAACGCAATAATTACAATTTTCTTGATAATATGAATCTTTTTTCAAATCCTCTTTATTTCCAAGTAAAGAGGAATAAATATGCATGAGTCTTGAAAGTTCAAGTAATTCGCTTTGTCTGTAATAAATTCCGGAACTATTGATTTGCAAAATAAAGTCATGGACCATTCTTTTTGGTATATCTTGAAAATCAAAAAATTGTTCTTCATTTTTTTCATTTTGAACTGTAAAATTCCATTTTCTATTTTCATCAATATTTCCATTGATAATTAGATTATAAGTTTGAAGAGTATTTGTATTAAATAAAGAAAAGTACTTTTGAGAATCTGAAGAAATTAACTTGTAATAACCATATCCTTTATCAATATTTGTTTTAGTAATTTTATTGCTAATATAGAAATAGAGACCTGCTTCAACTTCTCCTGAAAGAGTTTTTAATAGCTTTTGAACAATAGTCTTTCCATTTCCTTCCTTTTTAATATTGCTTTTTGCTTGTGATAGGGTATCCATAAAAAGATCTAAAGTCCCCTTGGGTAGGAAGGGAGAAAGAATTTTAATTGCGTAAAGTGCATAACAAAGATTTTGTTTTGATTCTAGTCCCGATATTTCTGAGAAGAAAAAGCCACAACTTGTAAATGAATACATCATGTTTTTTACTCCTTCAAATAAGAGAGCTAGCTTTACTTTATTGTCTTCCTTAATATTTTGTGCATTCACAAAGGCTTTAACTGTTTGTGTTTGACTTAAGACCTGACTGTAAGATACTAGTAAGTTGAAAGGAAGCTTTTTATCTTCATTTTCAAAAATATTCTTAATTTCCTTATCAAAAGTACTATAAACAACACTTTCCAAAGAAGCTAAAGCAGAACGAAGGGGTGTCCTCCATTTTTGATTCCAACCTGGTTGTCCTCCAGTCTGACAAGAACAATCCTTATACCATCTTGAAACCCCATGTTCGCAGCTCCAACTTGTTCCTTTGTTGTCTTCGCCTGATTTTAAAATTGCATGTAAAACGGCAGGATGTTTTTCTAGGTAAGAAGAATAATTAACTAATTCGAAATCGTCTTTAGTTTTAATTTTTTGTATCAAAGCAGCTATGGCCATATCACCAAAAGGTTCATGATGTCCATATATTTCTCCATCTGTAGCATAATGAATTAATGAACAGTTGTTTTTATTTTTTATTTCTAAAAGTTTGTCATAAAGCTTATCTGCGTCTTTAAGGTAGTGTCCAAAGCTTATTCCACTGGCTAAATCAGGATTATAGAAAAAAGCGGTGATAGAATGTTTTTTCCCCTGAATAATATAAGGCTGATCAAAGGGAGCTGGAGAAGAACCAAGTTCTACCATTTCGGAATTTTCATTTTCAATTGTTTTTACCTGCCAAGGAGAGAGAATTACCCATTTAATATTATTTTCAGCTAAAGTGTCTATGGTATCAGAATTTATGGCACATTCAGGGCACCAAAACCCCTCAGCTTGTCTATTAAAAATTGATTTAAAATAATCAATTCCCCATTTAACTTCTAATTCTCTAGTTCTTGGGGAATCCAAAGGAAGAATTGTGTGGTTGAAACCTTGAGCTACAGCATTTCCATACCCTAGACGTTTTATGCTTTCTTTGTCAGAAAGTTGTAATTTACTAATAATATCTGGATGATTCTTTTTAAGCCATTCAAGAAGTGTAGGGCCAAAATTCCAAGAAATCCAAGAATAATTATTTGATATATTTTTAATATTTCCAAATTGGTTCAAAAATCTTGAATAAGCATTTGTTTTGTAGCAACTTTCAGTAATATTTTCATTCCAATCAAGAAATTCACTGTTATCCATTTGTTGTTGTATAATTCCTGTTTCAGGATTCTCTCGCGGTGGTTGATAAAAATGACCGTGGATAATAATTTGAGTCTTCATAAAAAAGATATTAACGGTAAGCCAATCTTTTTTCTACTATATTAATAACATTATTTTATTATTTGGTCGGTATGTTGACTATTTTAGGTTAAAAATAAATAATATGTTTATTGAAATTAGTGGAGTAATTATGGTTCTTATCAAACTAGATGCATTATCCGATGTAGAATTGCGGTATATCGCACAAAAAGAAACAATTGAGAATTTTGAAAACCTTCCTAGGGAGGAATTGATTGATACCCTAGAAGATTTTTATGATGAAAATGATTCATTAAAATCATCAAATAGTGTTCATAATCTTTCTCTTCACCGATTTTGTAAAGGACTTATAGAATTTGAGTCAAAAGCAATGCTAAGTTTGCCTGGTGTTGAGGACCTTCCATTACAATATTTGGAAACATCAATTAGTCTTGTGGAAAAAGATCCTTACTGGGCCTATGTTTTTTGGAGTATCTCTCCCAATGATAAAGTTAGACTTTATGAAAGTTGTGCTAATTTTACCACTGTTCTTCGAACCTTGGTGCTTGAAAATGATAAAGTTAAAGAAAAGTTTGACATTGTTGTTACTGGAAAGGATAGTGATTGGAATATTGCTCTTCCAAGTTTTGGGAAAAAGTATATATCCCAACTTATTGCAGTTATGGGAGAAAAACAGGAAATTTTGGCTGAATCAAAGCCAATTGAAACTCCCGAATTTGATTTAAAGCAAAAAGTTGAACAAATTAAGAAAACTAATAATGAGGGTTTTCTCTTATCTAGTTTGATTTCAAAAAATGGTGAAGTTATTGATAATAGATTAGTTAAGGAAATATTTTCAGGACTAGACGATTCAGATACGGAGGTTGTAAGATGAAAAATCAATTAGGTATTATTTTAAACGCTCATCTTCCCTTTGTTCGCCACATCAATTATGATAGATTTCTTGAAGAAGATTGGTTGTTTGAGGCAATGAATGAAAGTTATCTTCCTCTTCTTAGAATGATGAACAAGTTGAGGGATGAAGGCTTAGAATTCCATCTTACATTTTCCTTTTCTCCAACATTATGTTCAATGCTTAATGATAAGATACTTAATGAAAAATTTATTAATTATTTAAAACTACACATTGAACTTGGAAACAAAGAACTTGAACGATGTTTTGCCTCCAATGATACAAAAGTCATTCCAATTATTCAGTTATATTTAGATAATCTCAATCAAAATTTATTTGACTTCGAGAAAACTTATTCTTGTAAAATAATAGAAGGGTATAAAAAACTTGAAGAACAAGG
>Ga0172377_10007432_pt1 | contig 11276 bp, 11 predicted proteins | sample Pumphouse3metaG_FD_119749 | JGI IMG/M metagenome (GOLD analysis project Ga0172377, IMG submission 119749) | Leachate microbial communities from a municipal landfill in Southern Ontario, Canada - Pumphouse #3 metaG | ecosystem: Engineered > Solid waste > Landfill > Unclassified | place: Canada... | reverse complement strand
TCCAGGTCCTCCCTCGTATCACGGACCCTGCAGCCCTGGACTGGAACCCGGAATCCTTCTCGATGGCACGAGATCGAGAGACTTGATCACCCAAGAAAAAAGAGATGCTCGAAAGTCTTGTGTTATAGGATACCATGGTAGAAGGTCCGCTATATATTTCGGTACATACTTTATCACATTGACTTTACCCTTAGGGCAAGGTGTACGGTAAGGGCAGGTGCTATGGAAGGAGGATGCTCATGTTGTCTATCGGAGAGTTTTCAAATATATGTAAGGTTTCCACAAAGACGCTTCGTTATTATGCTGAGATAAGGCTAATCCTGCCTAGTGAGACCAACCCTGAAAATGGCTATAGATATTACTCCATTGGGCAATTGGAAACGATGCTATTCATCAATCGTCTGAAAACGTACAATTTTTCCCTAGAGGAAATCAAGGCAATACTTGAATCAAAAGAACCCCAGGATGAAAAACTTTATCTGGCACTTACCAGGAAGAAAAAAGAACTTGAGAAGCAAGCACAGGAATTTGAAAGGACTTTGGATCAACTTGGTAATGATATTTCAAGTTTGAGACAAGGCAAGTCGATCATGTCCTACCTGGAAAGCATTGATGTCCAACTTGCAGAGGTCCCGATGATGTATCTTCTCTCTATCCGGAAAATGGTTCATGAAGGTGATTTTGTTGAAGAATACGGAAATTGCTTTGGGAGATTATCCAGGAAGGTTGCAGACGACAAATTGACCATCACCTCCCCTTTGATGGTGCTTTTCCACAGTGCGGAATTCAGCCCGTTGGGGCTGGATACGGAATTTGCCATTCCAATAAAAGAATATGTTACCGGTACAAGGGATTTCTATCCAGGGTTATGCTTGAAAACGGTTCACCAGGGCTCTTATTCCGGCCTGTCCTCTGTATAATACACCAAACAACGTGAATGGGCGGAGAAGGAAGGCTATGAATCCAGCAATGCGCTGTATGAGGTCTATGTAACCGACCCTTCCCAGGTCTCAAAAGAGAGTGAGCTTATAACTGAAGTGTATTATCCGGTAAAGAAGAAAGTGTCGGCCAGATAGGCCAAGGACAAACAGAGGAGACCCTTGTATGGAGCAAGAAGAAGTGACTGAATTGGAAAAGAGAATAAACAAGGACTATGGCAATATTGCAGGCATGGTTGTACGGAAAGACGATAAAACACTCTATGAGAATTACTTTAATGGATGCTCTGCCACTAGTCGCATTCATGTGTATTCAGTGACAAAAAGCATCGTCTCCCTCTTGATCGGGATTGCCCTGGATAAAGGGTATATCAAGAGTCTCGACCAGAATGTTTTGGATTTTTTCCCTGGCTATCCTGTCAAGAAAGGCGAAAAGACGATACAGAAGGTGACTCTTACCCATTTGCTGACAATGACCGCCCCGTATAAATATAAGCTCTTTGCCCCTTACGTAAAGTATTTCAAGAGTGATGACTCAATAAAGTTCTCGCTTGACCTGTTGGGAGGCCGGGGACGGATAGGGAAATTCAGGTACACACCCCTCATTGGGCCAGATATTTTGTCGGGCATTCTTGTAAAGGCCACTGGACAATCTGTGTTTGATTTTGCAACAGAACATCTGTTCTTGCCTTTGGGCATTACTGTTGAGGGTGTTGTGGTCTTCCATAGCAAAGAGGAGCAGCTCGCATTTAATAAAGCCAAGGATATCAGTGGATGGGTCGCTGACTCAGCTGGGATGAATACAGCAGGATGGGGGCTTACTCTTTCCGCCATGGATATGGCGAAGATAGGTCAATTATACCTGGATCGCGGAATGTGGGAAGGAAAGCAAATTGTATCGGCAAAATGGGTAGACGAAAGCACAAGGGAACATAGTCGATGGGAAAAACTCAATCTGCCCTATGGATATTTATGGTGGCTTGTTAATGAGAAAGAGCATGCCTGCGCAGCTATGGGTGATGGCGGGAATGTGATTTATTTCAATACAAAGAAGAGAATAGTAGTCTCCATTGCTTCTCTTTTGGAACAAAATGCAAAAGATAGATTAGAGCTTATAAAAGAGCATATCGAACCAATATTTGAGAAATATGAATAGTGAATTTCAGTTTGTTTGTGCCGATTCCGATTGATGAGCGTTTTAGCCGGTTCCCCCAAAGGAACCGGTGATACCGTTTCCACGCTTTTTCTCCTAAGAGAACAAAACCTTGGTCGGTCAGCCTATTGAGGGTGGAACCCCCGCACACACGAGCAGCAGGGATGCGAAATACAATGAGGCCCTTTCACCCTTGGCCACTGCTGATTGTTCTGGCTTCCCTTCTCCTTTTTCATGGATAGTCAATGTGCTTGCGAAATAACAAATCCTCAACTATTTTCGTTGAATTATCGTAGGATCCACCTTATACTGGGCAAGTTGTATTCGAAAATAACGGGGGAAGAAATCGTGGAAGGACAACGAGAGAAGTTGTCCAGCAGAATCGGCTTCATTATGCTCTCTGCCGGATGTGCAATTGGCTTAGGAAACGTTTGGCGTTTCCCTTATATCACCGGCAAGTATGGTGGAGCGACCTTCGTTCTTATCTACCTCCTTTTCTTAGTTATCTTCGGTCTTCCTGTCATGGTGATGGAATTCTCAATCGGGCGGGCTAGCCGGCAGAACATCGGGCTGGCTCTAAGGACGTTGGAACCGAAAGGTACCAAATGGCATGTCTACAGCCCTCTTGCCATCATTGGAAACTATGTACTGATGATGTTCTACACAACCATCACCGGTTGGCTTATTTCCTATTTCATCCATTTCACCCAAGGGGCGTTTTCCTCTCTTTCTTCTGAAGAGGTGGGTGTGTATTTCACCAATATGCTCAACAGACCACTCACAATGGCTTTCTGGATGTGCATCGCAGTACTCATTGGTTTCCTTATCGTCGGCATTGGCCTGCAAAGAGGTGTTGAGCGGGTAACCAAATATATGATGAGCGGCCTTTTGTTACTCATAGTTGTCCTTGCCGTAAACAGTTTGTTCCTCAAAGGTGGTGCGGATGGCATTTCCTTCTATCTAAAACCAAGTCTGGTCCATATCAAGCAAGCCGGTATCTTTAATGTGGTATTCGCTGCCATGGGACAGGCGTTTTTCACCTTAAGCCTGGGCATAGGATCCATGGAGATATTCGGTTCCTATATTAGCAAAGAGCGTTCCCTTACAGGTGAATCAATTCGCATCATCGCGCTGGATACTTTTGTCGCCTTGCTCTCAGGTCTGATCATCTTTCCTGCATGCTCAGCTTTCAACGTCGAAGCCGACAGCGGTCCCTCATTGATTTTCATTACACTTCCCAATATTTTCTCCCAGATGAAAGGGGGACGTTTCTGGGGTTCCTTGTTCTTCCTTTTCATGAGTTTTGCCGCAATCTCTACGTTAATCGCCGTATTTGAGAATATCATCAGTTTCTGGATTGATGCCAAGCACGTCAAAAGGACCAAGGCTTGCATTGGGAATGCCATTGCTCTGATCATCCTTTCCCTGCCCTGCCTGCTGGGGTTCAACCTTCTTTCGGGTTTCCAACCCCTCGGTGCAGGAACAGGCGTGCTTGACTTGGAGGATTTCATCGTGAGTTCGACCTTGCTCCCTTTAGGTTCCTTGCTTTTCTGCCTATTCTGCTCCCACAAGAAGGGCTGGGGCTGGGACAATTTCACCAAGGAGGCTGATGAAGGAAAAGGTATCAAGTTCCCAAAATGGACTAAATTCTACATCACATGGATTCTTCCCGTATTGTTTCTCTTGGTATTTATCAAAGGCTATGGGGATATCCTTGTACATTGACAGAGCCAAGACGTTTTGCATATACTTTGCGAGTAAAAGAATAGGAGGGCCCATTTGGCCAAAGAAGAAGCTATCGAAGTTGAAGGAATTGTGCGTGAAGCACTTCCCAACACCATGTTCCGTGTGGAACTTCAGAACAACCACGTCATTCTTGCTTTTCTGTCAGGCAAGATGCGTAAGCATTATATCAGGATTGTCCCTGGTGACTCTGTGAAGGTTGCACTTTCGCCTTATGATCTCACCAAGGGTAGGATTATTTACCGCGAAAGGTAATTCTTAACAGCAATGCAAAATGGCAGCCGGGAATTCTTCGGCTGTCTTTTCTTGTGTCCTGAGTTCCGAAGAAAAAATTTTGTATGGTGTCCAGTTTGAGCCTTGTTTTCAATCCGTGAATTTTTTTTAAGTGTTCTTCATGATCGGTGTCTTTTCTGTTTGTTTTTTTTTCCGAACTTTGCTTTTTCTTGATGAAACATGGCAACCCCTTCGGATTTCACCAAATTAAGTTAAATATTGACAACATACTCACAAATTACACTTATATGTGAAATTAATGTGTCTTTTTTGCGACTTGACGCATAAAAACTCTTCTATTATTACTAGCGATAGAGTTTTTTTCAAGGAGAAAAGACACCATTATGAATCATAAGACTTCTAGGTTTCTTTGTGCTATTCTGGTCCTGCTGGCGATAACCTCAGGCTTTTTGTCTGCAAGTTATGAGGGGTTGTCTGTCGCAACAACCTATCCTTCGCTGAATGTCAGCAACACTGACATGATTGTCTTCGACCTGAAGGTGAAGAACTACAATCTTGCTCCTCAAAGGGTTGACTTGTCGGTAGAAGGACTGCCACAAGGATGGGACTATCAATTCGTAGGGGGAGGTGGCCTGGTGAACGCTGTATTCGCAGAGCCCGACAACACCGCCTCAATCCAGCTTTGGATAATTCCTTCAAAAATCACTAAAGAAGAAACCTATTCGTTCTCAGTGAAGGCGAATGGTGAGGAAGGAGCAAGCTTCTCACTTCCTCTGACCGTCATTATGGGAAGGAAACTTCCTCAGAGGCTCGCCTTGGATACGGAGCTTCCCACTATCAAGGGATCGCCTGATTCCAATTTCACTTTCAACGTCACCTTACACAATAACAGCGCAAGCGAGACGCTCATTGATCTTTATGCGGAACCTCCCAAAGGATTTTCTGCAAAATTCAATGAACAGTACGGAAGCAGCAATCTCAACACACTTTCCGTAGGTGCGGGGCTTTCCAAGACGCTCCAGGTGACGGTGACTCCTTCACAAGGAGTATCTGAGGGTACCTATCCCATCACCATCTCCGCAAAATCTTCAGAGACCAGTGCTTCCGTACAACTCAATCTTGAAGTCCAGGGACAAGCACGCCTCAGCCTCTCGGGAGAAGGAGGGCTGCTTAGTGGAAGTGCCGTCGCAGGCAAGGAGAAAGTGATTGATCTCGAGTTGAAGAATTCAGGAACTGCCGATGCAAAGGATATCAAGTTGTCATCCAGCACTCCTTCCAACTGGACTGCAACATTCAATCCTGCCAATGTGGCTGACTTACCCGCGGGAAAAACCGTCACGGTGAAAGCAACAGTGAAATCATCTTCCGATGCACTGACAGGGGATTACAACCTTACATTGAAGGCGAATTCTGAAAATTCTGGAAATATTTCCGAACAATACCGTATCACTGTCCACACTTCGTCATTGTGGGGTGTCGTCTCAATCATCATCATCGCAGCCGCTGCGGTTCTTCTGGTGTTTGCAGTGAAAAAATTTGGACGTAGGTAACCAGGAGAAATTTATGAAGAACGAACAAGTTCTCAGTATTTCCCACCTGACCAAGCAATATACCAAAGGGGTGCTTGCGGTTGATGATGTTTCATTCTCCTTGGAAAGAGGAGAGATCTTCGGATTGCTTGGTCCGAATGGCTCGGGAAAGACCACGACCATCCTGATGATACTCGGTTTGCTTGAATCCAGTGGGGGAGAAGTAGATATTCTCGGGTGCAATCCCTTGCGTACACCCTTGACTGTGAAACGCCAGGTTGGATATATGCCTGACACCATTGGATTCTACGACTACATGACCGCATATGAGAATATCGATTACACCGCCAGGTTTCTGAACCTTGAGGAGAAGGAACGGAAAAGGCGGGTCGAGGATGCGCTTGACAAGATGCATCTGTCAGACCGGGCCAATGACAAAGTCAAGACATACTCTCATGGAATGAAAAGAAGGCTTGGCCTTGCGGAACTGCTGGTAAAACATCCCAAAATCGCCATTCTTGATGAGCCTACCCAAGGTTTGGATCCTCAAAGCATTTCCGGGTTCCTTGCAACAATCCGTTCACTGAGGGACAGCGAAGGAATGACATTCCTTTTGTCCAGCCATCAGTTGAACGAAGTGCAATCGGTGTGTGATAAAGTCGGGCTTTTTTCCAAAGGAAAGCTCATCAGCTCTGGTACTGTGGATGAATTGTCAAAGAAATATTTTGGCAGCAACCTGCTAATAAACGTCCAAGTTGAAGGAAAAAGCAACCTTTTCAAAACTTTTGCATCGTTGGGTGGGATTGTCCATGTCGAACGAAAAGGTGATTCCCTCTGGCTCCTTGAATGCCTTGAGGACGTCAGAGCCCAAATTGCTGAAACGGTTTTCGCTTCAAAAGAGAAACTGGTCTCCTTGGAGCTACTCACCCATTCCCTCAATGATATCTACCAGCAAGCCTTTCAGGAGGTGTCCAGTGAAAAAGCGTGAAGGTTCCGCACTTACCGGATTGAAGGTGGTGTTCTTCAAGGAATTGCAGGATTATGCAGGAAATATCAGGATGATCGTGCTGATGGTCCTGATTCTGCTGACGGCAGGAGCAAGCATGTATGTGGCGGCACAGACTCTCAGATCCTACGTAGGAGAGGATTCCTTCATGTTGTTGAATCTCTTCACCATCTCCCAGAATCCCATCCCCTCCTTTCTCACCTTCATCTCATTTCTAGTCCCTCTTACAGGGATTGCGCTAGGCTTCGATGCGATCAACGGTGAGTTCCAAAACCGAACCCTGGGGAGGGTGCTTTCCCAACCCATCTACAGAGACGTTCTTCTGTTCGGCAAGGCTCTGGGAGCCTTGGCTGCCATGGCCATCGTCCTGCTTGCTCTCTGGCTTCTGGTCATCGGGTCGGCAATGTTGTTCCTTGGGGTACCCCCATCAGGAGAACAAATCGCCCGCTCTTTGATCTACTACCTGATCACCTTGCTCTATGGGGTGCTCTGGTACATGATCGCCATGACCTGCTCCATCATCTTCAAGCAACCGGCTGTCTCGGCATTGGTCTCCATTGCCCTGTGGCTGTTCTTCATGATCTTCTGGCCAATGATCTCCCAGATTATCGCAATAGGCATCGGGGGGGTCGATACCTATGAGGCAGCGAAATTATCTGTCATCCTCAATCGGATCTCACCTTATACTCTCTACGTGGAATCGGCGATTGCAATGCTCAATCCAACGACCCGTTCACTTGGAGTAGTGCTGTTCTCCCAGGTCCAAGGAGCCCTGATGGGGAACCCGTTGCCTTTCGGGCAAAGTCTTCTCCTTATCTGGCCCCAGATGACGGCATTCTTCGCTTCCATCATTCTGGTATTCGTCCTTGGATACATTGTTTTTCAAAGAAAAGAAATCAGGATGTGAGATTTAGTATCCCAATTACACAGGCCATCATGCGAAATGCATGATGGCCTGCTTCAAGGATAATGTTTTCAGGAAAACGACTTAGTCCGTTCTCTCTTTAAGAATCACCCAAACAGCACCACTCCCGCCATAACAGGCTTTGGGGCTATAGGCTTCCCTGACAACATTCGATAAACGTATCTCGCTGAGGACAACCTCTTTAAGAATTCCGGTTCCATGCTCATTGTGAATCCCCTTGCCAGGAATGAGACAGATCTTGAGAAGTCCGCAGTCAAAGCTCTCCTTAAGAAATTTTCTGACAGCCAAGGATGCGTCCTCCGCCTTGTAGCCATGGAGATCCAAAGTCACCTGTGGTTGCATGGTCCTCAACTCACTGATGGAAAGCTGGGCCTTTGTGACTTCCTGCTTCTGTTTCTGAGCCTGCTCAATCGCCTTCGTCTCATTGGTGGTCGCACTCCAGTCCTTGTAAATCTGGGCAAATGACCAAGCGACGTGGTTTTCCGCCTGTTGTTTCTTATCCTCAAAAGTATCCAACATCTCGCCAAATTCCTTATTGGAGACCTTGCCTTCAGATTTCACAGAAGAAACACCTGGCCCGGCAGGCCGGACCATACTCTTTGGTTCGGGTTTTTCAACAGGAACATCTCCCTGCTGTATTTTTTTACCTTCAAACTGGGTAAGGATATCTCCAAAGCTTTTATCAGATTTCCGCACCTCTGACTTTTTTGTCTGGTGAGGTTCCCTACTCACTTTTGGGATTTGCTGCAAAGGCTTCTCTTTGGCCTTGGATTCTTTCACGCCCTCAAACTGGGTAAGGATATCCGCAAAGCTCTTGGTTTGTTTGTAAGTCTGGCTCTTGAGGATAGTCTCCTTGCGCTGGTGCTTTTCATGACCAGGATCATGTTCTTTTTCCCATTCATCAAAAATCTCTGCAAAACTACGGCCATCCTCCACCTTACTGTAACTCTTCAAATCCTTGGCAGGAATGGCTGTAGGATCCTGCCCCGCTTCCCAGGCGGCCAAAATATCACCAAAATCAATATCCTTGTCGAACAGGACAACAGGTTCTTTTCGCTTTACAAGTTCCTTTTTCTTAGGAACCTCCGATTCTTTTTTCTCCACCAACTTTACATTGGCAAAAGGAAGATAGGAATCATCATCGACAACAAGACGGCCTTGTGGGGCCGTCTGTTTTTCTTCCTTGACTTTGCCTTTCTTATGCACTTACACTTCCCTCACATCAAGTATCTGGTTTACGAAGGGCTTGAGTATCTCCACCACCTTGGTGGTGGAAGCTCCTTGCACCTTGATTGTACAAATCGCATTTGTCGGATCAGTACCCATGAAAGTCCCAAAAGCGATGATATCTATACCCTCTTGGCAAAGGGCCTGTGAAATTTTAGCAATCGTCCCCGGCTTGTCCTGGACCAGGAAGGAGACCCTTACTCCAAAATGACGTGCCCCGAACAACTCAAGAAGAATCTTGAACATATCGCTCTTGCTGACTATACCGACCAGATGCCCGTCTTCCAAGACAGGAAGACAGGACAGATCCTGATCAACCATCAACCGGGCCGCCTCCTCAACAGTTGTATCCTTGGTAATGCTCACCACATCCTTGCTCATCAACTTCTTGACGGTGAGCTTGGAAAGCAAATAGGCCATCTCATGGATGGAAAGGCTACTTGCTGGAGACGGAGTGGCATACAATATATCCTTTTCACTGATGATACCCACCAGATTCTTATCTTTATCGAGCACAGGCAGACGATGCACCTTTTCCTGTTTCATCAATGCAGAAGCTTCCACAATTGACATATCAGGGGTTGCAGTAACAGGATTCCGAGTCATTCTTCTTTCGATAATCATTTGGATCTCCTATCTAAACTATACTCTAAAAACACGGGACGTTCCACAAATTATTCACCCAAGTACGCCTCACGGACCTTCTCATTCTTCAATAGGTTAAGACTTTTATCAGAGAGTACTATCTTTCCATTCTCCATGACATATCCTTCAGTTGAGGCCTTCAACGCCATTCTGGCATTCTGCTCCACAAGGAAGATCGTCACTTTGTCATGGGTATTGATATAGGCGATCTTCTCAAAGATATCCTGGATAATCAGAGGGGCAAGCCCCAGCCCCGGCTCGTCGAGAAGCAATAAGTTGGGAGAGCTCATCAGGGCCCTGCTTATCGCCATCATCTGCTGCTCTCCCCCACTCAGGCTGCGGGTCTTCTGCTTGCGCCTCTCTCCAAGAATGGGAAAAAAATCGTACATGGCTTCCTTCCGCTGGGCAATAATCTTCTCATCACGGGTAAGGAACGCCCCCATATCAAGGTTTTCCTCAACGGTCATATCAGCGAACACCCTGCGGCCTTCCGGAACCAAGGCAATGCCTCGGGAAGCTATCACATCAGTGGTCAGCACCTTATGATGGCTTTTCCTTTTTCCACCAAGATACCGGGAATGGCAAATCTCCTCACCATCATAGGTGATTGAGCCATCCACCAACGGTTCCTGGCCCATAATCGCCTTCAGCAAGGTACTCTTGCCTGCACCATTCGCTCCAATAAGGCAGACAACATCACCTTTACTGACATGCATACTCACATTTCTCAGGGCCTTGATGTTCCCATAGGAAACACAGATGTTGTCGATGGTAAGCAAATCACTCATCGTCTTCCTCCTTACCAAGATAAGCCTCGATGACCTGTGGATTCGATTTAATCTCCCTGGGAGTCCCCTGGGCTATCTTCAACCCGTAGTTCAGTACTGTTATGGAATCACAGATATTCATGACAAGCCTCATATCATGCTCAATCAGCACAACCGTGACACCCAAATCCCTGATGCGGCAGATGGTCTCCATCAATTGTTCGGTCTCCTGAGGATTCATGCCAGCGGCAGGTTCATCGAGAAACAACAGCTTGGGATTGCTTGCCATGGCACGGGCTATCTCCAACTCCCGCTGATGTCCATACGGCAGATTCTTAGCATACTCCATACGGAAAGATGACAATTTGAAAAAATCCATCCATTGCATGGCCCTGTCATATAGATCGTCCTCTTCCTCCTGCAAGGAGAAGTAGCTCTTCAAAGCAGCGCCAAAACGTCCCTTGACCGGACTCTTGCCTGTCATGAAATGACAACCTACCATGATGTTCTCAGCAACTGACAACTCCTTAAACAAACGAATATTCTGAAATGTACGCGCGATACCCAGACGACAAATCCTGTGGGCTGGAAGACCAGTGATTTCCCTATCGTTGAAAAACACCTTGCCCTTGGTAGGGACATCCAGGCCTGTCATGTTATTGAACAAAGTGGTCTTGCCAGCGCCATTTGGCCCAATAAGACCAGAAATAAGTCCTTGCTCAACAACAAAATCCACGCCATTCACCGCAATGACACCACCATACTCACGAGTCAAAGCTTGCGTTTCCAGCAATATCATTTCTTCCTCCCCTTCCTGTCCGCTCCATAGAGATGCTGTTCACGGCCAAGAATCCCCTGCGGGCGCCAAATCATCATAATGACCAGAATCAAGCCAAACAAAATCTGTTTGAACTGAGGCGGAATGACTGAGGAAAGACCTGTAAGCTGAGGAAAATAACTAATCAACTGAATGATGAACGAGCCAAGGATTACCGCAATAAAGTTGCCCATGCCCCCAAGAACCACCATGCACAACACCATGACCGAAACCATGAAGGTATATGTCCCAGGAGTAACAGAGAGACTGAAGACAGCCTGCAACGACCCTG
>Ga0172377_10007428_pt1 | contig 11277 bp, 3 predicted proteins | sample Pumphouse3metaG_FD_119749 | JGI IMG/M metagenome (GOLD analysis project Ga0172377, IMG submission 119749) | Leachate microbial communities from a municipal landfill in Southern Ontario, Canada - Pumphouse #3 metaG | ecosystem: Engineered > Solid waste > Landfill > Unclassified | place: Canada... | reverse complement strand
TTTCCTCCCCAGCAGCGCAGGATATTACATTCCAAATCCGCGACCATTTCCAGCGCTTTTTCCAAGCGTTCCGCATCACGGGAGTGAAAGGCATCAAGGGGGACCCAATTACTTCCTTTCATGAATATATTTTCATGGTTTATTTTGAAAAGGAATTCTCCCTCTCCGTCCCATGAAGTCAAGCTTGTTCGAAGCAGTTCCACAAATCTTATGCCAAATCGGAGATTCCGCTCGTCGATTTTTATACCATCTTTTTTTAAATAGATTTTTACATCATAGAGTTGGGGGAGTCCGCTTCCTCTTGGCCACCACAATTTTGGATTTTCCACTCCCAGTCGAATTTGTCCAGATCGTGGAAAGTGTAATTTTTCGCAGGCAAAGAATTTAGAATTTCCGCAATTGCCCTCGATACAAATTTCTATTTGTGAAGCGGTGGCCGATGAAGGAAGGGTAGTTGAATAATTCAAATGAAGTTGTGCTTCAGAGTAATCTTTAGAAAGCATAACCGTTTCTAAATAAAGAGTATCAAATCTCTCATACGGCTGAAATTCAATAAAAACGGGGCGCCATATTCCTGCGGAAACAGCCCGAGGCATAATATCCCATCCGTACATATGGGGAGCTTTTCTTACCCAAATAGATTCATTCCCACTTGCGAGAAAATTAGGATACTCCTGTTTTTCGGCTTCCGCAACAGCGGGGCGGATATGAATAAATATTTCATTTTTGCCGTCTTTCATAAATTTACCAATCGGAATTTTATGTTCGACAAGCATATTTGAACAGGATGTCACCCAGCACCCGTTCAAATAAACATCGGCAAAAGTATCTAATCCTTCAAATATAAGGACTGGGTCTGTTTCTGGTATCTTATGAGCATTAAAACTTCGAAAATAATAGACATGGCAATTTTCAAGTTTATTGACCTCCAGCATATTCATTCCATAAAACGGATCCGAGATCTTTCCGACTCTCTGCAAATCCAGTTCAAAATTGCCGGGGACCCGTGCTGGAAGTATTTGCGCCCCAATATTGATTAAATCCACAGAACTTTTAAATTTGTTTCCATCACAAGAGTATGATATTGACCAGGAACCATTTAAATCGATTTTTTTATAATTCATTTAATTTCAAGCCGTTGAGCCAACTTTAGAAGGCCTGGCTTCCTTTTGTTAAAATTTTTGATTTACCGCCGCCAATTCATCCTGCGCATCCGATCCATTTTTCCAAAATATTGTAAAAGGATATCGGAATATTTTTTTTGAAAAATTATCTCAAAAAGGGAAAAACATATTCAATAAATACTAAATGTAACATGAGTTTATCCATTCGTCAAGCTCGCAAAACCTTCTTCGCACAAACAAAAATAAAAATAAAATGATACCGTTCTTTTCAAATCCTTTTTAAGAAGTAATTCGTGGCGTATTCATATTTATTTTGTGTTCTTTCCCATTATCCACAAGGCTTTTTTGAAAAGATCAACCCAGATTGTCGCTGCACCTTACTACGGATAGCCTGTTTATAGCTCGTTTCCGTACACCAAAGGACTACTTTTTTTCGTGCGCGGGTAATTCCGGTATAAAGAAGTTCGCGTGTCAATATCTTATGATTTTCATCCGGAGGAAGGATCATCGCCACCGTATCGAATTCGGATCCCTGCGATTTATGAATTGTAATTGCAAAAGCCGTTTCATTTTGTGGCAACAGATTTACTGGCACACTGCGTGGCGGCTTATCGGCGCCATCTTTGTTTGTAAACCATGCCTTAAGGTCTTTGCTATTGTCATTTTGGAGAACAATTCCCATATCGCCATTATACAAATGCATAGCCGGCATATTTTTCTGAATCATAATCAACTGATGGGGGTAATAAAACAACGAATCCGGGTGAAAATCCGGATTTGCTTTTGCTAGAATTTGTTCTATTCGATAATTTTGTATTTGTACGCCGAAACAGCCTTTTCGCAAGGCGCAGAGGACCCGAAATTGATTGATCAATTGCAAAGCTACTGTCGGATCATTTGTAGAAATCAGCTTTTGATACCCCGACAAAACGAGGGCGCAGAAATCAGGATTTATTTTTAGTCCCACATTTCGCCAGAGTGGTTCATCGTTATCAAAAAGTTGAAAATCAGTATGAAGGTTTTGAATAAGATTCCATGATTGTTGTGCATTGCCTTTATCGATAGAACTGCTTAGAATGCCAATATCTGAATTAGAATTAAAGCGATGATTCTGTGTTAATGTTGTTAGCGTACCGGCCAAGGGGCTGTTTTTATTCAATGCCGCGTAGCATAAATCGCCGAAAACCCGGCCCGATTCTACCGATGCAAGTTGTTTATAATCACCAATAAGCAGCAACCTGCAATCTTTTGGGAGGGCATCCAATAGTTTTGCCATAATAGGCAAATCGATCATACTTGCCTCATCAACAATCACCATATCGGCTTGCAGTGTATTATTATGATTATGTTTAAAATACGGCGAATTATATTTTGCGCCAAGCAGTTGATGGATTGTAACGGCTTTTTCCGGGATTTGTGCAAGGGCTTTTGGGGAAGCATTTATGTTCTGTTTTGCCTGATGAATGCTTTCCACCATTCGGATAGCGGCTTTTCCGGTAGGCGCAGCCAAAAATACACGGAGTATTTTTTCATCGTTGGCATGTAGTTCTGCCAGCAATGCCACAATACGTGCCATTGTATAAGTTTTTCCCGTCCCTGGGCCACCATTTAAGATAGAAAACTTATGCATAAAGCAATTTCGGGCGGATTGGATTTGTTCGGCATTGCATTCCGCAAAAATATTTTGGGTCGCTTGTTCAAATATTGCCGAAAATTTTGGCGTTTCTTGTTCTGTTTTTTGGGTCAGATAGCTTATAATTGTTTGTTCATAATGTCGATATCGGCGCAGATAAAGTTTCGAATTCAGCAGCACCATCAACGTATTATCCTCATCGGTGCCAATGACTTTTTGGGCATCTGAAGACGTCAGATTTTTTTCCCATTCCGACCAAACCGGCAATCGCGGTATGGATTTCGGTGGGTTATTTTCTTTTTCATTCAGCTCTGCCGTATAGAGTGGCTTTCCCGCCATTTTCTGTAAGTCCACACAGGAATTTCCATCTCGAATAGCTGCACTTACAAGCGCCGCTGCGAGAAACAAATCCGTATTTTCTGTACCCGATGCACGCTCCGCCATTTCCGCAAAATAGACATCAAGGACATTAAAAACACCCCTCTCACAAAGTTCTTGAAAATTATATCCGGGTATCTTTTTCATTCAAATTCTCCTAGCAATGCGGACAATTCTTCCAAGACCTGCAATTTCGGGCGATCCGCATAAACACCATGTGTTTCCGGCTCTTCCGTTCCGCGCAAAAAAATATAATAAACACCGCCAAAATCATGCTCATAATCATAATTCGGCAAAGCATGTTTTAAATATTGATGCACCGCCACCGCATAAAGAAGATACTGAAACCAATAGCGATGCTGCGACATCTCGGCATGCAGTCCGGCTCTATTGAAATCGCTGAGGCGTCTGTTTCTGCTATTTGATTTCCAATCAACAATATAGTATCGGTCGTGATAACGAAAAAGGAGATCCACAAAGCCCATTAGATACCCTTGTGGCAATTTACAATCCCAGGTATTCAAATCCTGAATAAAGGACTGATATTCTGGATAGCAAGAAAGTATTTTTTTAATTTTAGTGGTATAGACATCCCGTTTTAGGGAAGAGAAATTAAATTCCCATTCCGTTTTTCGATCACACAGCGCTAGTTCTTTTAATGAAAAAGGCGTAGAATTCTGAAAAGACGGCAAAGATATATTCAGTGTTTTTTTCACCATATTTAAAACGGTATCTTCGTAGACGCTTGCAAATTCTTCTTTTTTCAGGAATCCGTAAGATTCGAGTTTTTCGTGCACTATTTCTTGAATATCGGAATCTGATGCGGTAAAATCGAGGTCCTCCAAAATTTCATGCCAGCAGGTCCCGGTTTTAGCGCCCGCGGGAAACGTAAAGATCGATGCGGGGTCTTCTTCCAGTTCCGGGACATCATCCGTCTTTTCATCATAGTCTTTTCCCGTATCCAAAACGGATCCCAACTGAATAAGCGACGTAAAACTGCCATAGTCGGACGAGTGTTCTATTTTCGGAAGTAGAAGAGGCATTTTCCGTAAAAGTTCCGGATTTTCAGGTGTTTTTGTTAAACAGTCTACTTTTATTTCATTGGATACTAGAAATTTTTTCAGCTCGATATATTGGTATGGATCAGGATCTGTATTGTTAAAATTTACAGCACGGAAAAGCCAAGCAAGGGGATTTTTATTTGGTTCTGTGTTATAGTTTGCCCAAAACAGCACCACACGATGTTCTGCACGCGTAACGGCCACATAAGTAAGACGGATACATTCTTCAAATTCTTCCTGTGCGGTATTTTTCAATTTTTGCAGCGATATTTCCAACTCGCCTTCAGCATTATGTGCCTCATAAATTTGAGTCTTTGTAACTTCAATGTTTTTATTAATCAGTGTCGGCACAAATACGATTGGAAATTCAAGCCCTTTGCTTCGAAAAATCGTCATGATTTGGACTGCATCCTCATCACTTTCCACATGTAGTTTCGTATTATCGCTCACATTCTGTTTTCCAGTATTGATTTGCTGTGAAAACCACGAAAAAAGCAGCTCTGGCGAATGGTCCGTCTGAAGTAATTCTTGCTGAATAAGTTCTGCCAGATGCAGAAGATTTGTTAAAGAGCGCCGGCCATTGCTGTCGGCACTCCAGCGGCATCGCAAATGGAGTTCTTTCATCCATTTTACAAACATTGCAAAAAAACCGTGTTTTATCCATATCTCACGCAATTCCATAAAGAATTGCACCCATTCCACTAGTGTACTATTTTGCTTCTCTTCCGGTGCGCACCAATCGGGCAAAACAGCTTGATTTTCATTTAACAGCAGGAGTTGATCGGGGCTATAATATATATATGGAAGCAAGAGAGCTGCGCGAAGGATGCTACTATTTTCGGGATGTAAAACGGCATCTAAAAACTGCCGAAAATCAGACGCATCCGTCGTTTCCCAAATATTGCCAGTGGCCTGCTGTACGACAGGAACCTCACGTTTCCGCAATTCTGCGGCAATCGCATTTGCCTCCTTATGTTTATTAACGAGGACGGCAATTTGAGCCGGACGTACCGGCTTTCCCGCAATGCAGATTTGCTTATCATTTAAAATAGCAACAATTTCAGCGGCGGTTTTTTGAAATGCAAATTGCATAATTGGGCTATCCTGTCCGGGAGTTATCTTTGTCGGCTTGGGGACATCAATATAAAAAACCTTGAATGGACGCGGATCTATTTGGCCATTAACCGTGAGTGAGTCCTCCAATTTTTTACCATTTGCTTTTAAATCGCCGGGGTACTCCATTTCTGGGTGTTGGAAAGTTGGATCTTTCTGATCCTTAAAAAATTCATTAAAGGCAAAGATCAGATTTTCTTCGGAGCGATAATTTTTATTCAGTTGATGTTTGTTTGTCTGTTGGATTGTTCCGGTGGCTTTCATATACGTCACGATATCGCCATTTCGGAAACGATAGATTGCCTGTTTCGGATCTCCAACCAGAAAGCACGGTGCGCTATCCGTACTTATATTATCAAAAATACTGCTAAAAATTCCCCACTGGACCGGATCGGTATCCTGAAATTCATCAATCAGCGCGGCTTTAAATTCATTTCTCAGCATCTTTCTAAGGGCGGGACCTTCTTTTTTATTTAACAGCGCTTTTTTTAGATTATTCAAATAATCACTAAAATTTGACGTATCGCGCTGATAAACGAGCGTCTGATATTTTTCGGCAATAGAAGTCGCGCCCGAAGTCAGATAATTGCTCAAAAGGTTTTTTACCATTTGGATTGCAGATTTCCATTCTGGTGCGAATTCATCCAGGGCATTATATTCCACTTTTTTAGCAGTATAACTAAAATCATACTGTTCAATACTGATAAAATTTTGAATTTGAGAAAAAGAAAGCGGTGCAATTTGTGTTTCTATTTCTGCGACTAAGGCGGACATCTTCTGATCGAGGGCATCCACTTTATTCTTACTTTGTGGTCGCAAGCTTTCATATTGTTCCATCTCAATCGGATGCCCAAAAGAAGTGCATAAACCACGGATAATCTCATTGATTTTTTTAAATATATTCTCTGTATAAGGCGCGCTGTTCTTAAATTTAGAATCCGGTTTTTCAATTTTATTTTTTGTTAATTCCAGTAAAATGTCATAGTTCAGCCCGCTACTTTGATAAAGCTGAAGCTTCTCAAAATCCATAGAATAGATATGCGTCCGCCACCAGTCTTGACAGAGTTGTTCCACTTCTTTCATAGAGCCCTCCGCCGGCTTCAGATCAAAACTCTGCCCCGTTTCAAACGCAAAGCGAGAGAGGACTCTGCTGCAGAAACCATGAATCGTAAAAATCGATGCCAAATCAAAATCTAAAAGCGCATTTCGAAGCAAGTTTTCGTTGGACTTCTTTTCCGATTTTGGAAACCGTGACAAAATATCATAAATTCGGGGCGTTATTTCTTCAGACGGAATTTTTTCTGAAACAGAATCATAGGCCTCCTGTATAATTGCATGGAGGCGCTCTTTTAATTCTTTCGTAGCTGCTTTCGTAAATGTAACAACCAGAATCTGCTGCACGGTTAATTTATTCTGTAAAATTAATAATAAATACAACGACTGAATACTATAGGTTTTACCTGTTCCAGCACTCGCACTGATTAAATGACGCCCTAACAAACGGGATTCTGAATTTTTTATATATTCCGATAAATCATTCAATTTCAGTTTCTCCCGTCTTTATTTCATCCAGTGTTTTTCCCTGCCAAAAAAGCATCGCGATTTCCGCAAATTCAGGATGATCAATAGGACCATCTGAATTTTTTCGCCACGCAGCAGAAAGATACGCCTCCTGATTTTCGGAAAAACTGTATAGACTGTTCCCCTGCCAGATTTTAATAGCCTTCCTTTTTGCGCTATCGATATCATTTCCATTTTTCAAAAATTCTTTTTGAAAGGCATCGGATGTCTCTGGTGTAAATGGCAAAATTTTCTGCAAGCCCGAAAAATACAATTCCAAGATTTTTTCCAGTCGTTGTCTGCTTTCAAATTCAGATATAGGCTCAAACAATTCTGTTTTTGTATTCTTATCTTTTTTTCCAATCAGGACAGTGGTGAATGGAGATAATCCCGCCGCATGACCGCACAAATGTGCTAACAAAGCCTGGATACGGTCTTTTGATTTTAAAGACGCATAACGACAAAAGATCAGATATCTCTGCGTTCCTATTTGAATAATCGGCAAGGATACCGAGATTATCGTTTCGTCAATTTCTATATTTTTTTCTTCCGGCACAGCATTTTGAGTTTTTTGTAGCGCATTTTTTATGATCTCATCCGGCTGTTTTATTGTTTCTTTTAAGAATTCTTGAATTTCCGTTACTATTTTTAGATACTGCGATTTACCAGATGCACCCAGAGCAAGGACTCCCGCTTCTTGGAGGTATGTAAAGTCATCCGATTTTGAATTTGTTTTTTCTTGCAATAAAGAGTGCAAAACATAATTTGTAGATTGATAATTTTCTAAAGGATTCATGTCGATAATTTCCTGCTCTTCCGGCAAATCATTGCTATAATCCGGTAAGCGAATCTGCAGCACTTCATTCATATAGATTTTAGCTGGATTCGTAAAAAATTTCTGCAAATCAAGTAAAGAAATAGAAGTCGGATTGCATTTTTCCTGCGGAACTACAACCGGATTTTCCCTTTTATCCGAGAAGTTTTTCCGCGATTGAACAGCTGCCTCCCAATTTTCATAGGAATACGAAAAATAGGAACTTCCCGACCTGAAATAAACGGGATTATAAGCCTGTAATTTATGCTTAAATATTTTTAGCGGGCATCTATTTAAATATTTTTTTAATTCTGTAACAACAATAGATGGCGGTATCGGCTGATTATCTAATGTTGAATATCCCGTATAAAAAAGCAGTAACTGTTCACGAGTACTCATGAGCACTTCAAGAATAGCCAAGCGATCCTGATATCGCAAAGACGGATCTTTTTTCTTTGGATGGATGCCCATTAAATCAAAAGCCAAGTGCGTATCCGCGCGTGGAAAAACACCCTCATTCAATCCCAGTATTGCAACACAGTCACATGGCGTAACATTCATCGACTGCAGGGATGTAAAAAGAACGGTATTGTTCTTATTGTAATGATAGGGTGTCTGCCCCAGAATCGCTTCTTCCATAATTTTTGTTATCAGATCAGCGCTGATAGACGGATCTTGGGCAAATGCAGCACTCTCAGAAATTTGTTTAAATATATTCCGGATATCGTGAAGTTCCTGATAAGAATCTTCGGTATCGGCAAAAAAACGGGTTAAAATTTCTTCCGTAATTTCTAACCAAATTGAAACCCTGTTATTACCCTCCAACTGTTGTATCGATGTCAGGATTTTATCCAAAAAAACACATAATATATTTAATAATTCAGTCGCGTGTCCTTCCATATTATTACAAATCAGCATCGGTTTCAATTGACCGACCGTCACTAATTCCGGGGCTTCGGATTCATCAGAATGCCCCATAGCCATTCCTGCCAATAGCCGGTCCAGACCATGCCGCCACGTAATAATATCCAATGCCTCAACATTGACACCCAGATTTTCTTCGACATGCTTTTGATCAATTCCCCAACGAATACCCGCCTCTTTGACTAATTCAATCAGCGAAAGAACATCCTCGCGTGAAAATTCCAGCGTTGAATAAAGTGGAGTCAATTCAAATATTTCCACGACTTCCAATGACGTAACGCGACTATGACTCAATTTAAGAATTTTAAGGAATGTTTCAGCAACAGGACCCACTTGGGTCGTTTTAGACATCTGAATTGTTATAGGGATTTGAGCATCCTGTGTTCCGGACTTAAAAACGGCCTCGATATAGGGCGCATAGCTTTCCATTTCAGGCACCAGTACTCGAATTTGTCGGGGTGTTCCTTTTGGATGATCTGAAAACCACTGCAAGAGCTGATCATGTAGCACCTCCACTTCTCGCATAGGGCTATGGCAAATATGCAGCTGTATCGATGCGTCGGCTTGAATATCCCCAACCTGATAAGTTCGTACTTCATTTTGAATCTGATGCAACAGAAAGTGATCCTGCTCCTCGTGTCCAAATAGTTCTTCTGGTGAATTTTGGGGTTCATAATCCAGTAATTTTGCTAAAAGATACTGAGCTCCTTTGCCAAAACTATTTAACAGAGGATGCCATAGTATTTCTTCATCCCTATTTTCTGAAGTAGATACCTGTATTTTTTTAGGGTCCTGATCTTCCAGCCAAAATTCCTGACATGGATTAAAGGCATACACCGTGACATCCATAAATTCACTCAGCGCCTGAAAAAAATGAAAATACGAGTCTGTAATAGAGACCACGTGGAAAACGGAAATTTTGCTATAAGTTTGGGCGATTCCTGAATTTTTAAGTTTCAGCAGTGCGTTTTTTTCAAATAGTTTTAAATAGCTTTGTCGATCTGAAGTTAAGACTAGGTAATTCCACAATAGTGGCTGCCATGGAAACTGTTGTTGGACATCGGCTGCGATGTCATTTTGTTCCCATTTTTCCAGCATTTCTGGGCGATTATTCATATAATCGTTAAAGAGTTGTGATAATTTACCAGCCAGAGTCCAAGTTCGATATTCCTTATTTGCTGTACTTTTAGAGATATAATCTTTTAGCACGGCGCATTCATCCGGCAGCTTTTCTTGAAAAAGAAACTGCCAGATTCGCCACTGCATAGCCTCTTTTGAAAAAGGATGCTGCAAAGCGGCTCGTTTACCAATTGGTATATTTTCAACGGCTTTGCTGACCCAGTCATTAACAAAAGGATGGATTTGAACAAAATCTATATTGGCTAAGACGGGCTGTTTTTTATGCTTAAAATCATAAAGAAAATATTGTTTTAGCCAAGTTGCTAACAGGGGACTGCCAACAACAACACATTCAGACATAAAAGGGTCTTGAAAAGAAAAACGCTGACCGAACAAAGCGTCTGCCAGATTTTCCAATTGATCGCCCCAAAGAACTCTGAATGACATAAATTCTCCAATAGCCTGATCTATAAAAAAATATTTGTAATAAACGAGAATCCGATTCATCGTTTATTACAAATAAAGAAATGCTCTACAAAGAAGATGATTCATTGGAGTATTATTTATAAAATATCACCCAAGTTTATCCATCATTTTAACCATAGGCGCAAATAACGAAACAACAATACCACCAACAACAACAGCTAAGAACATGATCATCATCGGCTCGATCAGCGATGTCATTCCTTCAACCGCACGATCTACTTCTTCTTCATAAATACCCGCAACACGATTTAACATATCTGGCAAGGAACCCGTTTCTTCACCAACCTCAATCATACTACAAAGCATTAATGGAAATACTTTTGATTTTTCCAGCGGGCCAGTCATACCTTCCCCCTCTTTAACCGCATCATGGACACTTTGAATTGCTTTCGCTACCACTTCATTTCCAGCGGTATCTCTTACAATTTGCAGCGCCTGTAAAATAGCAACACCGGAAGCCAGTAATGTTCCCAGCGTTCGACAAAATCGAGCGGAAACATTTCGCACCACCAGTCCACTTATCGGCGGCATTTTTAACATAATATAATCAAATCCATAACGGCCCCATTTTGTTTTTAAAATCAATTTAAAAATAGCAAAGGCAATCAGAAGGCCTATAAAACATTGTATTGCATAATTTTTCAAAATATTACTACATCCAATAACAAAATTTGTAATACCAGGAAGATCTTCTCCCGGAAGCATCTCTTTAAACATCTTTGAAAATTTAGGAATAATAAAAATCATCAACCCTGCAGTAATACTCAAAGAAATTGTTAAAACAGCAATAGGATAAATCATTGCCGATTTTACTTTACCAGCAATTCTAGATGCTTTTTCCATAAATTCGGCAAGACGATTCAAAACGACTTCCATTGCACCGGACGCCTCACCTGCACGAATCATATTGATATATAATTTGTTAAATGATTTTGGATGGATTGTAAGCGCTTCTGAAAAAGTAGAGCCGCCTTCTACGGCTTCGGCCAATTCTCCTAAAACAGTAAATAGCGCCGGCTTAGAGCCCTTGCTTTGTCGTTGCAGTGTACGCAGTGCACGAACTAG
>Ga0172377_10007425_pt1 | contig 11278 bp, 11 predicted proteins | sample Pumphouse3metaG_FD_119749 | JGI IMG/M metagenome (GOLD analysis project Ga0172377, IMG submission 119749) | Leachate microbial communities from a municipal landfill in Southern Ontario, Canada - Pumphouse #3 metaG | ecosystem: Engineered > Solid waste > Landfill > Unclassified | place: Canada... | reverse complement strand
GTTATTGGGGTTATCGCCTTGCAAAGTTATGATAATGCCCGCTTATATAGCGAGAAAGATATTGATTTATTGGAGTTCGTATCCCAGCAACTATCAGCAGCTATTTATAAAAAGGCTTTAAAGACAAAAATCACAAAGATAAAGCATGATTTAGAACAGACCGGAACAAATACAGAAAAACCCCCATCTTCCCCGTTACCTCAAGGTACTAGTTCTAATGCAAAACAGGATAAAGAAGGAAATGCAAAAGATAATTGATTATTTAATTGAAAAAAGAGGATATAGCTTTAAAGGTTTTCGCAAAGAATTTATCGAAGATAGAATTACATCCAGAATGAAGGAAAAAAAATTAAAGAAGACTGATTTATATTTAAAGCATTTATATAGCGAAAAAGAAGAGCTGGATGAAATTATAAAAGAATTATCGATTCCAGTAAGTGGTTTTTTTCGGAATCCAGCCATCTTTGAAATAATTTTTCAGTATATTCTGCCCTTACAAATAGTGAAGAAAAAAAGTAAAGAAGACAGGTATTTTCGTTTCTGGTCTGCCGGCTGTTCCCGGGGAGAGGAACCATATTCCCTGACGATTATATTAAAGGAATTATTTAAACATGAAAAAACCGATTTTATCATAGAAAGTTTTGCCACCGATATTGATAAAAAAGCCCTGGAGTTTGCTGAAAAAGCTGTTTATAGTTATGATAGTATCAAAAATTCCAGATTTGAATGGGTAAAAAATTATTTTGAAGTTGAAAATAATTTATTTAGAATAAAGTCTGAGATTAAGAAGGCTGTTCATTTTTCCTATCATGATTTGAGAAACGAGAAAAACATTGTCCCACCGGAGAGTATTTTTGGTTATTTTGACATGGTTTTCTGCCGTAATGTCCTGATATATTATGATAAAAAAACACAGCATCAGATTATAGCTAATTTATTAAAAAGTATGTCTCCAGGGGGATATTTGGTATTAGGTGAAACTGAGTCTGTGCTTCCGGAATATAAGGAAAGTATTAAGAAAAAATTTAATTTTTGTAGTATATATCAGAAAAAATAAATTTTTTAAAGAATTAGGAATATTAATATGGGAAATATGTTTCAATTTTCTAACTTACGAGGAAAGATATTATTTTATTTTCTTACGATAAGCGTTGTTGCACTTTTAGTTGCCTTTGGTATAGTTTATTATCAGGTTTCCCTTAATATCAGATTACAGGAAACTGAGAAACTAATTGCGGTAAGAAATTTAAAGACAAACAGGCTTTTAAGCTGGCTGGATGAGAGAAAAGGCGATATCCGGGTTGTTGCCAATGATAACCAGATCAGGGCAATGGAATTTTTGTTTTTTGAACAGGAAACCCCAGCTGACCAAAGAGAAGAAATTTTTACATTTGCCCGTAACCATTTGCAAAGTTATTTAAAAAATTTCGCAGATTATCATGAAATATTGATTATTCATCCGGAAACAGGAAGAATTGTGTTATCCACTCTGGAGGAACGGGAGGGAATAGATGTATCTGACCGTCCATATTTCCACATTTTAAACCAGCCGGAACAGGTTTTAGTCCATCAAATTCGCTATTCGGAGTATTTAAGTAGAAATACCCTGGATTTCTCTGTTCCTATTTATTGTGAAGAGCATCAGGGTGAACATATAATAGGAATTTTAGTTGCCAGAACTAATCCAGATGCTTCCCTGTATCCACTCCTGGGTGATACTGTAGGTCTGGGAGAATCCGGGGAAACGATGATTGTGGATCAGGAAGGAGTAGTACAGAATCCTCTGCGCTGGCATGAGAATGCAGCACTGCATTTAAAAATAGATTCTCCTTATATTCTGCGCGCAAGCCAGGGATTAACCGGCGTAATAGAATCTACTGATTACCAGGATGTGCAAGTGCTTGCTGCTTATACATTTTTACCGGAAACAGGCTGGGGCTTTATTGCTAAACAGGATACCAGAGAAATATTTTTGCCGCTTACTATGCTGATGTACCATTTTATTCTACTTTTTATTGCAATTTCCGTCCTGGTATTTTTTGTTGCCAGGGGAATAGCAACAGCAGTTACTAAACCATTGGAGGATATGAGCGAGGTATCATTAAAAATTCAAAATGGAGACTATTCTCAGAGAGTCAAAGAAGTCGGACAGAAAGAAATAAGCCATCTGGCAAAAACTATCAACCGAACCACCCAGACGATTGAAAGGGCTATTAATGTCAGCAAAGCCCGTACCGGCATTCTGGAACAGATAATAAAAGCCAGGAGTATTAATCGATTTACCTGGGAAATTATCCGACAATTATGCCATTACAGTGATTCTCAGGTATGTGCTATCTACGGGTTTAACCAGAATACAAATAAGTTTGAGCATTTAGATTCCATCGGGATGGATAAAAAATTAATAGAATCTTTTGATTTTAATTCCAAAGAAGGAATAGTAGGAGATGTTGTTAATAAAAAAGGTATTGTTTATTTAAAAGATATTTCCCCTGAAACAGTATTTTCCTATAAAACAGTGACCGGAAATATGGTGCCCAGAGAAATGATAGCTTTTCCGCTGATATTTTCTGAAAAGATAAATGCAATAATAATCCTGGCCAGTATTTATCCATATCAGACTGAAGTGCTGGAAATGATTTCCCAGTCAATGGCTCAAATTGCCATTACCATGGAAAAACTGCTTGCAGATGAAGAGGCCAGTCGACTGCATCATGAGATAAAGGAAAGGAACGAAAGCCTGAAGAATTTAACTTCCGAATTAAAGGAACAAGCTGAAGAATTGAAGAATCAGAAAGAAGAGTTGGAACATCAAAATATTGAACTGGAGCTGCAAAAGAATGAAGTCCAGGAGGCAAATCGGCTGAAGGGTGAATTTCTATCTAACATGAGTCACGAACTCCGAACTCCTTTAAATTCTATAATTGCGCTTTCGGATATTCTGGAAATTCAATTGAGCAAAGATATTACTGAAGAGCAATCCCAGTATTTAAAGGTTATTGCCCGTAATGGGAAAAATTTATTAAATTTGATTAATGATATTCTCGACTTATCGAAGATTGAGGCAGGAAAAATTAGTATTCTTCCAGAGTATTTTTCACTTAAACAGATTATTCAGAACATCGGAGATGATTTTTCCTACCAGTCAAAGGAAAAAGGGATAGAATTAAAAATAGAACTATCTGAAGAGATGCCCGAAATTTATACTGATAGGCAAAAAGTAAACCAAATATTACAAAATTTGGTCAGCAATGCTGTTAAGTTTACTGAAAGGGGCTCAGTAACTATTAAGTGTGATTATGATAATGAGAGAGAAGTATTTATCATTAGAGTTCTTGATACCGGCATTGGAATTGCCAGGGAAAATATTGGCAGTATCTTTGAAGAATTTAGACAGGTTGACGGATCAGTTTCCAGAAAATATGGAGGAACCGGGTTGGGTTTATCTATAGTTTCCCGTTTGGTAAAGAAACTGGGAGGAGAAATATTTGTAGAGAGCAAAGAAGGAGAAGGAAGTGTTTTTACAGTAAATCTGCCCAGGGAGATTGTCCATGATTATAATATTGCATTACTATCTAAAGATAAGGAAAAAGCGCCTGAAGAGCTGGAAAAGAATAAAACAAAATCAACGCAATCTCAATTGCTGTTGGTAGAGGATAATAAATCTGCTGTTTCCCAGATAAAGTTTTTACTGGAAGATGAGGGATACCAGGTAGCAGTGGCTAAAAAAGGACAGGAAGCACTGCAGTATCTTCAAAAACAGATTCCCGATGGTATTGTTTTAGATCTGATGATGCCGGAAATGGATGGATTTGAGGTATTGAAAACACTCAGGGAGAGTGAAAAAACAAAAGGTATTCCGGTATTAATCCTTACTGCCAAAGATTTAACAGAAGAAGAAATTTCAGAGTTGAAGAGCAATGGTGTTCAAAAGATATTATTCAAAGGAGCCATAGACAGAGAAGAGTTATTAGAAAAGATTAATAGATTGCTCTCTGATAATACTCCAAGAAAAGCCGAAGAATATATTAATAAAGAATCAAATGAAGAGTACATTAATAAGGACATAAATACTAATTTAAGTGATTTTTCTTCAAAAAAATACCTGGGGAAGAGGATCTTAGTTGCTGAAGATAATGAGGATAATCTATTGACCATCAAAGCAATCTTAAAAGAGTATTATCAGGTTATTGAGGCAATAGATGGGGAGGAGGCACTTCATAAAATTTATCATGAGCTTCCTGATTTGATTTTATTGGATATTGGATTACCTGAGATTGATGGATTTGAGATTATAAGGAGATTAAAAAAGGATTCTAAAACAAAAAATATTCCCATTATTGCCCTGACAGCCAGGGCTATGAGTGAGGAGAGGAGAAAAATACTACAAGAAGGAAGTGATGATTATCTTGCCAAACCGGTGGAGGCTTCCGGTTTGCTTAAAAAGATTAATAGATGGCTAAGCAAAAAGTAATACTCTATCATAGAATGTTTTATAGCACATATATTCTTATTTGTAATTCACAGAAAATCTAAAGAAAGGCAGGGAATAAAATGAGTACTATTTTAGCAATTGATGATAATCAAGACAATTTGTTAGTATTAGGAGCATATTTAAAACAATATTTGCCTTCCCATAGATTAATCAAAGCCCAATCCGGCAGTGAGGGGATTGAAAAAACTATTACTGAAAAACCGGATACTATTCTTCTTGATGTGAATATGCCGGGAATGGACGGATATACTGTTTGCCGAAAATTGAAAAAAAATTCCCAAACGAAACATATTCCCGTTATTATGATTACTGCTATTCATACCGATATTGAAAGTAAGGTGAAAGGGATTGATGCAGGGGCTGATGCCTTTATCTATAAGCCATTTCAGCCGGCAGAATTAATATCTCAAATTAAGGTAATGCTGCGCATTAAAAAAGCCGAAGACCGTCTTAGGGAAGAAAAAGAAACTCTGGAAGAAAAAGTCCGGGAACGGACCAGGGCTCTGGAAAATTCTCAACGGGCTGCCATCCAGACTATAGCCCGCATCCTGGAGATACGAGACCCTCATAGCAGTGGAGTCCAGTACCAGATTGCTCAGCTCAGTGAGGCAATTGGCAGGAAAGTGGGCTTAGCCAAAAAACAGCTGGAAGGACTGACATATGCTGCTTTGATTAATGATATTGGGAAATTAAGTATACCAACTGATATACTGAATAAACCAGGGAAGTTAACTAACATAGAATATAATCTTGTTAAACAACATCCCTGTTCTGCCTATAAAATGTTAAGGGATTTACCTTATCCCTGGCCAATTGCTGATATTATTTTGCAACATCATGAGAATATAGATGGCAGTGGTTACCCAGATGGGCTGAAAGGAAATGAGATTTTACTGGAAGCAAAAATCCTGCGGGTTACTGATACTGTAGTTGCCATGCTTTCCCATCGTCCTTATCGGTCACAGTATTCCCTTGATGAAGTATTGCAGGAGTTGAAAGAAAACAGCGATAAAATTTATGATGCCCAAGTTGTCGATGTCTGCATTGAACTTTTTAAAAAAGAAAATTTTTCTTTTTTAAGTAAAGAAAAATATGAATTGGTTTCATGATATAATTATTATAAATCTAAAAATAAAAGGGGTGGTGAAGTTGACAAATACTGATTCCTCTCTTTCACAAAAAACTTCCTGGCAGGTAATAAATATATTTGCCTTTTTATTGGTGATAATTGTAAATGGATTAGCCAATAGCCTGCCATTAGGAGGCAACACTACCGGAGAGCTCTCTGATCTTTATCCCAACTTATTTACTCCGGCCGGTTTGACCTTTTCTATCTGGGGAGTCATTTACCTGGCTTTAGCTGCGTTCATTGTATATCAGGCACGGGATTTGCTTTCAAAACAGAAAATAAAAATGCCTTATCTGCAGGCAATTGGCGGGTATTTTCTGCTGAGCTGTCTTGCCAATGCCGGCTGGATATTTGCCTGGCATTACCGTCAGGTACTGCTATCACTGGTAGCTATGCTTGTTTTATTGTTTTCATTAATAATGATTTATCTTAATTTGGATATAGGCAGAAAACGTGTTGAGCCACCTATTCTTTATTTTGTACATCTTCCTTTCAGCCTTTATCTGGGTTGGATTACAGTGGCTACAATAGCCAATATTACAGCAGTTTTGGTTAACTATCAATGGAGCGGATGGGGTTTTTCAGAGATATTCTGGACGGTGCTGGTTATTTTGGCCGGAACTGTAATTACATTCATCAATATTTTCCAGAGAGGAGATATAGCCTATAGTGTTGTGATTCTCTGGGCTTATCTGGGGATTATTATAAAAAGATATTCTGTCAGTTCCCAGCCAATTATGACTATTGTATATGTAACTGGGCTGGCAATGGTATTGATTGTAATAGGAATAGTTTTCTTCAGGAAAAAAGCTGTTAAAGCGTAACAGGAAAGTAAAATTTTATTTAACCTTAAAAAATGACCTTTTTAGAAAGCGGTAATGATTAAATAAATTGTAAGAAAAATATATGAAAATTCTGCAACCCCACCCCCACCTTTATCCTCCCTCCTCAAGGGGGAGGAAATGAAATAGGATGTAATCCTCATCTTAAGGGAGAGGAGACGGATAGGTAAGCCTTTCTCAAAGGAGGTTATTGTTTCCCACTCTTCTCACGGGGAGAGGGTTAGGGGGGGTTTAATATTTAATCTAAAATAATAAAAAAATATAAAAAAGCTTCTTAACTTAAAGGCTAAGAAGCTTTTTGAATATGGGCTTTAATGCTGGTTAATTCTCTTTGCATTTCATTATAGTAAAGAGAATAGTAATCCCTATTTTGCTGGTTTAACTGATTTAGTGTTTTTTGCACTATTGAAACCTGTTTAAAAATTTGCTGGTATCCTTCCTTCTGAGTAGAAACAAGCTGTTGCATGAACCGGTCAATTCGAAAGATTAAAAAAATTGACAGGGCTATAGGAAAACCCTGGTTTGTAATTATTTGTGTTAAATCTATAATACTCATTTTTTATCACCTTTACTTTTTATAATTATCCCTGCCAGTAAACTGTCTGATCTGTGGCACGGATATCCAGGTGCAGGAAATTTCTCCGGGGGTAAAAACCGATTCCCTGAAATCCAAATTCACGGGCAACCTGCAGAAGTTCGGCAAGAGAAATCCCCGGCACATAGATATCAGCTGCCATACCAAGGAGATGGTAACTGTTTTTAACTCCACCTGTTTCCATATTATATTTTGGACAACGATAGCCGGAAGTAATTATAACCGGCTTTTTAATCCTGTAACGCAATCCTTTTAATTTTTGTAACAACAATGAATGAAGTTTTACACAGCAACAGCAGGGACACTGAAATTCATTAAGGGAAAAAAATTCAGCGACAAAAATGTTATTTATTGAATTTGTAATTATCATTTCAATCTTTATATCCTAATCTGATTTCTTCTATTGGTCCAAGAAAGCTTTCTTTTTTCAAAAGAGAATCATAATATTCCCTGTTTACCCTGTGAATATTGGCTTTCATTAAAGTTTTCAGTTCCCTTGTTTCCTGTGCCTTTAAATATATTTTTTTATCTTTCAAAATTTCCAGCAATTTATTCCAGGCCTCTTCCCATTTTTTGTCACCCTGTCCGATACCGAATTCTTCCTCTGCCCAGAGCATCGCTGTCAGCAATGCCTTTTTAATAGTTTCTGCGCGGTCATTTCCTAACTTGTTCCTTAAAAAACCAAATCCTATAGATACTGCCAGAACCAGTAAACCCTCCAGTAAAAATTTACTAAACAATATATTCATTTTTTCTCCTTTTCTTATTACAAAAAATAATTTCTAAATTTGGACTATAAAACAGCCGGAAGCCTGACAAGACTCCCGGCATTCAATAGTTTAAAATGTTACGAACAACTAATACTTAAATTTTATTCTGTAACATCCATAACATCAGTGGATTGGTAATCCAGGATACGGGCATTAACTTTTTCTACCAGGTCATTTCCCTTATTTTGGAAAATGTTCCTGGCGAGAACAACATCCATGACTGCTTCAATAGCTGCATCCTGGGCTTCTAAATCAACATAATCCCCATCATCTAAATTTTTGGGATTATCAAGTGTCAGATTGACAAGGTTACCTTCACTGTCTCTAAATTGCATATATAACCTTTTATAACTGGTTACATCACCGAGAGTAGTAGACATAGTTTCCTCCTTTCTATTATTTTTTAATTTCATTACCAAAATTTAGTTCCTTGTTTTTCTTAAGATGTTAGCTGAGCAGATTGGTTTAGTCTGATTTCATCCAGGCTGTAATTTTGCAGGCTGGCTAACTGGTTGGCAACATCAAACACATCCTGTTCGGTTGCTGATTCTTTGACTTTGTTAAAGCTCTTGGTTTTGATTATGGAATTTCCAGAATCAGGATCTGTTCCGGTAACCAATCTGAGCTGCAAAACAGAGTCATATGGTACAACTACTACTGGCATTTTCTCACCTCCTTTTTTTTGATTACGGGTAATAATCGCGGTTAAAAGTTTATAGTTTTTTGTTTTCAGTTTTTAGTCAGACATAAAACCGGTATTTAGCAGTTGATATATAGTATTTGGTAAAGAAAAAGTAAAAATAGATATGATTTATCCTAATCAGCTAAATTTCCTTCAATTAGATGCTATGATGCACTTCAAACCAATTCTTGTTTTACTAAAAACCAGAAACCAATAACTAAAAACAGAAACGATAGTTTCAATCTTTCTATAATGTAAAAGCAAAAAATGAGGCAAAATACAAAAGATTATATAAAAAATTTTTTAACTCAATAGATTTTATTAAATAGATTAGCAATTTGAAAACTATAACAAGATTGCCTAAAGATAATAATGTTGCAAGTTATACTTCAATTTTGTTAGAATAAAAACATTATTGAAAAGATTTATTAAAATAGTAATTATTTAAATAAAATTTATTAATGAAATAATTTTTATTATTAGAAAACAAAGATACTTAGGATAATTGGATTTATTTTGCTGCTATATATTAAGGAAAGATTTTATGGAAGTTTATTTTTCAAAAAAAAACGTTAGACTATTTAATGCAGATGTAATGGAAGTCTTAAATGCACTTCCAGACGAATGCGTAGATCTCGTATTTGCCGATCCCCCATATAATTTATCCAATGGTGGCTTTACCTGTCATGCAGGCAAAAGAGTTAGTGTAAATAAAGGCAAATGGGATAAAAGCAAAGGTATAGAAGAAGATTTTAATTTTCACTATAACTGGATAGAAGCCTGTAATAGAGTGCTTAAACCCAATGGAACTCTCTGGATTTCAGGAACTTACCATTCTATTTATACCTGTGGTTATATATTACAGAAACAGGGATGGCATTTTATTAATGATATTTGCTGGTATAAACCAAATGCTGCCCCAAATTTAGCTTGCCGTATGTTTACTGCTAGTCACGAAACGTTGATTTGGGTAAGAAAGAATAAAAGAGCAAAACATTTCTTTAACTATGATTTGGTAAAAACTATGGATTGGAAAGAAGATTTTCTTAAAAAGCCAAATAAACAAATGAGAAGTGTATGGGCTATATCTACCCCTAAAAATGGAGAGAAAAAATATGGTAAGCATCCTACACAAAAACCGGAAACTTTACTGGAAAGAATTGTTCTTGCATGTAGCCAGGAGAATGATATTATTTTAGATCCTTTCTGTGGAAGTGCTACAACAGGAGTGACAGCTTTAAAGAACAATAGAAAATTTGTAGGAATTGATTCTGAAAAAGATTATTTAGACAGAATTGCCATTCCCAGAATAAAAGAAATATTAAATCAGGGAAGTCTTTTACATTTAGAAAATAAAACCAGATTATCTATAAAAGAAGATGATACGGAGTACGGATTGTTGCCTTAAATAAAAGGATTTCTATGGAAAGAAAAGAAGCAATAGCAAAATTAAAGGAGCTTGTAGGTAAAGAACTTCATGAACTTGCCCAGTTTTATAATGTTACTATCTGTTGTTCTAATGGAAAAGTAAATAAAGGTTGGGCTGGACATGTGTTTGAAAGACATTTGCAAATTCCACTCAATTCAGCTCAATCACCAAATTTTGGATCCTGGGAGTTAAAATCAATTCCTCTAAAGTACAAGAAAAATGGTCAATTAACTTTTAAGGAAACAATGGCAATAACTATGATTGATCCTGTAAACATTTGCCAGAAAGAATTTAAGAATAGTCATTTGCTTGCGAAACTTAAAAAAGCAGTAGTGGTAACCAGAATTGTGGGTAAAAATGTAAATGAGCCAAGTTATATCCATTCAGTTGTAGAATTTAACCTTTCGGATGAACTATATGAAGCAGTCAAGGCAGATTACGACCTTGTTCGAGAAGTTTTACTTGATCCTAAAAAAGGATTCCATGCTTTAACTGGTCATATGGGAGTTTATATTCAGCCAAGAACCAAAGGTGCTGGTCATGGTTCAACATCAAGGGCATTTTATGCACGTCCAAAATTTTTAGCCAAATTCATAGAGCTATGAAATTATAATTTTTATAAATCATAGTGTATGTTTTACATTATTTTCCTACTAATTATTATTAATTGCTAGCTGATAACCAATTTAATATTTTTTTATTATTTTTATTTTTCAATTAACCCTTCATTTTTTACTATATACAATATACTGATTTAATTTTAATATGAACCTCGTTATACTTGCTTCTATAATATTCTTTGAATGTATGATATGTTTATGGTAAAATAATTATGTTTTTGTGATTTTTGGCAAAATAAATACAATGTGAGGAGTCTTTAAATGAAGAAGAATTATTATCTTGCAGTGATACCTGTATTGTTGTTTGTCTTATTATTGTTTTTCACAGCCTGTGAAGGATTTTTCCCAAACCAGGAACCTATTTCTCATACCATCACTGCTTCCCATGGGGAACACGGAATCATCGAGCCTGCAGGAGAGATAGTCGTAACAGAAGGTGAAAGCCAATCCTTTAAAATTACTGCTGATACAAATTATAAGATATCTGATGTAACAGTAGACGATAAGTCAATAGGTGCAGTATCTGAATATACCTTTACAGATGTCAGCCAGGATCACACAATCTCAGCCAGCTTCCTTAAAAAATCCCAGCCTGCCCCGTCTGCTGACACCAAAACATACAACATCACTTCATCAGCTGGTGATGGAGGAACTATAAGCCCACTGGGAGAGACAACAGCAAACCAGGGAGGAGACCAGACCTTTACCATTACCCC
>Ga0172377_10007424_pt1 | contig 11278 bp, 10 predicted proteins | sample Pumphouse3metaG_FD_119749 | JGI IMG/M metagenome (GOLD analysis project Ga0172377, IMG submission 119749) | Leachate microbial communities from a municipal landfill in Southern Ontario, Canada - Pumphouse #3 metaG | ecosystem: Engineered > Solid waste > Landfill > Unclassified | place: Canada... | reverse complement strand
TAAGAACTCATCACTAGATGCCTGCATTCGCAATTAAGCGAAAGCTGGAGCAGCTACAAAACCGAAGTCAAAAAGACTGGCGATTTTATTAGCTACTGTTTTTAAACTGTTTTTGACAGTTATTATTTAGCGCTGTTTAACATCTTTTCACCAAAGATGATCTGCGATGATTAAAGTTGACTGACGTCAATGCAATACATCCCCTGTTAATGAACATCTTATTATAGCATTCTCTCTCGAGAAATTCAAGTTAATTAATAGATGCTTATGATTTAGAAGCTAAAGCCAATACTATTACAGAATTAACTCCATTCTTTTTTAAAATTTGGCTAGCACTATTGCTAGTAGCTCCAGTAGTGATCACGTCATCAATTAGTAAAATATTTTGCTTAAATAAAGCATTTTGATAAAAAGGAGAGATAGCAAAACTATTATTTAATCTTTTTAATCTTTGGTTTTTATCAGTAATTTGAGCCTGGGGTTTTGTATTTTTTGTTTTTGTTAATAATTTTAAACAAGGTTTTTGACTCCACACAGATAATTCTTGAGCTAATAATTGGCTTTGATTGTAGCCTCTTTTTTTTCTTTTCTGAGGATGAATCGGGATAAAGGTGATGATATCAATTGTTTGATAATTAATATTGACATGAAAATAAAGCATTTGGGCTAAAAATTTTGCTGCTCGACTATGGTGTTGATATTTAAGCGCTTTAATCAAAGAGCTAAGTGGTTGTTTAAAAGAAGCCATCACCCTGACTTGGTCAAAATAAACTTGATCAAAATTTTTAGCGAATAGTTGAGAAAAGTCTTCTTGCCAAAAAAATTCTATCAACTGATAGCAAGACTCACAAAGCATGGGTCCCAATTTTTGGCAGTGTTGACAAAAGTCGGGAAATAAAAAAGCCTGCCAAAATTGAAAAAAAGAAAATTTTTTCATTAATTATCATTTTAATTTTTGCAACTGACAGATAGATGACTTGCTTCTCTAAAAGTTAAAGCTTTGTTTTATAATATAAACTTAATCAACGGACAATTAGCTCAGTTGGTTAGAGCGCACGATTCACATTCGTGAGGTCACTGGTTCGAGTCCAGTATTGTCCACTAAGTAAAAAAAGGAGTGCTATGAGTTTACAAGAACAATTAATGGATGAAATGAAAACGGCGATGAAAGCTAAAGACCTTGTGCGTCTTAATATAATTCGTTTAATCCGTAGTGAAGTCAAAAATTTTGAAATAGATCACGGATTAGCTGATGATCCGACGGTAGAAAAGCTTATTAAGAAAATGCTTAATCAGCAGTTAGATGCTCTTGAAGATTTTAAAAAAGCTGGACGAGAAGATTTGATTAATGAAGCTGAAGCTGAAATTAAGGTTTTGAAATCTTATTTACCAGAACAAGTTAGTGATCAAGAATTAGAAAAATTTATCCAAGAATTCGTCAATAAAAGTGATCTTAAGGATTTTGGCCCTCTCATGGGGAAAATTACTAAAGAATTAGCTGCCAAAGCTGATGGTTCGCGTGTTGCTACAATGCTCAAAAAAGTTTTAGCTAATTAAAACTTTAGAGCTTGCTTTAAGCATCAATTCTTTTTAGAATTAGCCTAATGAATCAAACGGTTAAAACGCAAACAGTGGGCGATTTGTTAACTAAGCATAGAGCTAAAGCTGGTTTTGAATTAGAAGACATTGCCAAGCAAACTTTTATTAAACTTGAATATTTACAAGCTATAGAAAAAAATAATTTTGCAAGTTTACCTAATGCTAGTTATGCAAAAGCTTATATTAGTAATTACGCAAAATTATTAAAAGTTAACCCCCGACCTCTTTTGGCAATTTTACGCCGAGATTATCAGGAGAGCGCTAAAGGCAGATTACTTCCTCGTGAGTTTTTAAAGGATTCATTCAAAAAATCGAATTTTTTCTCACCAATTCGTCTCACTTTTTCTTTTATTATTGTTGTTTTTTTAAGTTTTTTAATTTATACGGTTTGGCAATGGTATGCATTAAGTCGGCCACCTCGTCTAGAGGTTTTTCAACCTGAAAATAATCAAGTGACGGCTTCTAGAGTAATAGTTGAAGGACAAACGCTAATAGATGCAATTGTTCTAGTTAATGCTCAGCCCGTGGCTTTGCAAGCAGGTGGTTTTTTTAACACTGAATTGTATTTTGACATTGAGGGGCCAACAACTATTACCATCAAAGCCACTGACAAACGTGGTAAAACCAACACAGTGCAAAGAAGTATTCAAGTCGAATTTTAATTTTCTATTTAATCTGGCTGGTAAATTGTTTTTGCTTATCGTAAAATGGCATTATTAAGTAAGAAAGTTAATTATGTCAGATATTTTACCTTTGGTGCTCACTATTTCTGTTGCCAGCTTAACTGTGGTGTTAGTAGTTTTAGCTATTAAATTGATTATGATTTTGGGACAAGTCCAACAGTCTTTAAAAAAATTTAATTTAGCTGTCGATAAAGCTAATCAAGTAATTGATATCACCCAGGCAAAAATAGAAGGAATTCTTAATCCTTTTCATAGCTTGAGCGCTTTTATTACTAATTTTACTGCCGGCTTGAAAATTACTGAGGGTTTCATGAGCTGGTTAAATCGTAATCAAAATAAAGAAGTTGAAGTTCTTGAGCGAGAACCAATTAAGCAAAAGAAGAAATAATTTATGAGCGAAAACAAACAGCAAGGCGGAAGCTTTTTGTCTGGACTAGCAATTGGATTTTCGCTAGGGGCTTTAATTAGTTATTTTTCTAGTGAAACAGGACAAAAAACATGGAAAAAATTAGCTAAAGATTGGGAAAAGGCTCGTTTAGATTTATACAAAAAAGGTTTAATTGAGAGTCCTCATTTATCTTTAGAAGAAATTAAGGACAAGTATTATCTGCAATTAAAAAATTCCTTGTTTGAGTTTAAAGATAATTTGAGCTTGGCTCTGGTAAAATTTGAGCAATCTAAAGATAAAGAAAAAGCTCGTAAACATTCATGGCGAAAACAAAAAAAGAATCAATTTAAAGGTATTTAGTTTGGCTGTTATAATAATTTCATGTCTAGTAATTTTTTAACTTTAACTAACTTGCGTAACTTATACTTGGACTTTTTTGTTAAAAAAGGTCATGTTATTGTTCCTTCAGCTAGTTTAGTGCCAGAAAATGATCCTAGCACTCTATTTACTAGTGCTGGTATGCAAGCAATGACCCCCTATTTTCTTGGAGAAAAGCACCCTCAAGGTCAAAAAATAGCTAATTTCCAAAGATGTTTTCGTAGTGAAGACATTGACAGGGTGGGTGACAACAGCCATACAACTTTTTTTGAAATGTTGGGCAATTGGTCTTTTGGTGATTACTTCAAAAAAGAGCAAATCGAGTTCTTTTTTGAATTTCTTGTTGATGTTTTAAATTTAGATCCCTCGCACCTTTATGTTTCAGTTTTTGCAGGCAATAAAGATTTAAATATTCCCAGAGATGAAGAGAGTGCTCACCTTTGGCAGGACTTATTTCAAAGAAAAGGCGTTGAAGCAAAAATTATTGACAATCCACGACAGGGCTTGCAAGGAGGCAGAATATTTTTTTATGATGAAGAGAAAAACTGGTGGTCTAGATCTGGTGTTCCGGCATTTATGCCGGTTGGCGAATTAGGTGGGCCCGATAGTGAAGTTTTTTATGATTTTGCTGCTATTGATGGTGTTCAGCACTTTCATCAACAATCGGCTTTTGCCGATCAAGCTTGTCACATTAATTGTGATTGTGGACGTTTCTTAGAAATTGGTAATAGTGTGTTTATGCAATATCAACGCACTCAAGATGGTTTTAAAGAATTGGCGCAAAAAAATATTGATTTCGGTGGAGGTTTAGAGCGCTTATTAACTGTAGTAGAAGGACAATCAGATGTTTTTCAAAGCAGTGCCTTTACTGGGATTATTGAAAAGTTAGTAGAGCTAAGTCAGAAAGATTATAAAGAAGCACAATTACAACCCGCTTTTCGTATCATTGCCGATCACATTCGAGCCAGCGTTATGTTAATTGCTGATGGAGTTTTACCTAGCAATAAAGAGCAGGGCTATTTATTGCGCCGTTTGATTCGGCGTTCTTTGAGACAGGCCAAACATCTGAATTTGGAAAAGGAATTTTTATTAGATATTGTTCCAGAGGTAATTAAGTTATACCAAGATCTTTATCCTCAACTAAAAGCAAAAGAAAAACACATTGACGATGTTTTAAAAAACGAAGAGCAAAAATTTAACAGAACACTGAGGCGTGGTTTAAAGGAATTTAATCGTTTAATAGTTAACAAAGATCAGTTAACAGCTGATTTGGCTTTTAAGCTCTATGAAAGCTATGGTTTTCCTTTTGAATTATCTATTGAAGAGGCGAAGACAAGAGGTATAGCTATTGAAGAACAGATAGAAAATAAAATAGCGGAAGCTAATCAGCAACATGCAGTTTTGTCTCGTCAAAGCGCCACGGAAAAATTTAAAGGAGGTTTAGCAGATCACAAGGACAGAACAACTGCTTTCCATACGGCCACTCATTTATTACAGGCTGCTTTAAGAAGAGTATTGGGCGATCAAGTTCAACAAAAAGGCTCTAATATTAATGTTGAGCGATTGAGATTTGATTTTAGTTATGATCAAGCATTAAGCTCAGAAGAGTTAGCAAAAATAGAACAATTACTCAATCAATGGCTAAAAAATGATTTACTAGTATCAAGCGAAATTCTATCAAAGAAAGAAGCTATTGAATCTGGAGCCATTGCTTTTTTTGCCGACCGTTATCCAGATGAAGTTAAGGTTTATACCATTGGCGATCCTGAGGATTGGGTTTCCAAAGAACTTTGCGGAGGACCTCATGTTGAGCATACTACTCAAATAGCTCGTTTTGGAAATTTAGAGATCTTTAAAGAGAAAGCGGTGGCTGAGGGTGTTCGCAGAATTTATATTCGTTTTAAAGCGATTTAAGCACTCAGTTCTTCAAAATTATCTAAAACTCTGCTTTAATATAACTGGAGGTTTTATTTAAACCGATTCTTTATTATCCAAATAATATGCCCAATTTATTAAAAAAAATTACAAAAGGAAGAAAAGAAAAACAAACTAAATTTGCAAAAGGCAATTTAGCTGAAGCAGATTTGTTTATTTCTATAATTCTCTGCGATCAAGAACTGCAAACCGCTTTAGTTGACAGAAAACAAGAGATTAAAGAATATTCAAGCATTAAAACTTATTTTGATCGCCAAGATCTATTGACTCAACTTGATCAATCTTTACAAGATTTGGGGACTTTAGCTGATGAAGTAGCCGATTGTGTATTTATTTTTGATGAAAATTGGTTAAAGGATGGTGATTTGTTAGATAGTAAAAAGGCGATAGTTAAAGAACTGTCAGAAGACTTAAGCTTGACTGCCCTTGGGCAAATGAGTATTACGGAGGGTATCCATCAGGCTCGAGTGATGAAAGACCCTCATGATTCTTCTATCACGCTCTATTTACGTGAAAAAGATTTTGATTTACTTTTAATTAAACATGGAAAATTATTAGCTAATTTAAAAATTGGTAGATCAGGCAAATTAAAAGACGACTTGCAAGAAGGTTTGGCTAGAATCAGTCAAGATTTGGGCGAGCAAGGCAAGTATTTTCCTAATAGGGTTTTTCTCAGCTCCTTAAGTCTTACAACTAAGGCTTTGAACAAGGAACAGGAAGAACTTCAAGCTGTTGACTGGACAAAAATAGCTGGTTTTTTGCAGGCTCCAGAATTTACAGTTTTAAGCGCAGACTTTTTAATTAAGGCGTTAAGTTTGGTTGCTAGTCAAATGCTATCTGATGATTTTAAATCAAAATTAACTCAAGAACTTGATGGAATTACTAGTTCTCCAGAAAAAAACCTTCTCAATCAGGTTCAAGTAGACGCAGATCAAGACTTGCCAGTTGAGGAAAAAAGGGTGAGTAGCTTTGGTATTGATTTAAGTTCAGAGAAAGTTAATTTAAATCAAAATGTTAGTGATGAATTTGCAGTTGATGATAGACAGTCTGAAGAAATAATTAATCCAAATCTTGGTCAAGCAATAAATCTATCAGCTGATGATATTCCATCAAAAAAACCTTTAAAAAGTAAAAGAAACACTGCTTTAAAACATTTTTTTAGAAAAAATAGAAAATCTTTATTAATTGGAGCCACCGGAGGATTTTTGGCTTTAATTGTTTTATTTTTATTATTTTATTTATTTTTGTCAAATATTACGATAAAAATTACTGCAAACGAAGAAATATTGCAAAAAAATTTAAAAATTATTCTCGATCCTCAACTGGCTAAATCTGATTTTAGCCAAAATTTGCTTAAAGCTTCACTGGAGCAAAAGGAAATTGAAGGGGAAGATTCATTGAGTACTACTGGCATTAGCTTGGTAGGAGACAAGGCTCAAGGACGAGTAAAATTATTTAACAAGACTTTTACTGAGAAGACTTTTTCAAGCGATACGATTCTTAAATATGAAAACATCTCATATCTGTTGAATGAAGAAGTAACGGTAGCAGCGGCTAATGCTAAAGAAGAAGAAAGTGGGAAAAGCATTGATTATGGCAGCGTAGAAATCGCAGCTACAGCTAAAGATATTGGAGCTGAGGCAAACATAGCTAAAGATAGTAAGCTACAAGTTGCTGATTTTAGTGAGGACACTTATTCAGCTACAGTTATTGATAATTTTTCCGGCGGATCAAGTCGAGAGGTAAGAGTTGTTTCTCAAAATGATTTGGACAAGTTATTAAGTCAGTTAAAAGAAAGTTTAAATAAAATAGCAGTAAATGAATTTGGTGACGAGTCCAAAGATGGTGTCCATTTTGTTCCTACGAGTAATAATCGCATTGTTTATTTCGAATATGATCAAGAAGAGGGTGATGAAGTAGAAACTTTATCGTTAAAAATGACTCTGGAGGTGGAGGCAGTTAAATATTTATCTAGTGATTTAAAACAATTAGCTGAGGCAGTTTTGCTTTTAGATTTACCAGAAAACTATGATTTTATAGATGAGGAACCATCATTGCTTAGTGATGAGCCTAAGCCAGCGGCAGATGATAGCAATCGTTTAGTTTTAGATGCCGAATTATCTGCTAAAGCCAGAGCAATCATTAATGAAGATTCATTAAAGGATTTAATTTTAGGTAAAAACTTAGATGAAGCAAAAAATAATTTAGAGGAACAAGAGTCAATCGATCGGGTTGAAATAATTTTACAACCAGCTTTCGTGGCTAAATTATTCAAAAAACTGCCGAAAGATCCTAAGCGCTTTAATTTTCTTATAGATTGATATGGCTAAAACTACTCCTCAACTAACTAAACAAAAAAAACAGTTATTAAACCTGTATCGACAGGCTCTCAAAGATGGAGTGGCTATCCAAGATTTAAACAAAAAAGTTAATTATTTTTTGAAACAAGATAAGGCTAGTCTAAAAGGCGAACAGCATTTGGACGAACAAATTAAAATGAATTTTTGGCGACGTTTACCAAGAACTATCAGAGTGGGGGCAACTTTATTACCATTAGCACTAATAGCTTTTGGTTTGGTACTTGCTCTATCTGCTTTATGGCCAATAATTGACTACTATTTACCCTGGAAAAAAGAAGAAGAAATAGCTTTATTATCACCAATTCCTCACTCTCAGTTATTGCTTGGCAATCCTTTAATTTCTGCTCAAGCTCAAGTTGATGTGGAAGAGAATCCAATGGCGGGTTTAGATACCCAAGTTGAGCCAGTAATTTTAGACCAAGCTGTGGATTTTACCGACTTAACTAATTGGTTTGGCGATGATTTAGAAACTGTGGAATTAAGTACTAGTGAGTTTATTGAATATAGTTTAGAAATTCCTAGTTTAAATGTTAGTAGTGCCAAAGTAAGAGTTGGAGGGAGTAACCTCAATCAAAGCTTGATTCATTATCCCGGCACGGCTTTACCAGGACAATTGGGGGCACCGGTAATTTTTGGCCATTCCGTTTTGCGTCAATTTTATAATCCTAGTGAAAATAATCCTCGTCGCTATAATTCAATTTTTAGTAAAATTATGATGCTAGAAAAAGGCGAAAAAATTTATTTAACCCATGATAATGTAAAATATACTTACATAGTTCAGGGTAAGACTGAAGTGAAGCCGAACGATACTTTTATTCTCGCTCAACGCGTTGATGTACGTCAACTAAAATTAGTTACCTGTATACCGGAGGGAACTACTTTACGTCGTGGTATAGTGACTGCCCAACTAGTTAAGGAATAGATAAATTTAGGAAAAATGTCAATAATTTTAGCAATTGATTATGGTTTGGCTCGAATCGGTTTAGCCATTTCTTATGTTGGTTTAGCTGAGCCACTTAAAGTAATTAAAAATGATTTAACGGCTAGCAAGTTAATTATTGGCGACCAAGCTTTAGAAGAAATTAAAAACATAATAGAAAAAGAAAAAGTCGAGAAAATAGTTTTAGGTATTTCTGAACAAGAGATGGCGAAAAAAACCTTAGAGTTTTCTGAGCATTTAAAATCGCTATTTTCATTAGACGTTATTTTGGTTGATGAGGCATTATCTTCTTATGAAGTAGAACAAAGATTGAAAGAATTGCCAAAAAAAAACAGACGCCAAGCAATTGATCATTATGCGGCAGCCATTATTCTCGAAAACTATTTAGATTTATGCTAGACTAAGTTTCTTAATGCCAAATTCTAAAAAAAAACCCTCTTTTTTTATTCCTTTATTGTTAATTTTTTTAATAGCAATAGTTTCTGGATTAGTGATTTTTATTTCTCTTTTGCAGGCGGTAGATAGCAGCGATCAAAGCACTGTCACTTTTCTTATTCCAAGAAACCAATCAACTCAGCGCATTGCTGAACGTTTAAAAGAAGAGGGACTTATTCGTTCAGTTTTAGCTTTCCGTTGTGTTGTTTATCAAAAAGGTTTGCAAAGTAAAATTCAAGCTGGTTCTTTTAAACTAAGCCCAAGCTTATCAATCAATGAACTAACACAGATTTTAAGTAGGGGAACTGACGATCTATGGATTACTCTCCCAGAGGGATGGCGACGTGAAGAAATAGCGGCTAGTCTAGCCAAACAAGAGCTTGTTAATTTTGATGAGCAGGAGTTTTTAACTTTGACCAATGGTCTAGAGGGACAATTATTTCCCGACACTCATTTGTTGCCTAAAAGTATCACTACACAAAGTATTGTTAATATTTTGTTAGATACTTTTGAAAAAAAGGTGTTGTTAAATTTAGGTGATGATTTAGCTAAGAGTAAATTAGATCTCAAGCAAATTTTGACTCTTGCCTCTTTAGTTCAAAGAGAAGGCGTCTTGGACGATGAGGGATATAATGACATGCCGCTTGTAGCTGCTGTCTTGTTTAATAGACTAGAGATTGGCATGCCACTTCAAGTTGATGCATCGCTGCAATATATAAAAGGTTATAGTGTGACCGAGCAAACTTGGTGGGCTAATCCCACTCCAGCAGATAGAAAATTAGATTCGGTTTTTAACACTTATCAGAATCTCGGCTTGCCTCCATCACCAATTTGCAGTCCTAGTCAGAAGGCTATTGAAGCTGTTCTTCATCCTCAGACAACTAGTGCCCTATATTATATTCATGATCTTTCTAATAAAATTCATACGGCAGAGACCATTGAAGGCCACAACGCCAATGTGAATCAATACTTGCGTTAGCTCATACTTCCTGTTACAATGCACGATTGTCTAAAAAGAGATTTTAGCCTAAGGCAATAGTAAGTAGCAGAACTAATTTGTGACTTTTGTTCTAAAAAACAATAAAACAGCTAATTAAACTTAGCACAGCAAGCAACAAACAATCTTAGCTGTGTTTTTTTGCTATTGTTAAGGTTTTTTTTTAATAAATAAGATTATAAGCACTTTAAATTTTAAACTAGACGTAGTTTAAATTATTATTATAAATCAAGAACGAAGAAAAATTTAGCAAGGAATTTTCATGCCACAAACAATTAAGCGCCAAAATTGGGGACAAAAACATTCAACTTTACCAGAATTAGATTTAATCGCTTTGCAAATTAGCAGCTACCAGGATTTTTTAAATCGTGGTATTAAAGAATCTTTGCAAGAAATTAATGTGGATAGAGGTATTGAAGATTTTACTGGTAAAAACTGGTCTTTGAAATTTGGCGAATATCGTTTTGGTCAGGCTAAATATACTCCTACTGAGGCTAAAAATAAAAACGTTTCTTATGATCAACCTCTATATGTAGAGGCTACTTTGTTAAATAAAAAAACTGGAGAAGAAAGAACTCAGGAAGTGTTTTTGGGTGATATCCCAAGCATGACTAACACTGGTACCTTTATTATTAATGGAATCGAGAGAGGTATAGTTACCCAATTAGTAAGATCGCCAGGAGTTTTCTTTTCTGGCGAAGAAGACCAAAACACTAAGAAATTGTTATACAAAGCTGAACTAAGACCAATGCGTGGTTCTTGGTTAGAAATTAATGTTAGCCGACGTCATGTTTTAACAATTAAAATAGATCGTCGTCGCAAAATGCCAGCTACTGTCTTGCTTCGAGCTCTAGGCTGGGAAAGTAATGACGATATTGCTCAAGCTTTAGGCGACACTTTGAAGAAAGATGAACTTGATTTGGTTAACAATACTTTGCGTAAAGATTCTACTAGCAATCAGGCAGAAGCTTTAATTGAAGTTTATGAAAAAATGCGTCCTGGTGAACCTGCGGTCTTGGAAACAGCACATGAATTTTTAAAGAACATGTTTTTTGATCCTCGTCGTTATGACTTGGGAGAAGTTGGTCGTTATAAGATGAATCGTCGATTAGGAATTAATCTTGATGAAAAATTAACTGTTTTGGCTAAAGAAGATGTTCTAGCTAGCATCAAATATTTAATTAAATTACAAAATGGTGAAGGCAAGGTCGATGATATTGATCATCTATCTAATCGTCGAGTACGCCAAGTTGGGGAACTAGTGTTGATTAGCGCTTTTCGTATTGGTTTAATTCGTTTAGAACGTTCAATTCGTGAAAAAATGTCTTTAACCAAAACTGATGAAGTTTTAACTCCTTCAGCTTTAGTTAATGCTAGACCGCTAATTGCCTCTATTGCTGAATTTTTTCGTCGTAACCGTTTATCAACCATTTTAGATCAAACTAATCCTCTATCAGAAATTGATAATTTACGTCGCTTATCTGTTATGGGCACTGGTGGGGTTACTAGAGATCGTGCCTCTTTCTCTATGCGTGATATTAATGCTTCACAATATTCTAGAGT
>Ga0172377_10007421_pt1 | contig 11280 bp, 11 predicted proteins | sample Pumphouse3metaG_FD_119749 | JGI IMG/M metagenome (GOLD analysis project Ga0172377, IMG submission 119749) | Leachate microbial communities from a municipal landfill in Southern Ontario, Canada - Pumphouse #3 metaG | ecosystem: Engineered > Solid waste > Landfill > Unclassified | place: Canada... | reverse complement strand
TTCGGCATCGTTGCACTAAAATTTCGTCCTAACGGAGAGCATAACAGCGGATAAAAGACTACGAAACCTTACGGGTTTCTCCATCCAAATTTGCTTCGCAAACTTCTTTTATCCGCGGGCGTTATGTGACATTTAAAAATTCTCTATCATGTATAACATGAGCAAAATGAAATTATTAGATTTATTCAAAGAAGCACTTTCTACCTTCTTCCAAAATGAAACAAAAAACATACTTAGCGATGTGTCGGAACGTAATTTATGTGCACGACTCGCTTATTATTTAGAAGCTCTTTTTTCTAAGTATGATTTAAGCGGGTATTACGCCGATAGCGAATACAACCGAAAACAACAGGGGCAGGTAAAAACCATACTTGATGATAAGCTGACCGTAGTTTCTGTTACATGTGATGTAATCGTTCATAGTAGAGGAGAAAAAATCGAGCAAGATAATTTGATTGCTATTGAAATGAAGAAATCCAATCGACCACAGAGCGAAAAGGAAAGTGATAGAGACAGATTAAAAGCCTTAACGAAAGACAGCTATGATGGAATTTGGTCATATGATGGAAAAACACATCCTGAACATGTTTGTGGTTACTCCCTTGGATTCTACATTGAAATTGATAAAAACGACCGAAAGTACTTCTTTGAAACTTACCATAAGGGAAACAAAGTGAATGAATGGGTTGAGAATTTTTAAACATCACATAACACGGGCTAGCCGACTCGCTCGCTTGGTATAATTGATTTGGATGATTAAAGACGCACTAATAGACGGCACCAAAAAGTACCGCTACATGCTCATGAGGCAATGGGGTGATAGTCGTGATAATTTTGTTAATTTCATAATGCTTAATCCAAGCACAGCTGATGACAAGATTGATGACCCCACTATTGAATCTTGTATTCGCCTTGCAAAGAATTGGGGGTTCGATGGTTTCTATGTAACCAATTTATTTGCACTCAGAGCAACAGACCCAAAAACGCTTAGAGCTTCAGCTGAACCTATTGGCAAAGAAAATGACAAGTTTATTGAGAAATATGCTCAGTCATGCAAATTAGTTGTTATCGCCTGGGGCAATCAGGGAACTCTGAAGAATAGAAACAAATTGGTTCTTGAGCAATTAAACAAAATTTCAACACCCCATTGCCTTAAGAAAACCAAGCTTAATCATCCAAATCATCCTTTGTACATAAAAGGAGATACCAAACCAATGAAGTATTGACACTCGCTCGCCCAAATTTCGCCATGTTTAGCCCCTTTGGGGCAAATTATAACATGACGAAACTTCGGCTAGCCGCGCCGTTGTGCGAAAAAGAAAATATGCTACCATTCTTCCCTTCTATTTCATCCTCCCGACTCCAATGATTGAGAAACATTGCGATGTTTCTGTAATTGATCACCCCGCAGCAGGAGACATAATTATTTCGACAGAAGATGATAAATCCATCGTTACAAAAGTCGAAACGGCTTGTGCAGATCGTGTTTTTTACACTGAGGGTGGCGGTTCTGTCCTCACTATCACACGAGAAGAGTTTAAAAGATTGTTCGCAAAGAGAACAATTACAGAAGTTACTCAAGAAGTTGGGGTAAGATATTGAACCGCATATTTTCTTCATCGCACAACACGCCTTGTACGGCTCACAGTGGCTCCTTTTGAGATTCCAATGGATGTCGCAACTCCTCTCCCAAATTTCACCATGGTGGACACCATTCGGTGCAAATTTTACCATGGCGCGACTTCGGGTAACCCGAAACGTTATAGAAAATATCGATCGCATCTTACAAAAAGCACCACAGAAAAATATCCCACATTGTACAACCCCCACCGCCCACCTACACTGCATCCATGGCAATGCAATACCGCCGTGCATCCAAAACAAGAAAAAATGTGTTCCTGATACTCACGGTGCTGCTTTCCATTCCTATCGGCGCAGCCATAGGATTCATGATCGGCCTGATGGCCACGACATTCATCCCCCAGTGCTGCACGGACCAGGGATGCCACAGCTGCCTGCAGTGGAATGGCCTGGTGGGCTACCAGGCATCCGGCATCATCGGCGTGTATGTTGGAGCATTCCTGATTCCCCTACTCTCTGTACTGTTCCTCATACACCGCCGTACATCTACATCGTAACCATGCGCGCAAAACACTACACCGTTACAGGCAGCGTCCAGGGCGTCTTCTTCCGCGCCGAAACGCAGAAGAAAGCGCGGGAACTGGGCGTAGCCGGCTGGGTCCGCAACTGCACGGACGGCAGCGTGGAAGTGCATGCAGAAGGTTCGCCGCAGCAACTGAAAGCACTGGAAACATGGCTGCACACGGGACCGGCAGATGCCGAAGTGGCAGACGTGCGTGTGCGCGAAGAAGAACTTGCGGGATTCGGGGTGTTCACAATCCAATGAATTTCTGATGGCTTTCGGGTAGCGCGCATATTAATGAACAAATCTGTTGATCAGTTTTTTCAGCCAATTAGTGCGCTCAAACGTTGCATGAACTTGATGCGGAAGGATGGAGGCTAGACCCAGGAGTTCCACCACCTGTCCCGCACTAAACCCCAGTGCCAGCGCGTACACACCAAACTGCGGCGCCAGATACCAAGAGAGTGCAATGGCAATGGCACCATTCAGAACGCTGAACACCGCGGGTGTCGCCGTATGCTTGAGGGCATAAAAAGAACGGAGCAGCAAATGGTTGATACTCTCGAACGGAATACTGATGGCATACAGAATCAGACAGAGCTGGAACACCGGCAGCACATGCTGAATATTGACCAACCGTGCGGCTACGGGCGCAAGCATGCCCAGAATCAATGCACCGGGAAGAGTGAGGAGAAGGAGAACAGCAACGCCTTTGCGCAGATACATCCAAAAACGCCATGGTTCCTGACGGGCAATGGCCTGGCTTAAGAGCGGGAACGCCGACTGCGCCAGCGCGATGCCGACAATGCCCACCGCAACAGCCTGAAAATTGCGCGCGTACGCATTGATGGTCACCGACCCGGCAGGCAGACCCGAAGCAATACGGTCAAACAGGAGGAGCTGCAACTGCAACGCCCCTAGCGCCAGCATGCGCGGCAGCATGAGACGGAAACACTCGGGCAGATCCGGATGCCAAAGGCGTACACCAAACCGGCAACCGGAGAATACGACGCCGGCAAGCCGCAAGAGCACGTACACCACTGCTCCGCCGAGCGTGCCGTACATGGGCCCCATAATGCCGAAGGCATCGGGGCCGGAGAGAAACAATGTGCCGCTGATCGTCCCAAGCGTGTACAGGATGGGCGTAATGCCGTACACCCAGTAGTGCTGTATGGTAATCAAATACTGACCGAATGCGTTGCCGAAAATGAAGAGAAAATTGGTGAGCAGAGCCAGCCTGCCAAACGTGATGTAGAGCGCCATGGTTTCGCCGTCGAACTGCACAAAAAGCGGCGCCAGCTGGGGGAACGCAAAGAAGAGAGCAAGAGCCACCACGCCGAACACCGCCGCCGCAATGCCCACGGCGCCGCCGAGGAGGCGACCCATTTCCGCACGGTCGCCGCGGCTGTGATACTGCGAGAGCAGCGGCACCAGAGCGACCGAAAACCCCGCCATAATCGTCACCTGGAAGAGGAGGTCGCTGGGACGAAAAGCCGCGATGTACACATCAACCACGCGCAACCCGGGGAACGTGCCCGCCAGGACACGGTCACGCACCAAACCGGCGAGCGAAGCACCCAGCTGAGTCACGGCAAGCACCGCGGCACCTGCAACCAGACGTTCTTGCCGGAACGGCAACGCGAAGCGGAAGGGAAAACGCATGGCGCCAGCGTAGCGCAGCTGCGGCACAGAATATAGAGAGAAAAAAATAGTGGCAAACATAGAAAAATGTTGCAATAACCGGGAGGCAATCGCATGCGATTGCCACAATGTTGGAGGAATGGTCGGCGTCTTTTCCCCGAATATCTTCTATAGGGAACAAGGCAAAGACACTGAGCTATGCGGCTCATCCATCCCATCGGGTGCATTCCCCTGTACAGGGGAATGTGATTGGCTCTCCGCCGATTGCCGTATCTCCATTCCTCCCGGTCAAGCCAGGGAAGTCGGTCTCATCCGACTTCCCTGGTTTTTCGCAGCGCAGTTCCATTTTCAAATGCAGCAGGACTGTTGCATAATCAAAGCACATGACTGCCGGAACACATCTCCCCTTCTCCACCGCCGATGATGCGGAAATCCGCGAGCTCCTGAACACATACCAGATCGGTTTGACAGTACAGGAAGCCAGAAAGATCACAGAACTGCTGGGGCGCGATCCTACCATCGTGGAAGCAGTAATTTGGGGAATACAGGGCAGCGAGCACTGCAGCTACAAATCATCACGCCGGTTCCTGCGTCGATTTGCAACGAGCGGCAAGCACGTCATATTGGGACCGGTGGAAGACAGCGGCATCGTTGCCATCACGGATGAACCGGAGGGAAAACGATGGGGACTGGCAATCAGCCACGAATCGCATAACCACCCATCGCAGATCGTGCCCTTCGAAGGAGCAGCCACCGGCATTGGTGGTGTGGTGCGGGACATCGTATGCATGGGCGCGCGCGTCATCGGCTGCATGGACATGCTGCGATTGGGCGACCTACAGACAGCGGAATCGCGCACCATCGCCAAAGAAGTCATCCGAGGCATCGGCGGCTACGGCAACCCGCTCGGCGTGCCCAACCTGGGGGGCGATACGGCGTTTGACGCTGCGTATAACAGCAATTGTCTGGTGAACGCCGTGGCCGTGGGCATCGTGCGCGAAGACGAAATCATCCACAGCATGGTGCCGCAGGAAGCGGGGCGCGAAGGCTACGAGATCATCATCGTGGGCAAACCCACGGACCGCAGCGGTTTCGGCGGAGCCGCCTTCGCTAGCGCTTCTATGGAAGAAGAGAAGCGTGAGCAGAACAGCGGAGCGGTGCAGGAACCCAACCCGTTCCTGGAACGCCACCTGCTCGCTTCCACGTATGCACTCTTCGATTGGCTAGTGGCGGAAGGCAAACTGGCACAGGTGAGCTGCAAAGACCTGGGCGCGGGGGGCGTGGTATGTGCCTCCGTGGAACAGGTGGCGGACTGCGGACTGGGCGCACAGATCGACCTCGGCGCTGTGCACACGGCGATCCCCGACCTGCCGGCAGAAGTCATCGCCTGCGCAGAAACGCAGGAACGCCTCTGCTGGATATGCCATCCATCCCTCACGCAACACATCCTCCAGCACTACAACGACATCTGGGACCTGCCCAGCGTAGCAGAAAACGCGAGGGCAAGCGTAATCGGACATGTAACGGAGGAACCGATATTTCGAGCAACGCACAACAATGTAACAGTGTGCGAAGCCGATGCCAGAGCAATAACCTGTGGACTACAGTACGAACGACCGACCAAAGCGTACGCGTACAGCGGAACAGAACCGGATCTGCAATGTGGAAAAGGGGAAATCCGCGTAACGGTAAATGGTAAAACGCACGAATGGTCCATAAAGGATGTATGGGAGGCGATGATCACACACCGCAACGGCTGCAGCCGGCAACCGGCATTCGTGCACTTCGATAAGAACGTGATTGGCAACACAGTACTGGAACCGGGCGAAGCCGATGCCACCGTCATCGCACCGCTACAGGACCTGCAGAGCTACGTGCACGAAGGCGTGCATCCGGGATGGGAAGACCTGCCCGAAGAACACAAGTGGGCAGGCGTTGCCCTGGCAGCAGGCGGCACCGGGCGCTACGGTCGCATTTCTCCGTACTGGCAAGGCGTGAACGCCGCAACGGAGGCAATGCGCAACGCCATAGCGGTTGGCGCTGAACCGCGTGCACTCACCGACTGCTTAAACTACGGCAATCCGGAAGTGCCCGAACAATTGTGGCAACTGGAAGAAGGCGTACGTGGCATCATCGACGCTGCAAAAGGCATGGGAACGAAGGAATCTGTTCCAGTTATTTCCGGAAACGTGAGCCTGTATAACAGCAAACCGGATGGCAGCGCCATCGACCCAACAGCAATCGTGGCATGTGCGGGCGTACTGCCCGATGCGCGGAAAGCAATCGGCATGCAGGTGCGCACTGCCAATAGTGCGCTCTACATGGTCGGCGAACGCCGCGACGAATGCGGCGGTTCCCTCTACTACGATGTGCTGGAACAGCTCTGCGCATGCCCGCGCAATACGCTGCTGGGCACGCAGGTACCGCAACCCGTATGGAAGGAAGAACGATGTAATGCCGCGCTCGTCAGCACCGCTGTGCGCGATGGCATGGCAACTGCCTGCCACGACATCAGCGAAGGCGGCCTTCTGATGGCGCTCTTCGAAATGCTACTGCCACAGCGCAAGCGCGGCGGAACCGTGGGAGCCATAGTGGATATTGCCCTGTTGCAGAGCACGATACGCCCGGACCAGCTTCTCTTTTCCGAAACAGGAGGATACCTGTTGGAAGTGCCACCGGAACAGGAAGCGGCACTGCAGGAATGTGCCGTCAAACAGGAATGCACCATACGAAAGATCGGCACCACAACCAACGAGGCACTCCTGCACCTGAGCCATAACGGCACCGTGCTCCTCAAAGAACCATTGGCAAACATGGTGCGTCTATGGCAAGGCGCGCTCTCTCAGCACCTGGGATAAGCACGCTACACTTCCCGCAGAACACTCCAACCATATTCCCCTCCACTCATGCGCACACGCTCCTTCGCTCTCTTGCTCCTGTTACCGTGCATCCTGCTCTCCCTGCCAGGAACGCTGTCCTCTGCAAACGCAGAAGAACCGACAGGAACGCTCACCATTCTGCAAACGGGGGAAACACCGGATGCCATGGGCAGCTGGACACTCATACGGCCAGATCGCGTACAGGTACATGTGAGCAAAGAGAAATACGAATCTACAAACATGCTGCTCGGCAGGTATACGCTGTACTTTACGCTCCAGGAAAGTGCCAACGTGAACATCGTCATGACCAAAAATGGTGAAGTAGTCATGGATAATCAACTGCCGCAAGTCTCGTTCGTCATAGAAGAAGGAGATGCCATCATTATCGAAGCGACACACATCTATACACGTACAGGAACAGTCAGCGTCACCAGCGAACCTGCCGGCGTACCGTACGTGCTGCGGGGACCCAACGGTATCCGGCACGAAGACAGCACACCCGGATCGTACGAGCACGTGCCTGCCGGCCTGTACTCGGTGCAGTACATCACACCTGATGATTGTGCGAACCCGCAACCACAGTCGGGTCAACTCCAAAAAGACAGAAAGCTCAGCCTGCATATCGAACTCACCTGCCCATCGCTCCTGGCGATACAACAAGAGGAATATGAGCGGCAATTGCAGTTCGTCACGGTGCACATAGATGGCAAAAATGTCATCTTAGAAGACGTACCGACCGGCGAGTGGTACGCACCGTACGTACACGCCGTGGTGAAGACGGGTATCATGAGCGGATACCGTGACAGCGCGGGGAATCCCGCCGGGCGCTTCGGCGTTGCCGATGCCGTATCACTGGCGCAACTGGCTAAAGTCGCACACGAGATCGCCGGCATCGACGAAACGACTGCAACGAACACCATGCAAAATGCGCAAGCAGCAGGAACGTGGTTCGAACCGTATATCCGCTCAGCGGAGAACCTGTACTGGGTCGCGTTTCGGGATACCGGAACAGACCTGCTGCGACCGGCAACACGCGCAGAAGTAATCGGCACCATCCTGCAAGCTCTCGATGTGCGGCGGTTCTGGCCAAAAGGTGATATCTTCCAGGATATTGAACCAGCAACACCATTCGCCTCCTCCATCGAAACGGCTGCACGGGACGGCATCATCAACACGGACGGACAGGAATTCCGCCCCAATGCATCCGTCAATCGCGCCGAGCTCGCGAAAATCCTCAAGGCAGCCATGGATATCTACAAAGAGAATTCCCCGTCATTCACGAGCGGATCCTACTGACGCGAGGCATCACGGATACTGTGCTACCAGACGCTGCGCCAGCTGCGTGCTATCACCCGCACCCATAACGAGCAAAACATCCTCCGGAACAAGCACCGATGTCGTAAGCAGTGTTTCTGCTTCCGCAAGAGAACCGCCATTATACGCTTCGGTACCGCTCGCCTGCGCAATGTCCCGCACGAAAGCGTTCCTGTCCAGTTCACCGCGCTCGATTTCGTGGCGCGCGTCGTACACGGAGCAAACAACAACAGCATCTGCATCCACAAATGACTGGATGAACGCATCATAGAGTTTAAGCGTCCTGTCATGGGTATGCGGCTGGAACACAACGACAATGCGCTTACCAGGATGCGCCTCGCACACGGCGCGCACCGTTGCCCTGATTTCCACGGGATGGTGCGCGTAATCATCGTACACGGGGATACCTCGCCACTCCCCTTTGTACTCCAGGCGCCGCGCTGAGCCGCGATACGCGCGCAGTGCCGATGCAGCGGTATCGGGCACAATACCGCAATGCTCAGCAAGAGCTAGCACGAGCTGCGCGTTGCGTTGCATGTGCACGCCCGGAATAGCGAGTTCCGGCAACGGGAACACATCGGCATCCATAAACCTGCGACCGCTCTCCTGCGCAATGCGTGTACAGTCGGCATCATCCCCATGCGTGATGACTGTGCCATCTGTAGGCAGCAAACGCAGGAATTCCAAAAATGCATTCTGATACTCCTGCAGGGAACCAAAGGCGTCAAAATGGTCTCCGTCAACATTCGTCATGAGCACGACCGACGGCGACAGATAATGGAAGGAACGACGATACTCGCACGCTTCCAGCAAAAAAATATCACTGCTGCCACGGCGCCAGTTGCGCCCGCCAAGATCAGGCACACATGTGCCAACCACTACCGTGGGATCCTGCCCTGCATCCATGAGCATTTTGGCAGCCATGGCAGTGGTGGAAGACTTGCCGTGCGTTCCGCAGACAGCAATGACACGGAACGCAGCAGAGAGCTCCCCGAGGGCATGAAAGTACGAAATAGACCGCACACCGCGTTCCGCGGCAATGCGCCGTTCAGGCGCATCCGCGGGCAGCGCTTCCGAATACACGAAGAGATCGCACGATGCAGACAAGGCCGACCCGTCCTGGCAATAACTCACGGGAACACCCTGCGCAGCGAGCGCGCGCGTCATAGCGCTCTCCTGCCGATCGCTACCGGAAACTGCATGCCCGGCATCATGCTGGAGAGCAGCGTATGCACTCAACCCTATGCCACCGATTCCGGAACAGAAAATATGCATGGAATAACGCAGGTAGCATACCCGAAGAGCAGGCTGCTACAGTATCATCTGTACAATAATTCTCCTTGAGCGCCTGCAAGTGCTCCCCCTGTCTATGCCAGCACACGGTACAGAAGCACCCGGCAAAAAACTGACCATTGTCATCGGCCTCACAGTCGTTGGCGCCATGGCGTTCGGCCTCATGCTTTCCTATTACAGAAATGTCCTCTTCGAACAACTACTCATCGACATGGAACACAAGAACCAGGAACTGCAGGCAAACATTGCCCAAGGGCACCGCCAACTGGAATACTACCGTTCGGTGCAGTACAAAGACCGATACGCCAAGGAAAACCTGGACCGGATCAATACGGGTGAGAAAATCCTCATACTCACAGACACAAGCCAGCAAGAAACAGACATATACAGTGTGGAAGAGGGATCTGCACAGGAACAGCAGGAAGCTGCATACCTCGAACTGCTGCGACAGATGCCTGTCATGGAACACTGGAAACTCTACTTCTTCCGCAGAGAAAGCCTCCGAGAGCTGCGGCGTTCGTTCCAGCTGCCAGAGTAGAAATTAGTTTGGGATGCGACCTCCAGAAACAATCCCACGAAGATTTTTGAAAATTTTAGGGACTCCTTTTATTAGGAAGCAGCACATGGATCAGGATCATTTTCCGATTGTACTACTACACACAATAGTCCCTTCAGATCTTCTGTGCAGACTTCTCACGTTCAGGGTTTCATAAAGCTTTGAAGCACTGGTTATCAACACCTCCGAAATTCCGCAATCTCTGATTGCAAGAAGTTTGGGACGCATACCATCTGAAATATCAATGAATTTATGGGATCCGTCTGATCGAATGTGTCTGGTATACAGTTTTGGAACCCTTCTCTGGTGTTTTTCATGAACTCCACCCACCTCCGTGCAGAATATTGCCCTTCGAATTTCCTGGAATTGTCGGATAAGTGCTGAGGCAACACTATCTGCATTAAGATTGTAGTTCTGAATCCCGTTGGTTCCGATAAACCCAAATGCAGTGACCGATCCAGTCTCGTGGCATAGAGACGCATCTAAAACATTAATGCTCTCCCCGCATACGCGAATAGACAATGAATCAGCAAACTGGATTGGAGGGAACCATATTTTCAGGTGTTTCTGAATTGAAGAGTATGCATCCAGTGTGATGTCGTCGATAGGAACAATACCTTGTGGCCGCTTTCTCTCTCCTTGATAGTATTTGTAGTGCAATCTATCAATCTGCATCCCCCCTCCATATACAAGCACTGTTCTTAATCTCTCTCTTTGAAGAAAAGAAATATACTTAAGCATCCCATTCAGCCCCTTGCCCTCAAGCTCTGCTCCACTGACTTTGAGAAGCACCACATCTCCTTTACGGAGTGCTTCTTGGCTGCCGCTGGAGGATTGGATAACACGCATAGCAAACAAAAAAAGACCCCAATGGGATCTCGTATTTCCTCTACAGAGGAGACTGGAGAAGCTACTTAGATGCTACACCGTCGCCTCTGCAGAGACGCGGCGCGGGAGGAGAAGGTATTGGACGAAAGTCACTTGCACAATTTAAATGGTACCAGAACTCATAGTGCCGTCAACAACAATTGTAGCTATAATAGCGCTGTGAACCGAATATATGCATTCAAAGCCCTGCTCTTTGATGCCGATGGCACGTTGTATAACAGTACGCCATTGCACTTTGAAGCATATCGGCGAACGAGCCGTGAACTGTATGGTTTCGACTTTACACCGGAGCTGTTCAAACTAGAGTGTATCGAAAAGTACAAACAACCGACGCAGGTGTTGCGAGAACATGGCATTCCCTGCGTCACTGAGGATTTCCGGGCACGAAAAGCTCCTCTCTACGCCTCACTCGCAACTGAGAAGCTTAAGGCGACAGAGGGGCTTATAAATCTGTTAGAAGAAGCGGCAGAGCATAAAGTTCCATGTGCGGTTGTCACAGGTGCGCAACGGCACTCTGCCGATGTTTCTCTTGATTTGCTGGGCATCAGAAAATACTTTGCGGTCAT
>Ga0172377_10007420_pt1 | contig 11280 bp, 13 predicted proteins | sample Pumphouse3metaG_FD_119749 | JGI IMG/M metagenome (GOLD analysis project Ga0172377, IMG submission 119749) | Leachate microbial communities from a municipal landfill in Southern Ontario, Canada - Pumphouse #3 metaG | ecosystem: Engineered > Solid waste > Landfill > Unclassified | place: Canada... | reverse complement strand
GCGTACACGGTGGTCTTTTTAGAAGGAATACCAGGCTTGGGCTCAACTTCAAAGCTGACCCAATCAAAGTACCAGTCGCACTCTGCGCCAGCGGCGTGGCGTACTTGGACCAGCCCCTTGGCGTCAAACCGCTGCGTGTGAACACGAGGCTCGCTACCCACACCGATAACAATGTAGGGCTCGTAGTACGTCTCTTCGGGGATATAGCTGTAATACTTGGCGCCGTCATGTTCTACGTCACCAGGAGGAGCATTGTCCACCCGTACTTCAAATACAGCAGCGAATTTTGTCGGGACGACAAACTCAAGCTCCACCCAGCCAGGGCCGCCGTCAACACAGTTGACATGAGGTAGACCCTTTTCACGGTTGAGGTCGTTAGTAGTGGTGTACCCCAGCGGCCCGGCGAATGCCGAGCTAGCCGTCATCACCAGAATGGAAATGGTGATGAGCACGGCGACTACGGTTTTGTGTCTTAGCATATGTTTTCACCTCCTTTTAAAGGGTATCTGACTCCTCTTGATATTCTGATCCCTGCCTACGCGTCAATCACCTCCTTTAATTCGTTTATATTCAGTCGCCTAGAAATTTGGGATAAAATTCTTGATACGTGTGGTTGCGAAATTTTTAGCACCTCGGCGATTTGCCTTTGGTTCTGCCCTTGTAGGCGTAAGGCTAACGCTCGCCGTTCTCTAGGCGTTAAAGGCGCTTTTTTTAATACTTCGCTTCGGTCTATTTTTTTTATGATATCATCAAAACCGCCTTCCTCTCCCAGCACCTCTTCCACCGTTTTGATATTTCCCGCACCGTCTTCAGCAATCGGTTGGCTGAAGAAAACTTCCATCGTAAAGATTTTTGAATAGCGCCGAAGGTACATTCTGATTTCGTTGTCGATTGATGTGATTAAATATGTAGTAAAGCCTGATTTGTTTGGGTCGTATTGGTTTCTGCATATACATTTCGCCAGAGCATACATCGCAGCGCTTTTCAGCTCGTCGATATTCGAATCGCATCCCTTTCTTATCCAATATTGAACGCGATGCATCGCCAAACGGTAATATTTTAACGCCATCTCCTCCCTTTTTTGGGCAATAGTGGTTATGCTCATCTCTTTTACTAATCTCCTTTCAATTAGTTAAAATGCATCTCGTCCAGCGATGACGTAAAAGTCCTTTCCTCCCGCCGAAAGAAATTTTCGGTTATCAGTAAGTCGCTAAAACTGCTTCTTTTATTTCCCTCATCGCATTCCATATACACCCCCAACTCCATCCACGGCTCCGTAGTTCTCGGACAATTACTCCTCGACAATGTTTAGGCTTATCGACGGGGAGATAAATTCTTGTTTGTTTGAAAACTATATCACAAATCGTTTTCGCTTCCGGAGAGAAATTGTTTATCATTTCTCCCCAGCATTCGTTTGCCAGCAGGCGTTGTTCAGGATTCGAGCTATCATCCACTATCTCTCTCAATTCGTCTATGTAGATGCATTCTTTGCGGGTTTTTGCAATCTCGTTACGAATGATTGTATTAAGTCGATTTTGAACAACATGCCATAGAAAAGTACTTTTCTTTCCGCGTCTCGGATCATAGTGCCTCATTGACTCCAAATAAGCTATACAAGCTTCTGAAACTAAATCATCGAACTCAAAACCTGGGTAATTTTTAACATGAAGCCAAGCAATTTTGTAAATCAAATCAAGCTCCTCCATCAAGTTATTCCCTTCCTTTCGTCCGTGATTTTATTTAGAAAATCTGTAAACTGGATTTATGACGTCTGCCCCATCGTGTTCGTTTGAAACGAGGTTTTTTATCGATGTCCGGTTGTAGTTTTTGAGCGGATGCTTTCTTTCTCGCTTCTAGCTGCTTCGGCTCCCATTCACTGTGATCATTTTCTCGGCAAGCCCTCGCTTCCTCTTTTTCAAATTTACAGCACCATACTTCTCCTTGTATGATTGCTCCGTGGTGACACGTTACGCAATATTTTATTTCTTCCTTCACCCGAGCAAGCGCCTTGTCCGCAGCTTCTTTCGAATAAACCATATTTGTTGATATCGATTCTGGCATGATTTGTCACGCCCTCCATTTAATTTTTGATTGATTAATCCATGCCAAATTTGTAATCAATGCGAGATTCCTTCTTTTTTTTCGGGCTTAGTATCATATGTAATGCTTTCGAACAGTTCTTGGAATAAAGGACGGTCTTCCACCGATTTACCGTCAAGAATCGCATCGAGGATCTCTCTCTTCCCGTCCAATATCTCCGCTATTTTCTGTTCAATGGTTTGGTTTGCTAATAGGAAATATACATTGAATATCTTCGTCTGCCCGATTCTATACCCACGATCTTCGGCTTGTGCTAATTCTCCGGTAGTCCATGGAAATTCCAGAAAAGCGACAGATGAAGCTGCAGTCAACGTATTCCCAGTCCCAGCAGCTTTTATATTGCCGACGAATAGCCGTACCGATGGGTCTTCTTGGAATGCTTTTATGGCCTGTTCTCTGGCTTTCATAGGAACAGAACCGTCCACCTTTACTGCAATCTTCTTGAATTTTTTCATTATCTTTTCAATCACGTCTTTGTGGATTGCAAAAAGTATTAATTTTTTGGTTTCATCCTCCTCGAGGAAATTCTCAACCCATCTCAGAACGTACTTCATTTTGCCTTGGACAGCCAACTGTTTCAGTGCTTCTATTTTGGATAGATGCTCCGCGTTCTTTGCTCTCCGACTCGCAGCCATCCCTTTAGTCATTCTGATGTATGCCAGGAAATTTGACTCAGCTTTTTGGTATTCATCGTAATTATCTATTTCTACTGGGATATAGGAATAGATTTTATCCGGCAAGTCTTTCAATACATCTTTCTTTCGTCGTCGGATCATTATAGTTTTGGTTAGGATTGCATGTAATTCTTCCTTGTTGCTCGCGCCGGAAAAATCCCAACCGAATCCATTGTGTTTGGCATCGCAGTATTTGTGGACATATTTCCAGAAGTCCGGGAATATTGTTTTGTCGATGATCTGCACTATGTTAAAGCCTTCTATTGGACGGTTGACAATAGGCGTGCCGGTAAGCGCGATTACATGAGGAGTCTTCCGTGCCAATTTCCGAGTCGCCTTGGTACGAAAGGCTGTGGTGGATTTAACAAAATGTGCCTCATCAATAATTAACACTTGGGGCTTGATGTTGAGTATATAATCCACCCATCCGGTGCCTTTAAGTTCTCTGTAACGTTTTTTCCCACTGGTATCGTGATATGCCTCATATTTGTTATGGAAAATATCGAAGTTAATGATGATAATATCGCCAGTCAAAGGTATGGAGTGATTGGTGCCTGATATTACTTGGGTATTTTGTTTTCCCGGAAGTGTTTGCTCAATCTCTCGCGCCCAATTTAATTTCAAGTGCGCGGGGCAAAGAATAACCGCAGGGCGCTTTTCCGGATGTAGATGTAACCATGCTAACGCTTGAATTGTTTTACCTAATCCCATATCATCGGCTAATAGCGCCTTCCCGCCCTTCGCTTCAATAAAAGCGACTCCTTGTTTTTGAAAAGGGTATAACTCTCTCTTTAAATTCTGCACATTAATCGTTTTTACATCTTCAATAGTTACTCCATACCCACGATCTTTAATTGCGTCCTCTAACGCCGGATCCAAGCGGAATCCGGCCTTTTTAAGGAGATCAAGCGCTTCGAGCGATAATGGACATAACCAATATTTCCCGGTTGAATCATCCCGGAATCTCGCACCAGGAATAGCGCGAACTTCATTCAATGTTTTCCAGTCGAAATCAAACCGGATTTCTATAGTCTCTTCATTTCTAAGAGTCGCTATTTTCTTGCCGTTGATTTTTGTTCCTCTCATTGATCAATCCCACCACTCAATCCGCAGTAATTTCCCTTCCTCTGATCATGATTTCTATGTGTTGGTAAAAAGTTAATTAATTATTGATTTTTTAAAGTAAGTAATATACAATTAGAACTAAAGAAAGCTAATCTCGTTTTATTATTATTAATTATAATATAAGATGGAAAAAAGGACAACAGTTTTTAAAAATTTTATTAAAAATTTTACGGAGGCATGATAGAAATGGCCAGAACAAAACCTAAAATTAACAAGAATTTAGATTCTATATCTCCTTCCGTTCCTTCCACGCGTAAAAATAAACCAGTAAAGAAAACCAATTCAAATTCAAATCACTTGGATCAAAAAAATGGAATGAATGGAGACGGTAAAAATGGTAATGGATTAACGCGTAAGCAAGCATTGTTCGTACAGGAATATTTGATTGATTTAAACGCGACTCAAGCCGCCATAAGAGCTGGTTATAGTGAATACTCCGCTCCAATTATTGGATATGAGAACCTAACAAAACCTAAAATAATGGCGGCAATTGATGAAGCAATGAAAGAAAGAGCAGAACGCACTCGAGTTACGCAAGATAAGATAATCAAAGAACTAGCCAAGATCGCATTTTCCAACATGCGATCTTTTGTCAAATGGGGTCCAGGGCGCGTTGAATTACTTGATTCCCGCTATTTGTCAGAAGAAGATGCAGCTTGTGTATCGGAAATAAGCATGACGGAAACCAGTGCAGGAGCAACTGTCCGGTTTAAACTTCATGATAAAAAAGCCGCTATTGAGCTTCTCGGCAAGCATCTGGGGATGTTCTCCGATACCGTGAGAAATGTTCACGTCGGAGAAGGAGGAGGCCCAGTCGAACACAAATTTGACTTTGATGATAAAACGATCAAAGCAGCATTTGATAGATTGTACGGTTACAATGGCGCTGAGGAAGAAAAGAAAGGGAAAAAACGAAATGAATGAGAATGAATTATTCACAACCGCACCTTTCCAGTGCCAATGCTTGACTTGTCCTATTTTTTGTGAAAAACTCGCGGAGGAATTAATCAGGAAGATGGATGATTTTGTTGAACAATGGGCAGATGAAATCATCGGCGGGAATTCTTCAGCGCCGTTAGCAGAAGAGAGGTAAAGCATTATGTCGGCGATTCTCACCCAGCCATCAAAGCCGCTTAATGTTAAATCCATAGATGATACCCTTGCGGGCAAAGCCCCCGAATCAAAAGAGCATTTGGCTTTGTACTGTTCTTTTGTCTTAGGGGCTAAGATTCCCGCTGTAGCTGTCTGTGAAGACCACTGCTCTCCGCTTGATGCGCTGTGGGCAGCTTATGCGGATGAGGAATATTTTCTCATCTGGCATGCCATGCGAGGCTCAGGGAAAACGCTGCTGTTAGCTATATTGGGTTATCTGGAGAGTGTGTTCAAGCCGAACTGCGGAACGACCATCCTGGGGGGCTCACTTGAACAGTCTCAAAGGGTAATAGCTTATTCCGACCAGTTATGGCAGCGTCCTGGTGTTCCAAGACATTTGCTTATAGGTGGGGTGGTCGCTGGGAAAGGATACAAATTAAAGAATGGTTCTTGGGTTACTGCGCTCGCTGCCTCTCAGAAATCTGTCCGCGGCCCACACCCGCAACGGCTCCGACTTGATGAAGTGGACGAAATGGCGCCGGAAATTTTTGATGCTTCTCTTGGGCAGCCTAAAGCTAATTATAGCATACCGGATCAGATTGTAGCTTCTTCTACCTTACATCATCCTTTTGGAATGATGGCTAGTTTGATTGATACCCGGGACGAACGCGGGGCCGCACTCTATCGATGGTGCGTGGAGGAAGTTCGCCTGCGAGCGGGCGGATTTTGGACTGATGAGGAAATAGCTCGTAAGAGGAGACAAGTAACAGAAGAGACGTGGGACGCTGAATACCTTCTTAAGCGCCCCAGCTTAGGCAAAACCATTTATGATTTTGAGGCTGTGGAAAGAGCATGGCAAAAAGGGCAAGGCTTAAGTTTTCAAAAGCGCGGCGTAATAGAAGCGGGGATTGACTGGGGGCATACGTGTACGGTTATGCACATCATTCAAGATGTAAAGGAACGTTACATAGTCCCCGAAACCTATCGCTGGGAGTTCGTGGAGTTGACCGATCGCTGTCAGGCAATGGCGGATATTTGCAGGGAAAGAGGAATATCCGTTATCTACGCAGATATTGCTCCCAAAGACAGTAACGTCACGCTGCTCAAAATTCTCAGAAAGAATGGAGTCCGGACAAAGATTCAACCAGTTGCTTTCAGTAAATGGAAAAATAAAGGTATCAAGACAATGCAATACCTTCTGGAAAGGGACTTGTTAGCCATAACCGATAAAACGGCGAAGGAAAAACTTCAAAAATACCGTTACAAAAATGAGGAACAGGAATTGGTAGAGAAGAAGGACGATCACGATCCCGACGCCTTTACCGCTTGGGCGGTTTCAAAGAGCTGGTTGTTAGGGGATGAGAAGAAATAAGGCAGGAGGAAGCTGCTGCGATTATTGCGAAAAGAAGGAGGAGAGATTAAGGGAATGGATAAGACAATCATTTTTGATTTTGACGGGGTGATTCACAGTTATACGAGCGGCTGGCAAGGAGTGGATGTTATACCGGATCCTCCGGTGCCGGGAATAAAAGGAGCTATTGATGAGATACGGGATGCTGGTTACAAGATCGTAATCTTGTCTTCCCGCTGTCATCAGCCGGGCGGTATAGAAGCTATCAAGGAATGGCTGGACAAGTACGAGATTATAGTGGATGCCGTTGTGCGGGATAAAGTGCCTGCGATCCTTACGGTAGATGACCGCGCAATTTGTTTTGACGGCAACCCATGCGAATTGTTGAGCAAGATACAAAACTTTGTTCCGTGGAATAAGTGGGTAGTATGATTGGAGGTGAAATAGATGCCCTTTCCGAAACCTGGTAGTAAGTTTCCACCTGAGGATTTCCGCGAATACTATAATAGAATGCTGGAGTGGGAGGCCTGGTATTCCGGGGATCCGCAGCGACTACTCAATTTGTATTCCTCTTCTCTCTACTTCCCCAACACTGATCTGGGGCGTTTCTGGGCGCGGATGGAGGCGGAGGAACGTTCCGGTTGTGTGCACCTGCCCGTCGCTGGTGATGTGGCATCCACCAGCGCCAACCTGCTATTCTCTGAGGTGCCTGAATTTGCTTATAACCAGGATGCTCCTGGAGGAGATCGCATTACGGATTTTATTAAGGAGAACGGGTTCTTTAACGTACTCCTTGAAGCAGCGGAAATGGCCGCCGCAATGTCCGGAGTCTTTCTTAAACTAGATATCGAGCCCGACCTCTTGAAACTGCCCATTGTTAGTGTAGTCACCCCACTTCAAGCTCTTCCTTATTTCTGGCGTGGGCGGTTGTGGGAAGTATTGTTCTTTCGTACAGTAAGGGAGGATTCTGACGGGAAAAGGTGGCGACTATTCGAGTTGCGCAGCCGCCAAGGAAGTCATCTATTGATTCAGTATAAGCTATTCAGAGGTACCATCGATAACGTGGGAATTGAGGCTGATTTACAATCGATTGACGAGACTGCGACCTTAGGTCTGGAAGATGTCGCCTATGAAATGCCAGGGTTAGGGTGCGTTTATGTTCCGAATATGCGGCCTAACCGCCTGATGCTTGGCTCTCCTTTGGGCATCAACGACTATTCTGGCGTAATCACCCTTATGGATAGCCTTGATTTTACCTGGACGAGCTGGATGCGCGACATCGAACTCGGTATGGCGCAATTACTAATTGATGAGGATCTGCTCTCCAGAGGACCGGAAGGCGGAATAGTCAACCAGGATACGAGCTCTCCCAGATTCAATAAATTCCAGAAGGCGTTTGTTAAGTTGAACCTTGCCCCTTGGCGCCTGGGCGGGGAAAACGTCAGGCCGATTGAGCAGGTTCAATTTGATATTCGGGTGGAAGCGCATTTTAGAACGTGTGAATCCTTGTTCTTCCAGATTGTTACACAATGCGGATATAGCCCGCAAACTTTTGGCTTGATAACGTTCGGCGCGCAAGCGGGAAGCGGTTCTCCCAGCGGTTATGCCTTGAAGATTCGGGAGCGCAGAAGTCAGCTCACCCGCGAAAAGAAATCCCGCTATTGGCAACCCGCTATTCGGGAGCTGCTTATGCAGATGCAAATGCTTGATCTTAGCGGAAATCTTGCCCCGAGCAGTTACCAGGTACAAGAACTGGACGTAGAGTTACAGGACAGCATCATCACGGATGACCGGGAACGGTCAGAAACTATTCGCAACCTAGATCAGGCCCGGGCGATTTCTACTTGGGCGAAGGTCAAGATGCTTCACCCGGAATGGAACGATGCTAATATTGAGGAAGAGGTTCAAAAGATTTTAAATGAGCAGGCGATGAATCCGCCGCCGTTCGGTGAGGTCGAGGAGGAGGAAGGAATTGAAGAAGGAAATGCTTAAAAGGTTTTCTAGCTAGTTATAGGGCGGAGGAAGAAAGGTGATCAATCCCAAAACATACGAAACCCTTGGAATGCCTTTGGGCTTGGCTGGACAGATACTAACCGAGCAGATCCTGCGTGCGCTAACCGGTGTTCACCGCCAGATTATCCTTGACCCTAATTCAATTAATCAGGCACGGCGCGTTTACGATGCTGAAGTAAATAAAGCGTTAAAGGAATGGAATAAGCAATGGAAAGCTTGGGCGGATCGCGATTTAGCAACGGCATACCTTCGCGGGACACATCATACTGACGAATTCCTGAAGCGGATGAAGATCAAACGAAAGCCTGACGGAACCATTTCTGAAATCATGCCCATGGCTCAGCATTTCCGCCTGGTTCCGCCTAGGAACATCCCCTCACAACTTAAGGGAATGTTTCGCGTGGCTCCGAATCATCTAACATTTTTCAATGTGTTCCGCCGCGCTGCCTATCATAGCTTGGAAGGAACTACTTTACAGGTAATGCGATCCGCCCAAGATCTTTTTCGAGACACCGCGGTACACGCCGGCAGTCAACTGTTCCGAGAATCCGACGTATTTACCCGGCGACAGCTTTCCCAGACTATGCTAGACGAATTTGCCAAGCAAGGCATTCAATCTATTACGTACAAGAACGGCAGAAGAATGAGTATAGAAGCCTACTCCGAAATGGTCGGAAGAACGATGTCCGGGCATGCGGCAGTTCAGGCCAGCTTGAACCGCTTTGAAGAGTATGGTTATGATTTAGTAAGGGTCTCGGCGCACTTTAGGGCTTGCCCACTATGCACACCATGGGAAGGAAGAGTGTTGAGTCAGAGTGGTAAAAGTTCTAAATATCCGAGTTTGAGCGATGCTGTCTCCGCCGGGCTTTTCCACCCCAACTGCGCTCACGATATAAGCCCGTACTTCCCTGGCCTCTCTCCAGACTTAGAAGTTCGGGTTGATCCAGCAGAGCAAAAACTAATCGATAAACACGGGTACAAAAAAGCTCAGGAAATCGCTTACAAAGCCCAAGAACAACAGCGCTATATTGAGCGGAACATACGGAATTGGAAAATGCGGAAAGTAACCGCCCTTAGTGATGCTACAAAAGCCCAAGCCGATCAGAAAGTTCTGGAATGGCAGAAAGCGCAAAGAACGCATCTGGCGCAGAATCCGTTCCTACCCAGGAAGTACGAACGGGAGGCAGTGAAAGGGTATCGACAAGCGGTTTCAGCTGCGGGAACGACCCTGCCTCAGCGGACGGAATCAGAAGCGGAGAAAATAATCTCAGCAAAGCGAGTAGTTACCAAGTCATGGATGAACGCAGTTGATGAGTACATTAACGACACGGATCTGTCAGAAAAACTTGATTACTATAAAATACCTGATTTGGAAACGTACAAGAAGAAATGCACCGAACGGATTAAAAGCTTTGTTGAGGGGCAGCCTGTAAAAATAAGGGTTTCCGAAGATGTTTTGAATAAAGTCATAAATGATGGAAGATTTAAAACCCAATTTGAGACGGGGGCTTCCGGGGGATTGCTTAGCAATGCGATAAGGGCGGATTTTGAAAACAAAGTTTTTGGCATACCAAAGGATTCCACGCTAGGCCGACCCATATATGGGTACATTCACCCTGGCAAGTTTGACACTATCGACCAATACGGGAAGACTATCGTTGAATTAAAGGATTCTGTGCGGCAAAGAACTACTTTCACTGTAGGAGATTCGCTCGATTTTACTAGCAGGGGGGAGGAGCCATTACTTTCTCCGCAACCGTTAACAGAACCCAGCTATTTGGCAGCGCGACATCTCCCTCAATGGGGTCCTTTAGATTGGCATAACGTCTCAGAGGTCTCTTCTTATATCGAGGCGCAAATTCATGGAGGCGTTGCTGTTAAGGATATAGAGCGCGTGGTTTTTAGGACGAATCCCGACTCTGCCACGATAGCAAACCTTAAAAGGGCGAATATTGAATGGGTCGTAAATCCTAAAGCGAGGTGATTTTCTGTGCAGATTGTTGCGAAAAGGGGCGAAGCAGTTTTCTTGCTTGCGGTTTCTAACAAAGTCGGAAGAGTGTTGGATATGGAAAGTAGCATTCTTTATCCGGAGAATGATCTTGAATCCATTGTTGCTCGTGGATATTGGGAGAATTACACCGGGAAGCAGAACGCGGAAGAATTGATCAAGCAGGTAAAAACCGTTTACAACGCTAAAGAAGATATGGAAAACGTCAATGCGGAAGGAATAACTTAATGCTCAATCAAATTCAAGCTCTCGGAATTTTCCTCACCAAATACCTCACCATTCCGGCTTTGATTTTTTTGGGGATATCTTGGTTGCTATGGAGGAAAAGGAGGTGAGTTTATGGACTGTAATTCCTTCTTTTCCGATTAAAGCCTGGACTTCTTCTCAAGCAAGGGAGCATTAATGAAGTTATAGATCAAAACTTTTTTTGGAGGGATAAGAATGGGCATCGAAAAAGAACTTACCACAGGAAGAATTTTAGCAGATTTCTACGCGCCTTGGTGTAATTCGTGTAAGGAGCTCAACCCATTTTTGGAAAAGTGTAAAATCAAGGTGGTCAAGGTTGACGTTGACGTTTATCCCGAAATCGCCTCGCGCTTTGGGGTTCTGGGCCTCCCCACCGTGATCCTGCTTGAGAACGGAGAGGAAATAGAACGTTTCACGGGGAACCGGATCGTGGAGAAGTTAAAAGAGCTGAAAGGAATCTGATAAATCGTTATGGGCAACGTAACGGAAGAAAGTCCTCGGGATATCTGGAATGGGGATAAATTTAATGAAGTCAGAATGATGATTACCGAAGGCAAAGCGCCGAATTTATGTAAAAAATGCGGATTTCTGTTTGCCGCAAAATGATGAGGATGAGTAGATAGTGGCAGTTGAAAAATCGAGACATTTTTATGACGAAATATATCGCCAAG
>Ga0172377_10007419_pt1 | contig 11281 bp, 8 predicted proteins | sample Pumphouse3metaG_FD_119749 | JGI IMG/M metagenome (GOLD analysis project Ga0172377, IMG submission 119749) | Leachate microbial communities from a municipal landfill in Southern Ontario, Canada - Pumphouse #3 metaG | ecosystem: Engineered > Solid waste > Landfill > Unclassified | place: Canada... | reverse complement strand
TATATTAAGTAAAATGGCATTGTAACTAAATTAGATTTTTACTCTTGCACAATCAGTCTTGAAATTATGCGAAGTTGCGGTTATTGAATATAAATAGCCCGGATAATCACGTTTTTTTAGCATGGTATAGAGTAGCCCACGGCTTTAATTTCATATCCATTGATTAATTAAGATTATTACAAACGGCAACGGCTACACGCGAATCGGCACAACCGTAATAGAGGAACCATTTATTTTTATGATAAACTAATCCTTCAACAAAGACAGTTCCTTCAGGGTACTGGCCACTTTTTTCAAAAGATTCATGAGGCACTAGAAATGGTTTATCAAGCCGATCAATTAATTTATATGGATTATTTTTATCAAATAAAAATTGGCCTGCACAATATGTATTGGCTGTGTATGTTGTATCGCCATAGGATCCGGCTTTATTTTTACCATTATAAATTAGAACAATACCTTTATCTGTTAAAACCGCTGGCGGACCACATTCGGTCAGATCACTATCAAAATAACCTTTTCGTGGTGAAGCAAGGGGTATCAATTCCTTATTCTCGTCAACAAACGGTTCCCAGTTAATCAAATCAGTAGAAGTTGCAGCAAAAACATGGTTTTCGCCCCAATACATAAGGTATTTTCCATCCACTTTGGTAATAAGCAATTCCCCGTTTTTCAGGCTTGTTAGAATCGATGCCGATTTAGTAAATCGATCGGCAAACTTTCCGTCATAAGCTTTTTTGAAAACAGAGCCGTATTTCTGCCAATGTATTAAATCTTTAGAAAGTGCAACAGCTAGTCTGGCATTTTTGCGGTTCCATTGGGTATATAAAATCACATAGGTGCCATTTTCTGTCACTGCTACGCGTGGATCCTCACAGCCACCCGGCCATTCCATTTCCTGCTGACTGTCTTTGTCAGGGAAAAGTACCGGTTGTTTTGAACGTTTTACAAGTGTAGTACAATCAACACTTTGGGCATACCCAATACGCGAAGTACGCCGTCCAATACCTTGACCGGACTGATCTTCTGCACGATATAGAATACAGATTGTATCATTTTTTATTGTAGCTGCCGGATTAAAGGTGTCTCCATTTTCCCAGGGAATGGTATCACCGGTTAAAGGACAGTAAAATGTAGTTTTTTGTGGTGTAATGATAGGATTAACTCCTTCAGGTCTTTCGAACGGGCCAATTGCCCATGACGACAAATCACTTTTGTTATTTTTGTCGTTACAACTACTCAATAAAGCTATCAGGGCAAATGCAAGTAAAACTTTAAATTTCAAATCGCTCATTTAATATTTTTTTTAATGTTTTATAAAAATTCAAGGACAAATCGACAATTCTTTTTTTTGATAAAGTTCGTTGTTCCTTCTATGATTTCATTGCTGATCTTAAAAATATAAAATTCTTTAACGTGCTCATCAATATTGATTTTATTACCAGTTAATTTCCCGGAAATAAGTATAATATAAGTTATGACTTTATTATATTTTGGTTTTATAGTTATAATATCTTTTTTGGGATTTAAAGTCATCAATTTTATTAAATGGTATATGAACTGTTAGACTATGAGTATTTTAATTAGGAATTCCTATAATTGAATATGGAATTCTTACTCCTTTTACCCGGTAGAAATAAGGATCAATATAGCCGCCTTTGGTGACGGTAACCCCTTCGACAATTTTTTTGCCATTTTGATTAACCGTTATATCCTGATCTTTATTAGCTGAATAATTCAAGCTGTAGGTTACCAATAATTCATTTTTCCCATTTTCGAACTCTGGATGAATATTGGGTGTATAATATCTAGCCTGGGTTCCATAAATGTATTCGCTAATATCGTAAACCCGTTTCTGAATTGTATATCCGTTAACAGGAGAATCTGAAGTTGCGGTTCGGATGTAATGATCATTGGTTTCCCAGAATCCCTGATCGAGAGATACAATTATATATTTCCCGTGAACAAACGAAACTGCCACAGAAGCACCTGCCCCGCGGTATACGGATGCAGCAGTAAATTCTCTATCTTTTGCCGGTGGATTAATGACCCAATTTGTTCCATTCCAGAAAGTCCATGTATTTAGAGGATCGTTTTGCGAAAAACGAGCAACATACAAATCGAATGAGGCACCAAAATCAATTCCCCTGGTTCCAAATGCATAGACATATCCATCATCCCTAGTCACCATTCCAGCCGCGTATGTGATTTTATTGTACAAACTGATACTTCCGATCTCGTGCCGTACCGAATTCCATACCAGTTCGTCTTCTTGCCTGGGCCATATTTCATAAATTGATTGACCTTCAGCTGTAAGGCCGCATCCTTCGCCACAAATAATGTATACCTTGCCATTCAGCTCAACCCCGTTAGATGGCCATGCAAACGTTTGATTAGTCTTAATATTACAAATTTGCCTTGGTCTGTTCTGAGTGCTATTCTCACGTGTTATGTTTGGGGCGTCTTCAGAATTCCAGTTAGAAACAGATGGTTGCAGAAACATCGAATTTCCATATTTAAAGAAGTAATTACTGTAAAATAATTTATTGGCCGTTAATTCTGAACCATCCCATGAATCCTGAGTTATCCACAATACCTGTCCGTTTGATAAAAGAATGCTTGAACCCTGATCGAATGCAGCTGAGCCCGAATTAGGGTTGTTGCGTTCGAAAAAGCGAACCACTTTGTCATCACGGTATGAGCATAATTCATATGGGAATAGTTTCCAAAGTTGATAATCTTTTCCAGAAAAACAGGATTGAGTGATAGCTTCATTTTTATCATCGTTGCCAACAGTTAACGCTAGCCCCGTGCTTTTATTTATAATTTTATACTTCCCACTTGTTTGTTCGGAAATCTGCCATAGCTGTTGGTCTTCCAGAGATTCGGATGTCTCGGCAAGTTGTTGGATTTGGAGTCCATCTGTAGACACTCCTTCTGGAACATCAAGATACTTGCCACTCATGGCATTCATTATTTGAAAGTACTTTACACCATTTTCTGTTTTCTTGTATATGAAATACCAACGTAGCCATTTATCTGGCTGATGATCATAATCACGTGTTAACTTTTGTTGTATAATCGGTGAATGATCTTTGTACTTTTCATTATATAAGATATTTCCGGCTACCTCCATATAATATTCGCTGGATGCATTTTGTACCGTAAAATTATTATAATTGTTAAGTCCTCCGGTAATTTGTTCAACATCTGTTGTAGAATCGATTAAATCATTTGAATTTTTCGCAGGAACAAATTTTGTATCGACGCTTATTTCATCGTTAACTTGAGAATTATCAGAATGAGTGATTTTGTCAATGGTCATGCACATAGTAAAAATGAGAGAAACAAGAAAAATTATTAAAATTTTTATATATGCTTTTATAATTGTCATTTATAAGGTTTTAGTTTAGCTTATTCAATATTGACAATAGGTGTTTGTAAGGTTCTAAAATACTATACAATTATAAGGTAAACAAATTATGTCATTAAAAGTTATGATGTAATTTAAAATTTTATTTTTAAGATATTTTTTGTTTAAATTTATACTTTGACTTTAATCAGAAAAAAATTTTAAACCAATGAATAAAATTTTTGTCTTTAGCCTTTTGTTTTTTACGATTTTCATAGATGCTATTGCACAGATCCAGGTTACCGGTCTTTTTGTCGAAAATAAAATTAATCCTTTGGGAATTGATAAATTATATCCTGGATTAAGCTGGCAATTGTATTCTTCGGGAAGGAACGTTACTCAAAGTGCTTTTAATGTTCGTGTGAGTGAAGATCCGGAATCATTGGAAAAAGGTGAAAATCTTATCTATTCTACAGGAAAGATTTTTTCGGATCAGTCTGTTTATGTTCCGTTCACCGGAAATACGCTAAAATTTGCGCATAAGTATTACTGGCAGGTACGTGTATGGGATCAGAGGGATAAAGCTTCAAAGTGGAGTAAACCAGGTTTTTGGGTTATGGGTATTATGAGCCCTGCAAACTGGACTGCCAATTGGATTCAGAAAAATTTTTCTACAAAGGAATCGTGTGTTTCTCCTGTTTTCAGAAAGGAATTCATGAATGAGAAAAAAGTAAGACTTGCAGTAGCTTTAATTACTGCTCATGGATTATATGAGGCCAGACTTAACGGTAAAAAGATAGGAGACAGTTATTTGACTCCAGGCTGGACTTCTTATGATAAGCGTATTGCTTATCAGACTTATGACGTAACAAAATTATTAAAGCAGGGTAGAAATGCTGTTGGAATGATATTAGGTGATGGCTGGTACAAAGGACCAATTAAATATCAGGAAAAAAATTTTTATGGAAAAGATCTTTCTTTTTTATTTCAGATGCATATTTTTTATCAAGACGGAACTTCTGAACAGATTATCTCTGATGGATCATGGCTTTGTTCTACAGGAGCGGTTTTAACTTCCGGTATTTATGATGGAGAAGTTTACGACGCCAGGTGTGAACAGAAAGGTTGGGATCAGGCTGACTTCGATGATTCCGGCTGGCATGAAATTATACAAAAGAATTATCCTGTCACAGATTTGGTGACTACAGAAAATGAGCCAATACGGAAACAGGAGTCATTTAAGCCTGTCAAAATTTTTACAACCCCCAAGGGAGATAAAGTAATTGATTTCGGTCAGAATATAGTTGGCTGGGTGCAGATGAAAGTCAGAGGGAAAGCAGGAGATAGAATATCAATTTCACATGCGGAAGTTCTTGATAAGAATGGTGATTTTTATACAAAAAATTTACGGAAAGCAAAACAGATAAATACATATATACTCAAAGGGGATAGTATGGAAGTTTTTGAGCCTCACTTTACATGGCAGGGTTTCAGGTATATTAGAATAGAGGGATATATGGGAGAATTAAAAGCTGATAATTTTAAGGCTTATTCTTTATATTCTGATATGAGACCCACCGGTACTTTTAAATGTTCTGATGATTGGGTAAATAAACTTCAGCATAATATACAATGGTCATTAAAAGGCAATTTTCTTGATATACCAATGGAATGTCCTCAACGTGATGAACGGCTGGGGTGGACGGGTGATGTTCAGGTTGCATCACGTATGGCAAGTTTTAATTTTGATGTTCACAGCTTTCTTGCTAAATGGCTTAAGGATCTTTTTTTAGACCAGAAAAAAAACGGTTCTGTTCCGGTAACTGTCCCTGATGTTTTTCATGACGGAAAATGCAGCCCCGGATGGAGTGACGCTGCTACGATTGTCCCCTGGGAGATGTATCTGGCCTATGGTGATAAACAATTGTTGGAGAATCAATATGAAAGCATGAAGAGATGGGTTAATTATATAGATTCTGTAAGCGTAAATAATTTATGGGTACCTAAATTCGCATATGGTGACTGGTTGTTTTACAGTCCTAATGATGATGAGGACGGTCGTGCTGCTGTTACTGACAAAACTTTGATAGCCCAGTGTTTTTTCGCGTGTTCTACTCAGAAATTGATAGATGCTGCCAGGGTTCTGGATCAAAAAGATGATGTTTTACATTATGATTCTCTTCTAACAAAGATTAAGGATGTTTTTGTCCATGAATTTTTAACTCCTTCAGGAAGGATGGTTTCTCAGACGCAAACCGCCTATGTTCTGGCTTTAAATTTTGATATGCTGCCTGTTGATCTCCGTGATAAAATTGTTGTGCGTTTGGTTCAAAACATACGGTCATACGATAATCATCTTACTACGGGTTTTCTGGGTTCCTCATATTTATGTCAGGTGTTAACACGTTTTGGCTATTCTGATGTGGCCTATGATGTTTTTTTACAACTTTCTTATCCTTCGTGGTTATATCCGGTTTCGATGGGGGCTACTACTATTTGGGAGCGGTGGGATGGTATTAAGCCGGATGGAAGTTTCCAGAATCCAGATATGAATTCTTTTAATCACTATGCTTATGGAGCAATTGGAGACTGGATGTATCGTGGAATTGCCGGCATAGATACGAATCCTCAAAATCCTGGTTATAAGTCTATTATTATTAAGCCTCTTGTAACAAACAGGCTGTCATTTGTGAAAGCCGAATTAGATACTTATTATGGTAAAATTGTATCTTTCTGGAGTCGTAAAGAATCTAAACTTTTATTGCATGTTGAAATTCCGGTAAATACTACTGCTGATATTTATATACCAGCAATGGAGTATAATAAAATTTATGAAAACAAAAAACTGATATCCTCAGGGAAAAAATGGAAAATTGACAGAAAGCAAAAAGGTTATGCCATTGTTCATATTGGTTCAGGTCAGTATGACTTTAGTGTAGAATAAAAAAATGCTTCCCATTATTGGAAAGCATCTTTTTAAGTAATCTTTTTATCTATGCATCAATATTAGCTTTATGTGCGTTTTCTTCAATAAATTGTCTGCGTGGCGGAACATCATCTCCCATTAGCATACTGAAAACACGATCGACTTCTATTGCATTTTCAATTGTTACCTGACGAAGTGTACGTCCTTCCGGAGCCATTGTTGTTTTATCAAGCTCTTCTGCATTCATTTCCCCCAGACCTTTGTATCGCTGAACATGAATATTGTCTATTCCCCATTCATGGATGATTGATAATCTTTCTTTATCAGACCATGCATATTGCTGTTTTTTACCTTTTTTCAATAAATAAAGCGGCGGAGTGGCGATATAAAGGTATCCGTCTTTTATTAAGTCGGGCATGTAGCGGAAAAAGAATGTCATTATTAAAGTATCAATATGGCTTCCGTCAACATCAGCATCGGTCATCATAATGATTTTGTGATATCTTAATTTTGAAAGATTAGTTGCCTTTGAATCTTCTTTTGTACCAATGGTAACACCCAGGGCTGTATAAATATTCCGAATTTCCTGATTTTCAAATACTCTGTGTGACATTGCTTTCTCGACATTAAGAATCTTACCACGCAATGGAAGTATAGCCTGAAAACGGCGATCACGACCCTGTTTGGCCGTACCACCGGCGGAATCACCCTCGACTAAAAATATTTCGCATTTTGCAGGATCTTTGTCTGAACAGTCTGCCAGTTTTCCTGGAAGTCCTCCTCCTGTCATGGCACTTTTCCTTAATACCATTTCTCTTGCTTTTCGGGCTGCATGACGAGCCTGTGCTGCTATTATTACCTTGTCGACAATAACCTTTGCATCTTTTGGGTTTTCTTCCATGAAATTAGTTAGCATTTTACTAACTGCCTGATCAACAAACAGACTAACTTCTGAGTTCCCTAATTTGGTTTTTGTCTGACCTTCAAACTGTGGCTCTGATACTTTTACCGATATAACAGCAGTCATTCCTTCACGAAAGTCATCTCCGTTAATGTCAAACTTTAATTTACTAAGCATGCCGGAGGATTCTGCATAGTTTTTTAATGTGCGCGTCAGTCCTCTGCGGAATCCTGTAAGATGTGTTCCTCCTTCTATTGTGTTAATGTTATTAACATAAGAATGAAGATTCTCTGTAAAGGATGTGTTATATAGAATGGCAATTTCAACTGGTACTTCTCCGTCTGTTATGTTTATATGTATAGGCTCAGAAATGATACTTTCTCTGTTGGCATCAAGATATTCTACAAATTCTTTTAATCCTTTTTCAGAATAAAAATGGTCTGATTTAGGATTTCCTTCATCATCTTTTTGACGCATATCAGTTATTGATATGTGAACTCCCTTGTTTAGGAAGGCAAGTTCCCTTAAATGTGAAGAAAGAATTTCGTATTTGTATTCTGTTGTTTTGAATATAGAACCATCAGGCTTGAAATAAATAACAGTTCCGGTTTTTGTCGTTTCTCCTATTACTTTAACAGGTTCCAAAGCTTTTCCAATATTATACTTTTGTTCCCAGATTTTTCCGTCACGATAAATGGTAGCCGTTAAATTAGTTGATAATGCATTTACACAGGATATACCAACACCGTGTAATCCACCTGAAACCTTATAACTGTTTTTGTCGAATTTCCCTCCTGCATGCAAAACTGTCATAACAACCTCAAGAGCTGATTTTTTTTCTTTTGCATGATACGCTGTTGGAATCCCACGCCCGTTATCTTTAACTACAATTGAGTTGTCTTCCTGAATTATAACTTCAATATTATCACAAAATCCGGCTAAAGTTTCATCAATGGAATTGTCAATTACTTCGTAAACTAAATGATGGAGTCCTCTTTCATTGACATCCCCAATATACATGGCCGGACGTTTCCGTACAGCTTCAAGCCCTTCCAAAACCTGAATACTATTCGCTGAATAACTTTCATCTGCAATAGTATTTTTATCTTCTAATTCGCTCATTTAATGATTATTTATAGTCAAAATTATTTCTTTAAGGAAGAAATCATACTTTCCCTGATTTTTTCTGTGAGCAGAAAAAATATGTTGTAAAAATATTTAAATAGATGATTTATTATTTCTTCTCTTTTTTCTTCCCATAACCAGATACAAATATAATAAAAATATACTTCTTTTTTGATTTTAAGGAGGTTTAAAAAAGAAAGATTTTAATAAATTGTTATAGGACTAAACTACTGATTTTAAAATATTTAAAATCAGTATATAGTTGTATGTAATCTTGTTTTTGCCAGGATTAATTAGAACTTGCAAAAAAACCAATAATTCCCCGCTAAGACGGTTTTTTAATCCGTGATTTTATTGTTCTCTTTTTGTGTTAAATTACAGATTCCTTAATAATTCTATCTCTTCTCCGTGTCCTTTTAAATCGTTTGGAGTTTCAAGAATAAAGGGTAAATGCGATAATTTGGTATGATGAATAATTCTGTTAATAGCTTCAATACCTATATTACCTTTTCCAATACATTCATGTCTGTCTTTATGGCTGCCAAGAGTATTCATGCTGTCGTTTAAATGTATGATCTTTAGGTTTTCTATACCTATAATTCTGTCAAAATCACTGATAACTTCATCAAGATGATTAACAATATCGTAACCACCGTCAAATATGTGGCAGGTATCAAGGCATACACCTATTTTTTCTTTTAATTTAGTCTGACTAATAATTTCAGCCAGCTCTTCGAAATGGCTGCCTATTTCGGTTCCTTTACCTGCCATAGTTTCCAGTAGTACGATAGTTGTTTGTTCAGGCTTTATTATTTTGTTAAGCATTTTAGCTGTCTCAGAAATTCCTGCTTCAACTCCCTGTCCGGTATGACTACCCGGATGGAGATTGTAATACTGATGGGGCAAATATTCCATACGATTTAGATCGTCGGCCATAATTTCTGCAGCAAAGATTCTTGTCTTTTCAGTGGCGGAACATGGATTAAGTGTATATGGCGCATGAGCAACTATTGACGAGAAATGGTTTTCCTTCATCAGAATACTTAATTTTTTTGCATCATCCGGGTTTATTTCTTTTGCTTTACTTCCACGTGGGTTTCTTGTGAAGAACTGAAAAGTATCTGCATTTATTTTCACAGCATCCTTACCCATTGCATAGAAACCTTTGCCTGATGATAAATGACAGCCAATATGTAGATCTTTCATAAATAAAGAATTTTTATTCTTGTTCCCTGATTTTAAATTTTGTAAAGGCAATGTAATAAAAAATTGTTAAAGTTAAAATATAGAATATGTTTGCAATTTATATGTCTGTATTTTGGAAAAGATACGATTATAAAAAAAAAGTTTTAAGGTCTAACCTTAAAACTTTTTTACCTGACAGTAATATTTATTTTACTGTATCAAACTGTTTTATAAATTTGAGTTATCATCTTCTTTTTCAGGTACGTTTGTCGTATCTGTTGCTGTTGTGTCGACAACAGCTTTTTTTACTTCCTCTGAAGAATCAACAGCAGTTTCCGTTGTTTGTTCAACGTTTTCTTCCGTATTCTCTATTTCATTTTTTGCAGCATTATTATTTGCTTTATTGCCACTACATGCAACCATAATGGTTACGATACAGAATAGTAAAACAACCTTTTTCATAATTAAAATTTTAAAAAAAATTCGTTCTTAATAAGTTTATACTTCGTCATTAAAAAATCGTGCGAATATATATAAAAGATGAATCGGAATTTTCTTTTTACGTTATATACAAAAATATTTTTGATTTGTTAAATATTTGTTACTTTGGTTTTGTGGAAAGTATATATTGTCAGGATGATATAAAATATTTTTATAGTAATGCCATAGAATGTTCTGGTCTTTTTCTCATTTCTTATAAAAGAATTTTGTTCTGTTTCATTAGAAAGAAAAGTATCTGTTATCTTTGTACAAAAAATTGACATATGCCCTCTTCTTTTAAGGAAAATCATTCTTTGTTAAAACAGAATACGTTTGGAATAGAAATGAAATGTCATTATTATTTCGAATTTTCCCTGGAGCAGGAACTTCCGGCTTTTCTTAATTCTTTAAATGATGGTAATAAGAATCCATATTTTTTTATTGGTTCTGGCAGTAATTTTCTTTTTCTGAGTGATTACTGGGAAGGACTTGTTTTACATCCTCTTGTCGATGGAATTAATAAAATTTTGGAAAATAAGAACCATGTTTTTATTAAAGTAGGTGGTGGAGAAAATTGGGATGATTTTGTTTCTTATTGTGTTGATAATAATTACGGGGGTCTGGAAAATCTTTCATATATCCCCGGGAAAGTTGGTTCCGTACCGGTTCAGAATATAGGAGCCTACGGAGTGGAAGTGAAAGATTCAATTTATGCCGTGGAGGGATTTAATTTTAATTCTATGCAATATGAGAAAATTTTAGGCAAAGATTGTCTGTTTAATTACCGTGATAGTGTTTTTAAAAATAAAATGAAAGGTAAGTTTATTGTCACTTCTGTTATTTTTCGTTTAGACAAAAATCCGACATTTCATCTGGATTACGGACAGCTGAAGATAGAAACTGCTAAAAGAGGAAAATTGTGTGCTAAAAATATAAGGGAATCAGTCATTTTTATAAGGAAGAGTAAATTGCCTGATTATAATATTACAGGAAATGCCGGAAGTTTTTTTAAGAATCCTGTGATTGATGATGAAAAGGCTTCAGAATTAAAGAAAAACTTTCCAAAGTTACCTTTATATAAAATGGATGATGGAAGATTTAAGGCTTCCGCAGGATGGCTTATTGAACAATGCGGTTGGAAAGGCTATCGGGAAGGGGATGCAGGCGTTTATAAAAATCAGTCCCTTATTCTTGTTAATTACGGTAATGCTTCTGGTCTTCAGATTTATGAATTGTCTGAAAAAATTGTACGTTCTGTAAATGAGCATTTTTCAATAAGACTTGAAAGGGAAGTGAATGTAATAAGAAATTA
>Ga0172377_10007418_pt1 | contig 11283 bp, 7 predicted proteins | sample Pumphouse3metaG_FD_119749 | JGI IMG/M metagenome (GOLD analysis project Ga0172377, IMG submission 119749) | Leachate microbial communities from a municipal landfill in Southern Ontario, Canada - Pumphouse #3 metaG | ecosystem: Engineered > Solid waste > Landfill > Unclassified | place: Canada... | reverse complement strand
GTCTCAGAATGGGCCATCTCGGTGATGAAACGAGGAATGAGAGGCACTCCAAGCAAAAATAACTCGTGGGCCATTCTGTAGTTTGTCAATGCCTTGATTGTTGGATAGCAAGAAAGTATCTCCGCGTAACTCTTGGCTGCTGGGTCACCAAAATAGGCTGCAGTTACATCGGTGCCAAGCGTGTGACGCAGTTCAGGCAAACGCTCAATAAACTTGAGTGCCAGTGTCGATGCCTTGCGTTTCTGGTCATTATAAGAAGTGCGACTAACTTCATCACGGTCAAAGCAGAGCCCAGCAAAAATTTGCTGAGATAGCATTTCGTGAAGATTTTCAACGTCAACACCGATCTTATACTTGATTGTAGAGACGTTGACGCATGGTTTTCCGAAATAACCTGGAAAAAGAATTGAACGCGTCAACAAGATTATCTCTTTGAGAGCATCACTGGAAGGGAGTGGGTATCCGTCACGATGTTGCCGAAACAAGCCTTTCAACGATTCCGGTTCGGAAAGTTTCTCCACTGTTTCAGTGAGCAAGTGTGTCATTTTGCGAGCAATCATCTCTGCTTGTCAGTCTATTCGGGAGCAAAGATACTAAATAATATGGAGATGGAAAATAGATTTTACAGAAAATTTACGATGTTACATTTTTTGTATACTTGTGCAACCTTTAGGTTATCTGTTTCGTCAAATAGAGCAGAAACCAATACTTGTAAGGATGAAAAAACTATTATTATTGATGCTTATAGCACCTATGTTTGTCTCCTGTAATATTAGCAGAAAACAGCAGTCTGTCTCGGAGACCACTAGTATTCGTCATACGAGACCATTTGATCGCATAGTGCTCAATGGTGCTTTTGATGTTAAGTTTACGCAGGGGGACACTTTCAGTGTTAAGGTTGTAGGCTCTGAGAAACAGGTCAAAAAAGTCGAGACACAATTTTCAGGCACGACACTTACAGTGAGCAATTCCGGCGAGAATTTCGAGTGGCATTTGCGTCGGGGCAACTGGACGCCGACCCTCTATATCACTTCTCCCGACCTCGTGGCTTTAACACTCAATGGGGCAGGAGATGTCGAGATGCAAAACGACATTGACACAGATACGCTCAGCGTATATCTCAAAGGTGTCGGCGACATAAACTTCAAACGTGTGGTCTGCGACGAGTTTTATTGTACGCTAAATGGAACTGGAGATATTGATGTACAGGAACTTACTGCATTACATTCGTTTATTGAATTAAGGGGTACTGGAGATGTCGGTGTTAAATTCCAAAACAGTGGAATGGCAAATTGTGTTCTTCAAGGTACTGGCGATATCGACCTTTCTGGTACGTTAAACAGTTTGCAAAAGGCGGTACACGGAACTGGTGATATAGAGACTGGTGATCTCCAGTTAAAACAATAATGATAGTTGATTAGATTTTTTCAAAGTTTCTGGAGGAAGCAGTGCGAGCCATAATGCCTGCTCCTTCATTTACTTTGTGACAAATTTTAGTCAACATTGTTTGGGTTCTCAAACTATATCTATTCCTGCTCCTTTGACACTTTCAAAGGAGTTGTTTTGCGATAAATGCCAAACGGCATTGCGTCTAGTATCCAATGGCACTGCGATTAGGCACTAAACGCAGTGCGTTTAAGGCTTAATCGCGTTGCCTTTAAGGTCGAATCGCGATGCCATTGATGCCCTTTCATAAAGGCGAATATTTGTGCATTGCGTTATGATGAAAAATTATCGCAAGCCGTAATGGCAATTAAGGGTAATGGTTGATTTACTTTTCGCTAAACGCATCCATAATGGTAGTAGGTCGTCCGTTCTGAAATGCGCCTAAAGGATAAGCTCCCTCGAGTTCTGGAGCCCAATAATACACTCCACGACAATGACCGTCACTGTCATTGCGAGCAGCGCGAATGATTGCTGAAAGAATGCGCTTGCCTTCATCAGGCTTTGACACCTCAACGCCAGTCTCTACCACCATGGACTCAGTGCCATATTTTTCATAGATATGTTTGATATTAGCCGTGAAGTCACGAACGGTGCCATGCCAGTCGGTTTCAAGACCAGCCTTGATGTCCCAATACGGATAAACACTCAACCCGACGATGTCCCATTCGACTCCATTCTGCTTTAGGCCATCGAGAATGAAGTCATATCTTTTTTGGTCGCAACCACCATCGAGATGGATGATAACCTTTGCTTCGGGGAAAACTTGTTTCACAGCCTCTGCACCAGCTTTGGTGAGACCTGCATACTGAGCCATGTTTTTCTCTGCTCGTCCCATTGGCCAAAGGAAGCCATGAGTGGTTTCGTTGCCAACTTGTACCCAGCGTACATCGATATTGTTTTCTTTAAGTAATTGCAAGACATCGCGTGTGTGTAGAGCGAGCTGCCAGCGCATCTCGTCGTAACTGAGGTATTGCCATGCAGCAGGGATGTGTTGTTTGCCTGGGTCTGCCCACCAATCACTATAATGGAAGTCGATCATCACTGGCATGCCGTAGTATTTGGCTCGTTTTGCCATTTCCAACACGTCATCTTTGCCTGACCACCCACCACGTGGGTTTACCCAAACACGTAGCCTCACAGAGTTGAGGCCTAGTTCATGCATTAGAGCTGTGTTTTCGCGCAGATTGCCATTGGTATTGTAAAACCGCTTACCATTGGCCTCCATCTCCGTAGTGCCGCTAATGTCAGCACCGAGCCAGAATGTAGTGTCAGTCTGAGCATGCCCATAAAATGGGGCCATTGCAAAGAAAAGTAATAGAAAAAGTTGTCGTTTTATCATGTCAAGCAAGGGTATAAATGTGATTGTTATTATTTGATAATATGTTATTCCACGCGCAGGAGGTTCTCCATCTGCATCACGATATAGGGTTTCCATTCATCGATAAGTTGTATGAAAGGCTTGTTTCCGTCTTCCGCCCTGCGATCGCTGAGATTCTTGGTGAGGAAGGGAAATGTCAACAGCCCATAGAATGTGAAGAAGACAACATTGATGGGGACCTGTTTGATGTGTCCTTGGGCCATCTCTTCCTCCAAGCCTGAGATTACCTTGGAAAGCACCAACTTCATGGGAGATTGATTGATAGCGTCTAATAAGTGGTTGATGTTTCGGTGAATCTCAACAACAACGAACAATGGAAGGTTGGGGTTGTTAAGTAAAATGGCATAATATGTGTCGACAATGCGACTTACACGCTTTGCAATGGAAGCATTGCTGTCAAGCAATATATCATAGATCTTAGGCACTATCTGGCTGATAATCATGCCGAATACAGCCTGAAACATCTTCTCTTTGGTTCTAAAATAGTAGTGGAGTGTAGGTCGATTGATGCCAGCTTTGACAGCAATCTCACTCATACTGGTATCCGTGAAACCATTTTCCATGAACAAAGACTTTGCGGTCTCTATAATTTTGGTTTCCATATCGTTGCTTGCTGCAACCGGTGTGTTGTCTTGGATTTTATTCATGAATAATTGAAAAGAAACTTAACTATAGGCTATTTGTCTTTCGACCTCTTCTGGTTGTTGACGGAGGTTGTCGATAAAGAGAAGTAGTCTGTTGCTGATATTAACATCGCTCACGCCACTATCGAAGTCCAAAGAGAGGAAATTCATATCAGGCAGTAATTCTTTAATGCGCTTCTCGATTCCCTTTGAAACGATATGATTGGCAATACAACCGAAAGGTTGCAGGCTTACCACACTATTGACGCCCATCTTTGAGTAGGACATTACCTCTGCAGGCAACAACCATCCCTCACCAAACTGTGCGTTGAGGTCTATGAGTTGCCTGGCTTCTTTTGCCTCCTCGAAGATATCATTGAAGGGTGAGAAGTATTTGAACTCTTTTCCGATTGAGTTAACTCTTTGAATCTGTTTTTTTACTAGGCTATAGGCCCAGTTATAGATAAAATTGGCATGAGACTGATTCTCAATGTCCGACTTGATACGCACTTTTCTGTTTACAAACGATTGCATGAAGAAATCGGTAAGCATTGATGGCACCACTTCTATGTCTCGATTTGCCAACCAACTTTCCAAGTTCTTATGGGCAAAGGGATTAAACTTCAGGAATATTTCGCCTACGATACCCACACGAGGACGATCTATCTTGTGACAGATAGAATTAAAACGACGAGCGGCTATACCAAGAATGTCATATAGTTCCCTGGTTCTACCTTCAAGGATGAGTTTTCGGGCAACGTCAAGATACTGGTTTTTCAGTCGGTCAGCAAGCCCTGATTGTTTTTCACGCACTACTGAGGCATAATAAAACTTTGAGATGCAATCGCTGTAAAGGATGGAGCGAATTGCGATGGGCATTATCTTGAACCAATTCAGTTTGATGCCAGCTTGTCCATCTTCTAAAGTCTCACCGGCTGTAAGCGACACGACAGGGGTGTTGGGGTAGCCTGCGTCTGCCAATGCCTTACGGATGAGTGCGATATAGTTGCTTGCCCGACATTGTCCGCCAGTCTGCGTCATAGCAACAACGGTATTGTTGGGATCATAACGTCCGTCCTTAAATGCCTTGATCACATCGCCCACAATGAGCGTTGCAGGATAGCACACCTCATTATTGGAATAGCGCAGTCCCCAGTCAGCTGACTCAACATCACTCGGTTCGAGATTTTCCACATCGTAACCTGCCACGCGCATGATGGCTGGAATGAGTGGAGAGATGAAAGGAGTGAAGTAAGGCGCCACGATTTTCATCTGCTTAAGATCTCTGCTTGGCAGTGGTGTGGAATGAACAAAGACGTGTTCTCGGCGTTCTTTGTGCTCCTCGGCAAGTTTCAGACTAGCCACCAGTGAGCGTACTCTAAGTTTCATTGATCCCACATTGTTGATGTCATCAAGCTTCAGCATGGTATAGGCTTTGCCGTGGCGCATCAATAAATCACGAACGACATCAACCAAGAACGCATCTGGTCCACAACCAAATGAGGTGAGTTGGACGAACTGTAAGTTATCATCACCTTCGGCTACCCACTGTGCTGCTTTAAGAATGCGGTTGGGATAAGTCCATTGGTCGAGATAGTTTACGCCGTGCAATTGCATGTCTTTGTCTCGCACGATATCATCAGTGATGACGTCTATTCCCATGCCAGCCACCATGTCGGAGATCTTATGCTGTATCAGTGGGTCTGTATGATAAGGTCTTCCTGCAAGCAGAATGACAGGTCGGTGTGCCTGTTGGGCATTTTTCAAGACCTCATCATTATATGCAGTAATTTTGTGCCCATAGTTTTCTTGGGCTGACATGGCCTCTTTGAAGGCTTTGTCCACAACCTTTTGCTCAACGCCAAGTTTTTTAAGATAGGTGCGACACTGCTTCAGCAGTAACTTCTTATCCTTGAAAGAGATGTCAGGAGAGTCAATAGGCACCCCTTTTCCCTGTACGCTTTTCACCACCTCAGAGTATCCGGTTACGATGGGACAATTGTAACTATTTTGCTCTTTACTGCCTTGATGCTCGAAGATTACGAAGGGCATGAAGATTCGGTCCACACCCGCTTCGATGAGATTCTCTATGTGACTGTGAACCAACTTTGCCGGGAAGCAGATGTTATCACTCATCACCATGCGGGCACAAAACTCATAATGTTTGTAATTTGACACATCGGAGAGGCGCACTTTCAGCCCACACTCAGCAAAAAGTGTGTGCCAAAAGGGATAGTTCTCATACATATTGAGAATTCTTGGAATACCGATGGTCAGGCGAGGATTGTTCCAAGACGGACTTTCTATATCGAAGAGCAACTCATTCTTGTACCGATAGGCATTCTCACCGGGCAATATACTCTCACCATTGGTAAACACACGTTCACAACGATTGCCAGAGTAATAGTCTTTGCCATTGTCAAATCGATAGCGAGAAACCAAACATTGGTTGTCACATCCCTTGCAATGGAGCAGGCGAGAAGTATAGTTGGCCTTGGCCAAAATGTTGTCAAGGGAAGCCGACCCATGGCAATGCTCAGCGGCATAAAGTGCACAACCAAATGCACCCATCAGTTCGGGCATGTCGCATCTTGACACTTCAGTGCCAGTGAGCAGTTCCAAGGCTCGCACCACAGCATCGTTCCGCATAGTACCTCCCTGCACAACAATATGGCTTCCAAGAGTGGAAACGTCTTTAAGCTTAAGTACTTTGTAGAGGCAATTCTTTACTACAGAGTAGGCGAGTCCGGCTGCGATATCATCGATTGTGGCTCCTTCGCGAAGCACTTGTTTCACTTTGGAGTTCATGAAAACCGTACATCGCGACCCCAAGTCGCTCGGAGCATTGGACTGACAGGCAGAAAGCGCGAATTCAGTCACGGGATAGCCCAAGGTCTTAGCGAAGGTCTCGATAAATGATCCACAGCCAGAAGAGCAGGCTTCGTTGATCTCTATGCGGTCAATGACGCCTTGATTGACGAAAATAGCCTTCATATCCTGCCCGCCGATGTCGAGGATGAACGACACGTCAGGATCAAGATGACTGGCTCCCATGTAATGGGCAATGGTCTCAACGATGCCTTCGTCGAGCTGAAATGCTGTCTTAATAAGGTCCTCGCCATAACCTGTGGAGCAGCTGCCAAGGATGTTTAGTTCGGTACTGTGTCTATCACAGGCCTGCTTGAGTTGGTTCAAGCCATTCTCAACAGCTTTTATCGGGTTGCCACCATTAACGTTATAATAGTGAAATAGCAGCCGTTTCTCCGTATCGGTGACCACTATTTTTGTCGTCGTTGACCCGGAGTCGATGCCGATAAATACATCCTGCCGTCCAGGTTGGAGTGTTCCTCGTCTAATCTTATCCTTGGCTATGCGTGTTTGCCAGGCTTTATAGTCAGGCTCATCAAAAAATATAGGTTGTAGCCCGGAGCTTTTTACTTCAATCTTGCGATTATCGTCATCTATCTGGTCAATAAGCATTGACAATTTGACCGCTTGCTCGCTTTTAGCCCGGGTCAGGGCAGAGCCAATAGCCGGAAGTAACGTTCCGTTTTCAGGAATGATGATGTCATTGCCGGAAAGGTGAAGATAGTCGATGAAAGCTTTTCGGAGTGCTGGAATGAACGTTAGGGGACCACCACACATCAACACTGGTGCCTCTATATCACACCCATGGGCCAGAGTCATAACTGTTTGCACAGCAACGGCATGAAAAATCGAGGCGGCGATATCTTCGCTGCTCACATTCTTGGCGATAAGATTTTGAATATCGGTCTTGCAGAACACTCCGCAACGTGAAGCGATGGGATATAGTTGTTTGGCTTGAGTGGCAAGTTCTTTCAGCTCGTCCACAGAGACATCAAGAATGACCGCCATCTGATCGATAAAAGATCCCGTTCCACCAGCGCAGTTGCCATTCATTCGCAAGTCCGTAGCCTCGGCATTCTTGAAGAAAACAATCTTTGCATCCTCTCCACCGATATCGATCATGGTGCGAACATGTGGATAACGATATTGTATGGCTCTGGTAGCTGCCACAACTTCCTGTACGAATGGAAGGTGCATTTCTTCCGACATTCCCATGCCTACGGAACCGGTGATTTTGACACTGACGTCCACATCACCGATCTTTGCCAACATTTCGCGCAACATCTCGCACACCACTTTCTTGGCTTTAGCGTTATGTCGCTCGTATTTGGAAAACAAATTCTTGCCCGTAGGGTCAATGGCTATGAGCTTTGCAGTGGTCGAACCTATGTCAATACCAATTCGAATCATCTTATCTGATGGAATATATGTTAGATTATCTTGAACATTTCAACATCTGACAGTAGTGTCAGACACCACAAAGATAAGATAAAATTTCAGTAAAAGTGAATCTTTAGAAAGAAAAAAAACAATATTTCATAAATCCAACGCATTCATTTGCAAGTTCTTTCGTAATCATTATCAATTTATTAACCCATTATGACAGGTATGGCTTAAGAATATTTTGTAACTTTGCAATATTGTAAAATTGAAGCCATATGATAATAAGCAAAGCAGAACATACGGGCAATTATCGCATCGCCCTGACTTATGTAAAGAGCAATATTGAATATGCCACAGACGCTATGACCGAAGATAGCGGACTTGGCAAGTATCCCACACCAGTCGGTATGTTAGCTGAGGCTTTGTCAGCATGTGCACTTGTTACTGCGTGCATGGGCGCCAAGAAGCATGGACTTAAAACAGAGGGCTATCATGCAGAGGTGGAAGAAATTATGGTTGATGATCCTACAGACACAGTGACAAGTATAACCATTTGCTTTCACTTCGGTAAAGACGTGCCCATAGATATGCGCAAGCGTCTTGAGGCTTACACGTTACATGGCTGTACGGTAGGCAATTCGCTTACGGCAGAAAAGCATTTTATCTACGAGTACGACTTGTAGAGATGTTCATGTTTATTGAATTGTGAGTAGCTAGTTAGGAATTGAGAGTATGAGGTAGGATGATTCTCCATTCTATCTAGAGGAAATCGTATAGAATGATGCCATTTCAGAAGAAAAAAACATTCTATTCGCCAATTCCTAACTTATTAATAACATGTATTCTATTATCTAGATTACAGCAAAAAGTTACCTAAATACCTATGCTTATCATCACTGTCGTACTATCTTACTTCCTTTTATTACTTGTCTTCAGTCGCCTTATGACGCGCAAAACGGACAATGACACTTTTTTTCGGGGAAACAAGCAGTCGCCATGGTATATGGTAGCTTTCGGAATGATTGGAGCAAGTATATCGGGAGTAACGTTTGTCTCTGTTCCCGGCATGGTGCTACAGACTGGCATGACCTATCTGCAGATGTGCATGGGATTTATCCTTGGCTACTTCATAGTGGCCTTCGTGTTGCTTCCCATATACTATAAGTTGAATCTTACGACGATATATTCGTGGCTCGGAGACCGCCTTGGCCCACGTGCCTATAAGACAGGAGCGTCTTTTTTTTTGTTTTCCAAGATGACCGGAGCAGCTGTAAGGTTTTATGTGGTGTGCTTTATCCTGCAAGAGTTTGTGCTCGGTCCCATGGGAGTGCCGTTTCCTCTGACTGTCGTTGCTATGGTCAGCCTTATCTGGCTTTATACGCGTCGCGGTGGTATTCGTACGTTAGTTTGGACTGATACGTTGCAAACTGTTTGCATGTTAGTCGCTCTAGTGCTCATAATGTTGCATGTCATCGATGCTCTTGGCATGGATATGGGGCAGGCGATAAGTGCCATTGTCGCCGATGAACATAGCCGTGTGTTTGTTTTCGACGACTGGGTGTCTCGTCAAAACTTCTGGAAACAGTTTGTGAGTGGTGTGTTTGTAGTCATTGTGATGACGGGGCTTGACCAAGACATGATGCAGAAAAACCTCACGATCAAGTCACTTCGCGATGCACAAAAGGACGTGTGTACCTATGGTTTTGCGTTTGTGCCGGCCAATGCATTGTTCCTTGCCCTGGGCGTCTTGCTCGCCATGCTTGCCCAAAAGGAGGGGATGGCGCTACCAATGCATGGAGATGACTTGCTTCCAATGTACGCGGCTTCTGGTCGATTAGGTACCTCAGTAGTGATTCTGTTTACTATTGGCATTATGGCAGCTGCGTTTTCTTCGGCCGACTCTGCGCTAACGGCACTCACCACAAGCACATGTGTAGATATTCTCGAGCGTCCGGATGATGAGCGCTTGCGTCGATGGGTGCACGTGGGTGTAGCTGTGGTTTTCACATTGTTCATACTTTTGTTCCGAGTTGTAAATTCCACGAGCATTATTGATGCCATCTACATTTTGTGTTCCTACACTTATGGTCCGCTGCTTGGTCTTTTCGCTTTTGGGTTGCTCACCCGTCGCACTGCGAGGGATCACTTAGTTCCCTATATCTGCATCATCTCACCAGTGCTGTGTTATGCTCTTGACACTACAGTCTATGCTGCCACGGGCTATCGCTTTGGCTATGAACTTCTCATGGTAAATGGTGCCCTAACTTTTGCAGCTTTGTGGTTGGCTGGTATGGGTAATAGTAAAAGGTTGAGGGTGTGAAATGACTTAGGTATTCGATTGATGCCAAAACACGGCATGGATGCACAATAACGGCACTGTCAATCAAATTGAATCATGCAGTGAATCAATTTGATTCACGCGGTAAATCAATTTGAAACACAGAGTAAATCAAATTGATTCACGATGCCGTTGTTACTTTTTTGAGGGGTACAGGTGTCTCTCAGACTACTTCATGAAGACCAAGAAGACTGCCGCAATCAAGCAAGCGAAGGCGAGTATATAATTCCAACGCAGTCCTTGACCGCTGAAAAGCATGTTGGCAATCACCACAAAGACTACCAAACTGATGCATTCCTGGATCACTTTGAGTTGAACTAATGAGAAAGGACCGCCATTGCCCTGGAAACCAATACGGTTGGCTGGCACCTGACAACAATATTCAAGGAAGGCGATAAGCCAACTGAATACAATAACTCCAATCAAAGGCCAGTGGCTGCTGACGCCTACTTGCTGTAATTTTAAATGCCCGTACCAAGCTAATGTCATAAAGACATTACTTAGTACGAGCAGTAAGATAGTATAGACTATATTCATTATTTACTTTGTCTATCCCTCAAGGATAAACTCGTAGAAATCGTTTATGCCATCAGTTGCTCTGCCATATTTTCAGCAGCACGACGTCCATCGCCCATCGCCAATATCACAGTGGCTCCTCCGCGCACGATATCGCCACCGGCATAGATGTCGGTACGTGATGACTGCATGCCTTCATTGACAACAATGGTGTTCTTGCGACCGAGTTCAAGTCCTTCGACTGACTTCGGCACCAATGGATTAGGTGATACACCCACGGCAACAATCACCTGATCACAATCCAGTGTTATGGTCTTGCCAATGGACTCAGGACGGCGGCGACCCGACTCATCGGGTTCTCCGAGTGCCATCACGTCGAGCACAGCACCACTCACTCGGCCATTCTCATCACTGAGATATGACTGTGGATTGTGCAATGTGAGGAAATTGATGCCCTCCTCTTTGGCGTGCTTCACTTCTTCGAGACGAGCTGGCATTTCCTTCTCTGAGCGGCGATAGACTAGTGTGACATCAGCGCCGAGACGCTTGGCAGTGCGACAGGAGTCCATGGCGGTGTTACCACCACCCACAACAATGACCTTCTTTCCGAGGATAATCGGGGTGTCAGTATCTGGATTAGCAGCATCCATCAGGTTCACACGAGTGAGGTATTCATTACTTGACATCACATTGATGAGGTTCTCACCAGGAATGCCCATGAAGTTGGGCAG
>Ga0172377_10007415_pt1 | contig 11283 bp, 8 predicted proteins | sample Pumphouse3metaG_FD_119749 | JGI IMG/M metagenome (GOLD analysis project Ga0172377, IMG submission 119749) | Leachate microbial communities from a municipal landfill in Southern Ontario, Canada - Pumphouse #3 metaG | ecosystem: Engineered > Solid waste > Landfill > Unclassified | place: Canada... | reverse complement strand
TATTGTATAATAACCTTTTTATTCTATTCTTAAAAATGCCGCTAAATGGTATAATCATTATGGATTTGGAAGGTATTAATGATGATAGATTTTAAGAAAGATTTGAACGACGCTCAATATTTGGCCGCGACTAGCAATGCTCAGTATTTAAAAATAGTGGCAGGAGCTGGAACCGGAAAGACACGCACTTTAACTTATCGCTTGGCAAATATGATAATGAGAGGTGATATGTTTGCGACCCAAATTGTAGCTATCACTTTCACAAATAAAGTAGCAAAAGAAATGCGCACGAGAGTAGGCACCATATTAAAAGACCACAAGTTGGATAATGCTGGTTCACCTATAATTATGACTTTTCACGGTTTTTGTTATCGCTTTTTGCGCGAAGAACTTTGTAAACATTACAATACCTTTAAAGAACCATTCACTATAGCGGATTCATATGATCAATCACAATTGTGGAAAAAGATCGCGGAAAATGCAGGATGGAAAGCTAAAGATAAAACATTTCAGGGCCTCGTGAAGGTTGTTAGGAATATGAAATCTTCAGGCATAAGGGTAGACGAAGCAAAAGAAAACACTTTTACAGAAAAAAAGACAAAAGAATTATATGCTCAGTATCAGCAAGAACTAGCGAAGTCTAACGCGTTGGATTTTGATGATTTGCTATTATTCACATACGAAATATTAAGCAGAGATGCGGATTGCAGATTGAAATATCAATCTAAGTACAAAGCTTTCTTAATTGATGAGTTCCAGGATACGAACAGTCTTCAATATAGAATTGTTAAGCTGTTCATGGCTCCCTCGACTGAACTTTGCGTGGTTGGAGATCCCGATCAGACAATCTACACATGGAGAGGCGCTGATAATAATATTATTAAAACGAGACTAAACAAGGACTTCCCTTCTTTAGAAACTATTGTTTTGGATTTGAACTATCGTTCAACCCAAGCGATATTGGATAAAGCCAATGCACTGATCAAAAACAATAAGGACAGGGTAGATAAATCACTCACAGCTTTTTCTACGGAAAAAGGTGAAGATGTAGAATTCTTCTCTTTTGTCTCGCAAGACAGCGAAGCGAAAAACTTGGCTATGAAGATTAAGAGTTTCCACGTTAACGATGGCGCTGCTTATTCTGACATGGCTATTATCTATCGTTCTAACTTCTTGTCTCGTGTATTCGAGAAAAACTTTAACCTATTTAGAATTCCATACGAGTTATACGGTGGAATTAAGTTCTATGAAAGAGCTGAAGTCAAAGCTGGGCTAGCGTATTTAAGATTGCTAAATAACCCTGACGATATACTTTCATTTGAAAACGTAATACAAAACCCATCCATAAAGATAGGTAAGGTTACGCTCGCTAATTTGGCTGAGCAAGCCGCTGAGACTGATCAGACAATATTTAGTTATATTAGAGATCACATGGATACAGTTAAAGTATCAGCTACTCAGAAAGAAAATTTGATGAATATAGTAGAAGCTCACAGAATTGCTTCTGAACAGTTGGTGAAAGATAAAGATGACATAGGCGCTATTATTACAACTTTGAAAGAATACTTTGGTTCTACCGGTTTTATGACTTACGTCAGACAGTGGGATAAAAAAGAAGAAGAAGATAAAGGCGAAGGTGCTAAGGAAAATACACGCGAAGATAACATTAAAGAATTGTTTACTGCTATCCACGATTATTTTCAAAACGCATTTGAAAACCCTGAAGAGGGTGCGGAAGCTAACTTGAATGACTTCCTTATCAATGTTGCTTTGGAATCTGATCAAGATACTATGAAAGATGAAGATAAAGTCGCGGTCATGACCGGACACGTATCTAAAGGTCTTGAATTTAAATACGTATTTGTTACAGGATTAGTAGATGGAATTTTGCCTAGCGGTCACGCTTCAGAAAACGGAAATAAGGGCATGGAAGAAGAACGAAGATTGTTCTACGTTGCCATGACTAGAGCAAAGCGTTATCTCTGTGTTTCCACCTTTGGTGGATTTAGATTCGGTTCTATGCCTAACTATCCTTCTCACTTCCTAAAGGAAATAGGATTTAAGGCTGAAAGAGACGATTCTAGACTCCTTAACCCTGAAGGATATAAGAATATATATCCCAATCCTCATTCTACTTATGGTGCCGGATATGCTTCCAATCCATACGAAAGAAGAAAGAGAAAAACTGGAGTTGGCTCCAGTGCAGAATACGTACCTCAAGAATTATCTGGAATCAAGAGAACCGGACCTGTTAGAAGCGGTGCGAGTGGAACAACTTACAGCGTTGGCGATAAAGTCGCACATTCATCTTACGGTGTAGGTACGATCAACAAGGTTTCAGGAAAGAAACTCTACGTTGATTTCAAAAAAGAAGTAGGTCAGAAAGTATTGATTGCTGGTTTTAAAGCATTTAAGAAAATATAAGAGGAGTTATATTATGGCGGATGTTCAAAAGGAAAGAGTAGACGAATTAACACAACTGCTAAACAAGTATATGTACGAGTACTACAATTTGAACGAATCTTCCGTATCGGATCAAGAATACGATCGGTTGATGGAAGAATTGCAGCAACTCGAAGCAGAGCGTCCAGATCTAAAATCTAGATTATCCCCCACTACTAGAGTCGGAGGGATGGTTTCAGCAGGTTTTAAGAAGGTTACTCACAAACGTATGATGTTGTCGATGGGAGATGTATTTAATCCTGAGGAACTAGCTGCGTTTGATAAACGAATTCGTACGAATTTGGAAAAAGACGAAATAAACTATATGGGTGAAGTTAAGATCGATGGTCTTGCTATGACCTTAGTATATGAAAACGGCGAATTGCAGTACGCTGCAACTAGAGGTGACGGTAATATTGGTGAGATGGTTACTAACAACATCTTAACTATTCCTTCCGTCCCTACACACATAGATGAAAAACGACCTATGGAAGTTAGAGGTGAAGTGTTTATATCTAAGCAGACGCTCAGAGAACTTAACGCTGAACGTGGAAAGCAAAATCTTCCACTTTTTGCTAATGCTAGAAACACCGCAGCTGGATCGGTCAGACAACTCGATTCTAAGATTGCTGCCAAGCGCCATTTATCAGCTTATTGGTACTATTTTGTAAATGCGGAAGAACTTGGATTTACTGAACATTCCGCTGCGTTGGATTACTTGAGCAAATTAGGATTTCAAACTAACCCTGAACGACAAAAGCTCAAAGGAATCAAAGGAATTCTAAAATACATTGACGAGTACACCGCAAAGAGAGATGCGCTCGATTACGATATCGATGGATTAGTATTTAAAGTCGATTCAATAAGCAGCCAAGAAGAACTTGGATACACAATGAAAACTCCAAAGTGGGAAATCGCATATAAATTTCCACCCGAAGAAGTTGTTACTGAACTTAAAGACATTGTCATTACAGTAGGTCGCACAGGAAGAGTTACTCCTAACGCCTATTTAAAACCCGTTCGAGTCGCTGGTTCAATCATTGCTCGAGCTACGTTGAACAATGCTGATTTCATTAAGAGCAAAGATATAAGAGTTGGTGACTATGTAATCCTCCACAAAGCTGGAGACGTTATACCAGAAGTGAGCGGAGTTGTCATATCTCGTAGAAAACCTGATTCTAAACCGTATGTATTCCCTACGGAATGCCCTTATTGTGGAACCGCACTTATCAAGACTGGCAATAACATTCAACACAAGTGCCCCAATCCTAAATGCCCGTCTAGAAGTATCAACAAGTTGATATACTTTGTGTCGGACTACGGAATGGATATAGATTCTTTTGGAGATTCTCTGGTTGAAGACTTATTTAACGAGAAGTTAATTAGGGATTTCCACGATATATATCATCTGAAAGATTACAAGCAAAACATCATGATGATGGATGGTCTTGGAGAAAAATCTATCAATACGCTATTTACCAATATTGAAAAGTCCAAAAAGAATACGGTGGAAAAGTTGATTTCTGGTTTAGGAATTCAAAACGTCGGTAAAAAAACTGCTAAAATGTTAGCTCACCACTACAAGAATTTAGACAATTTGATGAAAACTGAAATAGATGAACTAGTAGGAATTAACGACGTTGGTGAAAAGACAGCTCATCAGGTTTACGATTATTTCCACGATGAGAAAAATATAGAAGTTATTGAAGATTTGAGAAAAGAAGGATTGAACTTCGAGTGTCTCACAATCAAGGCACAAGTTGCAGAGAATTTCTTTACGAATAAAAAGTTTGTTTTAACTGGTACATTAGTATCGGCGGGACGAAAAGAGATTACTGCAAAATTAGAAAATTTAGGCGGTAAATCTTCCGGCTCAGTTTCGAAAGCAACTGACTTTGTAATCGCTGGAGCAAACCCTGGTTCAAAATTTACCAAAGCGCAAGCTTTAGGTGTTAGAATTATTGAGGAAGATGAATTATTAGAAATAATACATAAAGTTGAAGGAAATATAGAATGATAAAAATAACAAAAAGCGTCATCGAAACAAGCGCTAAAAATCTATTGTTTACATTAACAGATAAGGAATTGGAAGAAACGCACAACGAGTTTGATGCGATCTTGAAACAAATGTCATTTATCGGAAGCATCAAGAATATTGATCAAGCTGAACCGATGACATTCCCCGTCGCTGATGAACAAACAATCATGAGAGAGGATATACCTTCTACTCCTATGGATGTAGAAGAAGAATTGAAGATGGTTCCTTCTCGTTTAGGCAATCAAGTCCGTCTTCCAAAGGTGTTGGGATAATGAATTATTTAGATTTAACAATCGCTGAGATTCACAGAGCGTTAGTCGAGAATAAAGTAACATCTCTCGAGCTTGTAAAAGAATCTATCGCAAGAATAAAAAACGACAAAAACAATTCGTATGAAGCTGATAATTTTGAAGCGGCTTTAAAGTTAGCTAGCGAAATAACTAGCGTTAAAGAAGAGGAAATTCTCAAGGGAATACCTTACGTTGCTAAAGACAACTACTCTACCAAAGATATTGAAACGACGGCTTCGTCAAATGTTTTGAATGGTTACATTCCCACATTTAACGCAGAAGTTATAGATCGTTTAAATAAAGCTGGTGCAATCCTTGTTGCAAAATCAACACTCGATGAACTCGCGATGGGTGGCACTGGATTATCCGGGCATAAAGGCCCGACTACTAATCCTTACGACAGCGAGAGGATAATAGGGGGCTCTTCGTGCGGATCGTGCGCAGCGGTCGCTAAATGCGACGTACCTTTCTCTCTCGGATCTGATACTGGTGACTCAGTGAGAAAACCTGCCGGTTATGGCGGTCTTGTCGGTTTTAAACCCACGTGGTCTAGAATATCGCGCTTTGGTTTATTCCCTTTTGCTCCTTCGCTCGATACGATTGGGTACTTCACTCGCTCGATTGAAGATTCAGCAATACTTACAAATATCTTAGCTGGTCAAGATGAAAAGGACATGTCCTCGTCTTACAGACCTGTGGAAAACTATTTGACATATTTAAATAAACCCAATACGGAAAGAAGAATCGGTTATTTCAAATCTGTAATTGACTGCATAGAAGACAAAGCTATCGTAGATTCTTTCTACAAAACTTTGGATCAACTTAAAGCGGAAGGATACACGGTGGAAAACTACGAATTCCCCGAGGATTTATTGAATGCGCTGTATTCGGTATACATGGTTATTTCCTGTTCAGAAGCTACGTCAAACGACGCGAATCTCGATGGGATTAAATTTGGTATTAAGCCAACCGGAAACGCAAAGACATGGGAAGAATATATGACGGAAGCTCGCACAAGAGGTTTCTCTGATTTGATTAAGAGAAGATTTGTCATCGGTTCATTCTCACTCTTAGCCGAAAACAAAGATGAATTGTTTATCAGAGCTCAAAAAGCTAGAAGATTGATAGTGGAAGAAATGGAAAGATTTTTCAAAAAGTACGATTACTTGGTCTTGCCTACTTCTAAGAGAGTCGCTCCTCTCATCAAAGATTCATCCGATAAATGGAATCCTAATCCTAACTTTGTAGACAACCATTTAGGCATCGCTAATTTAGGTGGATATCCATCTTTAACCTTGCCATTGGGTTACGAAAAGGGATTGCCGTTTGGTATCAATTTGACAGGACGTCAATTTGAAGAAGGTAACTTATTTGCCATAGGTGAAGATATTGAAAAGATGACTGGACTTAAGAATGCATCTACAGTTACAAGGAGAATAAAATAATGAACTTTGAACCTGTTATCGGAATAGAAATACACGTAGAATTAAAAACAAAATCAAAATTATTTTCATCCGCTCCTGTTGGTTTTGGTGAAAAACCCAACTCTCAAACAGTAGCTTATGATTTAGGTTGCCCTGGTACAATGCCTGTCTTAAACAAACAAGCTGTAGTGTACGGTGTCAGAGTCGCGAAAGCTTTGAATATGGACATTGAACAACTTGTTCAGTTCGATCGTAAAAATTACTTTTATACAGATTTACCCAAGGGTTATCAGATTACTCAACAAGATCATCCAATCGGGTCTCACGGTTACGTTAATTTGAAAATTGGCGACAAAGATAAACGCGTTAATATTGAGCGTATCCACATTGAAGAAGATACAGCTAAACAATTGCATTTAGGCGATATGACATTGGTTGATTACAACCGTGCAGGAACACCGCTATTAGAAATAGTTTCGGAGCCTGATATGCGTTCCGATATTGAAGCTATGAAGTATGTAGAAACCATTCATCAAATCGTAACATTCTTAAATGTTTCAGACGGTAAGATGGAAGAAGGAAGCATGCGTTGTGATGTTAACATTTCGCTCCGTCCTTACGGTACAGAGAAGTTAGGAACCAAGTGTGAGATCAAGAATCTTAACTCGATTGCCAACGTTCGCGCAGCACTGGAATATGAAATAAAACGACAGACTGAAATGTTGTTAAAAGGTGAGACTGTTGGTCAGGAAACTCGCCGATATGATGAGTCGTTAAAAAAGACATCGTTGATGAGAGTCAAGACAAACGATGTGGATTATAAATTCTTCAGAGAACCTAATATAATGCCGGTGAGAATTTCCGATGAGTTTGTTAAAAACGCCATCGATACAATGCCCAAATTGCCGAATCAATACAGAGCTGAATTCTTAGCAGATGGATTGAATGACAAGGAAGTTGAAGTCCTATTAGGCGACACTGAATTCACTCATTACTTTGAAGATGTATTAGCTCTAGGTTGTAAGTCGGCAAAAACTTTGTGGAATTATCTACTTGGTGACGTGTCCGCATATTTAAATAAAGACATGCTGAAATTATCCGATTTAAAGATCACTAAAGTTCAGCTTAAAGATTTTTGCAACATGCTAGATGAAGCAAAAATTAATTCCAAACAAGCGAAAGAAGTTATTGCCTTGATGTTGAGAGACGGCGCTGATCCTAAAAAAATTGTTAAAGATTTAGGCTTAGAACAAATTTCAGACGAGTCTGCAATTCAGGAAATTGTTGATAAAATCCTCGCTGAAAACGAACAGTCTATTCAAGATTTCTTGGGTGGCAAAGACAGAGCCTTAGGCTATGTTGTAGGTCAAGTTATGAAAGCAAGTCGCGGTAAAGCGAATCCTGCTTTGGCTAAGAAACTCATCTTAGCTGAAATAGAAAAACGCAAATAAATATGTAAAGAGGAACTTCGGTTTCTCTTTTTTATTGGGAATATTTTAATCGAGTTTTTGTGAATATATTTAGATGCAAAACCCTTGTTAAATTTCAATAAATACTTTTAATTTCAATTTTGATTAACATGCGAAAAAAGTCGAATTGAGTCAAATTTACTCGAAATTATCAATTGGATATACAAAGCAAGTTAGCAAGAATGTAAAATAGAAAAATATGAGGCTTTTGCAAATTCAGTACTTATTGATCTGCAAAGGCATTTTAAACCCACAGTTAATATCAATGAGTAATAATTATATTTATTAACCTTTGTAAGAATTTAAAGATATAGAAACAACTTAGACAAAATATAAAAGGTGTATCAATTAAAGCGATACATTACGTTTTTTATAAAATTTAAAAAGGCTTATAAAACTATAAGCCTTTAAGTTTAATACATTGTCTGTTTACTCGTAACGACTCTCTTCGCGCTTTCTTTTGGCTTCTTCAGTTTCCTTGTCGATTCGCTCTTTTTCCTTGCCAGCTTCTAAATCTGACATTTTAAATACTTTACGCGAATTCGAAGTGAAAATAGGAACGGTAATTATGTGAAACGTCCATAGAATTGTGAACACAATTTTAACCGCTAACAGCACGCTATCCAAATTTGGAGTAAACATAAATAACGAAAATATGATTACTTCTAACGCGAGCAATACGCCTGTTACTGTTAAGAAAATATTGACCTTTTTGTGCAACTCATTTTTGTAATCTGCGCCGGTTCTCATCAAAGCTGCTTCTTGTATAATCTTTAATTTTTTTTGATTGATGGCAACTTCAGGATTCTCGTTTTTTTCTAGTTCCATTTTATTTGAACTCCTTGTGTCTTATCTTTGCCCATAACTCAGGGTAAGGATTTTTATCCTCTCCAACTATCACGCCGTGCTTAACATGTTTAGAAAGATAAATGAATGGAGTATCTAGGAAAGCGACAAATGCTTTCAATAGATATGTTGTTATAAATATAGACCATAGTACATCTAAAGGAAAGCCTGCAGCTCCTGCAAATGCTATCACGACAAATATCAATGTATCGAATATTTGCGACAAAAGCGTTGCTCCATTGTTACGCATCCACAAGTGCTTAGTTTTAGTTACGTTTCTTATTTTAGAGAAAATATATATATCTAAGAATTGAGATACTAAGTAAGCAACGAGTGAACCCAACACGATTCGAGGGGTCAAGCCGAACAGGACTTGCATGGCATCTTGAACTTGAAATGCCCAAGCATCTCCCATGTATGGTCTAAACGATAATCCCATTTGCATGGATACGATTAAGACGAGATCTGCAGTGAATCCTAACAGGACTGAACGCCTCGCTTCTTTCTTTCCGTAGTGTTCAGTAAGGATATCCGTTGATAAGAATATCGACCCGTAAAACACATTGCCTAAAGTAGAATATAAGGTGAAGTACTCAACGACTTTCACGACTAATATATTTGCGATTATTGACGCGATACCTATCCAGGTAAACATTCCAATTCGACCGAACAAATGGAAACAAGCGATGATCATGCTGAAGTTCACTATGCAGAAGATAATCCCCCAAACTACATTAAACCAAGAATCGTTTAATAACGGCCAAAAATTGTAAGCTGATTGCAATAAATTTATACTCATAAAACCCTCCATATAAACCAAACATACTTGTCATGTATCAAGTAAATTTAATTGATTACTTTTATATAATATAATATATTGTATACTTGTGGATAGTTTAGATTATTATTTTCAGAAAGGCTGTGAATTATGGCATCAAAAAACATCGAATTAGAAATACTGCACGTTGATAAAAATTGTGGGGCAAGATACGGAATATTACACACACCTCACGGTGATGTAGAATTACCTATGTTCATGCCTGTTGGTACTCAAGCAACTGTAAAAGCACTGTCTCCAGAGCAAGTTAAAGACTTGGGGTCTGGAATTATATTAGCAAATACTTATCACTTAGCTTTAAGACCCGGAGTAGACATTGTTGCTCAAGCTGGTGGTGTTCAAAAATTTATGAATTACAAAGGACCTATGCTGACAGATTCAGGTGGGTTTCAAGTTTTTTCATTAGCTGAAACAAGAAAAATAAAAGAAGAAGGTGTTACCTTCAAAAATCCTATCAATGGCAACAAAGAATTTTTCTCTCCTGAAATTGTCATGGATTACGAAGCAAAAATTGGTGCGGATATCATCATGGCATTCGACGAGTGTGTTCACTATCCTGCTACTAGAGAATATATGAAGAATTCAGTAGATAGAACGTTGAGATGGGCTCAGCGTTGTAAGGATTCTAAAGTTAGAGAAGATCAAGCGCTGTTTGGTATTGTCCAAGGTGGCGAATTCGAAGACTTGAGAAAGTACTGTGCTGACGCTTTAATCAAGATGGATTTCGACGGCTATGCTATCGGAGGAACATCGATTGGTGAACCTCGTGAAGTTGAATACCAAATGGTTGAATATACTGCGAAATATCTTCCTAAAGACAAGCCCCGTTATTTGATGGGAATCGGTTCTTTAGATATGATTTTTGACGGCATTGAAAAAGGTATTGATATGTTTGACTGCGTACTTCCTACCCGTATCGCAAGACACGCCACTTTGATGACAAGTCATGGACGTATCAATATATTAAATGCTAAATACAAAGACGATTTCACTCCTTTGGATCCTGAATGCGATTGCTACACATGCAAAAACTACACCAGGGCTTACCTTCATCATTTGATGAAGTGCAACGAATCCTTTGGTAAGACATTGTGTTCGATTCACAACCTAAGATTCCTCATTCATACAATGGAACAAGCTCGTGAAGCTATTAAAGAAGATAGATTCTTAGAATTTAAAGAAGAAGTGATGACTAAGTTCGGAAATAAAAGAGGATTTTAAAATGTTAAGTGAAGAAGAATTAAAGAAAAAATCAGAAGAAGCAATTAAGAAGTTCGGTTATGATATTTACGATTTGGATGAATATTACTACGATCTTCCAGAAGATCAAATTGCTCAAACACCCGCTGAAAAAAGAGACGAATCTAGATTGCTAGTTTTAAATAAAACGACAGAAGAGATTAAAGACAAATATTTCTTTGATGTATTGGATTACTTTAAGCCAGGAGACGTTCTCGTTAGAAATAACGCTAAAGTTATTCCTGCGAGATTATTTGGAGTAAAACAACCTACCGGAGCTAAAGTACAAGTATTGTTACTAACCCCTGACAAGTTGGAAAAGGATGTTTGGACTGCTTTGTGTGGAAACGCTAAAGTAATAAAAATGGGAACTGTGATTTCATTCGGCCCTAATCAAGAGATGAAAGCAAAATGTATCGAGATTCAAGAAGAAGGATTAAGAAAATTCAAATTGGAATACGATGGAATCTTTTATGAAGTATTGGATAAATTAGGAAAGATGCCTCTTCCCCCTTATATTCACAATCAAGAAGGAAAGAACGATCGTTACCAAACTGTATACGCATCTAAAGAAGGAGCTGCTGCAGCCCCTACCGCCGGGTTCCACTTTACACCGGAATTATTCAAGAAGTTGGAAGAGAAAGGCGTGGAAATATTAGACGTTACTCTTCAAGTAGGATTGGGAACATTTAGACCT
>Ga0172377_10007414_pt1 | contig 11284 bp, 9 predicted proteins | sample Pumphouse3metaG_FD_119749 | JGI IMG/M metagenome (GOLD analysis project Ga0172377, IMG submission 119749) | Leachate microbial communities from a municipal landfill in Southern Ontario, Canada - Pumphouse #3 metaG | ecosystem: Engineered > Solid waste > Landfill > Unclassified | place: Canada... | reverse complement strand
CCCCGATATCATTCTGGGAGGAGGTATACACCTCCTTCTGGGCCCATGTGTTACCTGCATAAGCAAACCTCCCAAGATCGTTATCCGTTGCATAGATGAGCTGCTCATCGTTGATGAAGTGCAGGGAACCAATATTGTCCAAATATGGTGTGTCAGTACTCTGGAAATGCTGGTCCTGTGCAAACAGATCATCCATGGCGTTTTTCCGACAGAGCTTGAGGAATCCCGTGCCAGTGTCTGCCAAAGCTGCACTCTGCGATCCTTCTGAGATGGCCAAGGCGTCAAAGACAGGAGGGTTGGAGAACCACCAAATATATTCACCAGGGTCAGCACTCTCCGGTGTCTGGGCATACAGGTTTGTCTGTACCACATGCGAGGCATCAGGTATAAGGCCATAGAGAATTCCTGTACTTGCCTCCTTGCATAATTGATGCAGGCTTGTGAAGGTTTTGCTTGAACTGCTTGTTTTGTAATAGGTGTTACTTCGTTCAAACTGTTTGGTGAGCGTTGCATTCTTTGAATCATAGAAATAGACGCTTAGGCTTGGAATACTTGCATCAGCGATGGCAACAAGTTTTGTGAGTGGATCGACGTATATGTCGGTTACCTGTACTGCATTGAAGCCATCAGTTGTGGTATAGGTGTTGACCACCTCCAAGGTATCACGGACAATCCTACAGACCTGGATGGTCTGATGTTGGTTGCTGGCCAGCACCAACTTTCCATCAGGCAGGAATGCCACATGGGCATTCTTCCCGACATACAAGCCATCGGTAGTGTCCTCTACCATTCCGACGAGTTTAGGAACCCCCGCGGTTCCCTCGACAGCGGCTTTGAAAGTGATGCTGGCCGACCCAGTACTAGCCAGGAGTGCTCCTTTTGCAATGACATCCAAGCGATGTTGTCCACTCTCAGGTGTGAAAGTGCAGGAGAGGGCATTGCTTACTTCCTCTCCGTCCAGATACCAGCTTACCTCCAGGTCCTTTGCATCTTGAGCGGAGAGTGTTGCAGTTGCCGGGACCTGTGCCTCCATGACTTCACTGATCCCTTGGATGCTGCACTCAACGGGTACTCCCAGGTTGTTTACCAAGGTGATGGTTGCAGGAATATCTGCATACTTATCCAAAGTCAGTTCGATAGCACCCTCGGTGGTCTTGTTTCCCACTATCCGGATTACCTCTGCACAACCAGCAACCGACCTTGTTCCACTGTACAGCTTTGCCCTCAGCAAGTAGGAACCCGCAGGATAGGAACCGGTGAAAACAACAGAGCCGTTTTCCATGTTGTTCGTTGTTGGGGTTAGCGATGTGATTGTTCCCTGTGGGTCGGTAAGCCATACCTCAAGGCTGGGACTGTTGATTTTGGTTGCATCCCATCCCAGATGAATATCCATCATCCCATTGCCGCTAAGTGCGTTCAGTTTAATCACTGTCTCCAATGGGTCCTTTGATAGGTTGACCGAGACAGAACCTGTGACAAGGTCGATGCCTTGGTCGTTTCTCCCCACGGCCGTGATATCCCAGGTGCCGATCAAGAGTCCATCGACATCGACTTTATTGGTGTTGGACATGACACTGAAGGTGGTATCCTGGGGTCCTGTACCTTCCACTACATAGCGAGACACTTCCAGGGGAGTGTCATTTGGCAACAAGGTCTTCTCAGCTCCAGATTGCTTCTCCATGCTTACATGCAAGGAGGAGCGACCTGCGCTCTCTTCTTTGCATCCCCCAAAAGTAAAACACATGCAGCATAAAAGAAGGGGAATCCAAAGCCATCGTGAACATTGTGATATTCTGTTCATTGTAGCCTCCAATAAAGAAGAGGCGAACGGTAAACATCTGCTTCAAGGCTTTTCTTTTTTTCTTCGAGCAAGTACATTGGGGGCATGCAAGCTTTAATCAAACTCATCCTATTGGCATTGACCTTCTTCCTGGTCTTTATCAATCCCTCCTATATTGGAAAAGGGCTCTATTACTCTTTATTCCCCCTCTTGTTTCTGTTGGTGTGGTTGTTCTATAGGATCACCTACTACGTTTCTGAGAAAGAGGTCCGTAAGGCTACGGACGAGACGTTTCACTACTCCCTGTTCTGTGCCATGGTTCCTCCTCTGGGGGAAGGAGATCTGCTGAGAGGTAGATTGATTGTCACCAAGGATGCTGTGGTTCTCTATCGCAGGGATGGTAGCAACCCTGTTAAAGAGTCATATCGTCTGGCCATCGCTGACATAGAGGGCTTTTCCATCGGAAAGGTGCTCTCTGTACGTAGTGGGATCACATTCAAGGCAAAAGGACAGAGTGAAGCAAAGTTTGTTGTCTCTCGTGCCCATACAAAAAAAGAGGCTCTCACTGCAGCACTTGGCTGGAGTAGGCCTCATGGGAATATCGAGGTAGGAGAGGAAGCCAGTGGGGCTCCCTCTTTCAAGGATCTCTAGAAACTGAATCCAAATCCGATTCGCATTGGTTCAAGCTGGATGGTGAAGTCATTGGCAGTGATGACCCATTGTGCCTGTACTCCTGCTTCGTAGAATACACGCATCCATTCAGTCAACGCATAGGAGACTCCTCCCTGGATCTTTCCTGTCACCCCAAACTCATTGCTTCCGCTGGATGGGATGATAACCGTTGGGCCAAGTGAGACAGAGAGTGGGAAGGAAAGAGGTTTGTCGTCACGTAGGTTCCATTGAACCTTGCCCAATACGCTTATCTCATGATCTCCTTCTACCTTCGCATATTCTAGGGTCCCTCCAAACTTGAAGGCCCCTTCTGCATGTCTGAGGAGGTCAACCTGGATATCGAAGCCTTTGTCCGAGCCAGGGAACTGATAATCAAGGAATGAGACCGAGGAGTTGATCGACCACTGGAAAGCTTCCTCGTCGAAGGTGACAGCGCTGGTAGCGGCTGACGGAGTACTAGGTTTGAGTACTACCGTCTGTATTTCTTCAGCTTCTTTTTCTTCTGGCAGTGGTATTTCAATTTGTTCTTCTTTCTTCCTTGGTTCTTCTTCCAGTTCAAGTACAGGAGTTGACTTCTCCATCAAACCTTTCTCTTCCTGATCTGTTGCAACACGAGGAGGGGCGAAGGGCACTTGTACCACCGGTCCCCTGGGCCGCGGAAGCTTGAGGAGTCCGTTTTGGATTAAGGGGCTTACAGGAAGTGGCATAGGCCTTGTAACCTGTATCACCGATTGCTGGGCTTCCTCTTTCATTGCCGGCATACTTGGGATATTGGGCTCTTGCACAGTCTCCTCAGGACGTTGCATAAGTTCTGGGGGGAGTTCTGTTGCTTGCTTTGGTTCTACATATTGTGCAGGAGAAACCTGTGGGACCTGTATGGTCTCACGCTCTCCTGTTTGTTCACTGGTTGCCGTTTGTTCTGTTCCACTTTGTCCAGCCAAAGGCCTGAACTCCACGTACCAGTAGGTACCTGCAGCCACAGTCAGGACAGCAATGACAATCAATACTACAGACCAAATCTTGTTCACAACAAACTCCTTACAATAAACTATAACAATAAAGATCATAGTTTGTGTACAAGTTTACCATGACTTGCAACCATTAATGAGAAGAATTCCTGTTTTTCTTATGAAGAGACCCTTTCCTCCTATTTGATAGTACCCAATTTGGTGAATATTCCCATACCTTACTCCGTGCTAGTTTCAGCGTACGGAGGAATATGTGCGTAAAATGATCATACTCATACCACTGCTCATCATAAGTAGTCCGCTCTTTGGGGCAGGACCTACCATGTATTGCTCTGTGGATGGAGCACTCATCGATGCACTATGGGAGGAAACGGTACTTGCTCGTGTGGAGCTTGGTCTCACCCTTGATGAACAGTTTGCCCTCCGTATTCCCATTGGACTTGCTGCTGAGCGTGAGAGAGGAGGACCTAGATTACTGGAAAGCGGTCTCTTTCTCGATTACTACCCCTTGGACTGTGGGTTGCATCTTACCGTTTCCCTTATCCAGGTAGGCTTTCTTTTCAATGATTGGTATGACGATGAAGAGGAATCCCTCCGTTTTCTCAATGAAATGGCAATCGGCTGGACAATTACTCCTTACAGAGGATTACGCGTTGAACCAAGGGTGATCATACGCGACCCAAACGGGGTATTCAATTCAGCATACAAGACGCTCTCATTACGGTTTTCCCGCTATCCCATGATTCGGTTTTCCTTGCTTTTGGGGTGGTCTTTTCCCCTAAAGCAAAAGAAGTAGAAAAAGATACAAGAGGAGGAAGGAATATGATAGGAAAAAGAATTGTTACCCAGGCTGTGGTGTTGTTGCTCATTGTGCAACTCTCTGGTTGCTCTATGGGGCTGCAATCAGTAGAGAAACAGAAGATTTCAGATGACCAGCTCCTGCCGGCGGTCTCTGATATGATCGAACAACAGAAGGATGTTGTCTGGCCATATCTGGAAGAGGAGGTCAGTCGTACACTTACAAAGAGCGAGCCCTCTGGTAAGCAGATTGTCAGCAATACGCTCTCTGAAGGTCAGGGAAGGGAGTATTTGGAGTTCTGTTATACGGTAGGGAATCCTCAGGGAGAGGCTGATGTTGAGAAGGTTGTCTCTTTTGCCCATTCATTGCTCAATGAGGAGGAACAGCAACAGCTGGACCAACAGCTGCAGCAGAGACGAAGCTTGCTTCAGGCAAGAGGAGAGAACCTTGCACGAGGCTTGGCTCCCAGTCAGCGAGCAGCGTTCTGGAAAGATATGCAGAAGCTGGTGACCAGGACTCTGGTACTCTTTACCGCTGGTGTGGTCTATGCCTGCATCCCTACCACGGTCTTCTGGGGGAAAATCTCAGCGGCAACTGCCATTGCAATTGCCAGTGGAGTTGTTTCCACAACGGTCATGTCCATCTGGAGGTACTACCAATTCGGGGGAACTCCCGATGAAGCCTTTGGGGACTGGCTGAAGACGGTGACAACGGAGCCAGAACTCTCCAGCGCCATGACAGCCAGTGTCATTTCTGTGGGAAAAACGTTGAAGCGTGGACCGGTTGTCACAGGGATCATCATCTGTGTTTTTGCACTCTATAATGTGGTGGATATGATCAAGCCGATGTTGAAGAGCTATGACTTCACCATCTAAATAGTGTGGATTTGGTTGCCTGCAAGTCTACTTTGTGAAATACTGGGCATTGGAATACTCACAATGAAGGAGAGATCAATGCCCAATACATTTGCAGACGCTATACTGAACAGATTTTTACGATATGCAGTCATAGATACCATGAGTGATGACAAGAAGGTAGGAGAAAAACACCCCTCCACCGATGGACAATGGGACCTGCTCAGGTTGCTGGAACAGGAGTTGCGTGACCTTGGGATCGAAGACATCCAGGTTGACGAACATGGAGTGGTTATAGGAAGGCTTCCCTCCAACATCGACCATGATGTACCCACCGTGGCCTTCATGGCCCATGTCGATACAGCAGATGATGTGCCGGGCAATGGCGTTAAACCCAGAGTCATCGCCTCCTATGATGGGAAAGACATACCCCTCAACGAGGAACATACCCTCAAGGTTGAAGACAACCCTGAACTGTTGCGCTATAAGGGAGAGACCGTCATTGTGACTGATGGCAATACACTCCTTGGCAGTGACGACAAGGCCGGCGTGGCTGAGATCATGAGCGCAGCAGAGTATCTGCTCAGCCATCCTGAGATCAAGCATGGGGTGGTGGAATTCATTTTCACCAGTGATGAAGAGACCGGTGCTGGGATGGATACGTTCCCCTACGATAAGATCAGCTGTGACTACTGCTATACCATTGATGGTGGGAAACGGTATGAGATTGAAAGTGAGTGTTTCAATGCTGCAACGGTACGTGTCCATTTCAGCGGGGTGAGCTACCACTTTGGCGCTGCCAGGGGACGACTCGTCAACGCACTGACCATGGCTGCCTTCTTCGTCAATGCTCTGCCTCAGGCAGAGAGCCCGGAGGCCACCGATGAACGGTATGGTTACTACTGCGCACAGAGCATGAGCGGTACGAATACCGAGGTTGATCTCACCTTGTACCTTCGGGATTTTGACTTGGAGATACTCGACCGAAGAATTGAGGCGATCAAGCAGCTCGCTGCAGCTACAGAGGCTCTCTATCCAAATGGGACAGTCTCTGTTGATGCAAAGCACATCTACTACAACATGGCACTGGTTGCAAAGAATAAACCGTTTGCCATGGAGAATCTCCTGAAGGCAGGGGATGAACTGGGATTCAAGCTTGAACAAGCCCTGATCAGGGGTGGTACCGATGGTGCACGCATGGCAAACGAGAGAAATATTCCCTGCCCGAACATCTTTACCGGCGGACATAATCTTCACTCCCAGTTTGAGTGGGCTGCCCTGCCCGCAATGGAGGATGCTGCTCGCCTGATTCTGAAGATCATAGAGGTTGGGGCTTCAGCATGAGGCTCGCACTCTCTCTCATGTTCCTTGTCCTTATCATCTCTCCTCTCTCCTCGGCGCAGCTTGTCTTCAGTCATGATGCAACTGTGCCACAGGAGGTGGTAGAAGGAGTGCAACGTGCACTTGAGGAAGCTCTTGTGGAGCGGTTGGACAAAGAAGGTGAGCTGAGTGCTGTTCTGGAAGAAGATGAGATGGGAGAGTATGTGCTCTCCCTTTCCTACGGGGAGAGACAACTTACTTATAGACTCCTAGGCGAAGCCAGTGGGTATGAGAAGCGTCTTGTTACAGCACTCAACCACGATGGCCTTTCCCTGTTTGCATCCTTGCCTGATCTGAGATTGACCTCTTTCTCTGGTCGTGGATATGGGGCAAAGATTGAAAATTCTCTGTATGCAGAGGGAGATAGATTCACTGTTTTGGATGCAAGGGAGAGAGAGCAGGGAGTAGTGGTGGTGAGTGAAGTCGCTGAGGATGAAGGTGTGCTGTTACTATCCCAGCTTTCAGGAAAGCCACTCTTCTTGGGTATGGAATTGAGGGAGAGGGGGAATAAGAGCGTATCACTCTCTCTTTCACTCAATAAGGATATGGATCCCTCTCTTGATCTTATCCATACCTGGCCGCTTCCCATGCATCCATACGCTGTCCAATTTGGTCTTGGTGCAACAGGGGCAAGCCGTATCTATGGCAGTGTAGGGCTCTCCGCAAAGCTTCCACTCAGCCAGTTCTCTTCAGCACGGAACCCTCTGGTTCGTAGCCTCTCCCTTGATGCTTCAGCCTTGTTTTCTTCCGGATACGATTTATCCAGAGAAGAATTGTTTTATCAGGCATCCGGCGAATTGGGTCTCACGTATTCCCTCACAAATTGGGCGCTTTCACTCTCAGTGGGGAATCGGGTTGCTGCAAGCAATGCAGCACTTCTCGAACAAGGGCTTTTCCTCAAGCTCACAACCGCGTACACTTATACACTATGAAACGACTCTGCCTGAAAGCCTGTCTTGTGCTCTTCTTGAGTTTGATGCTTGCCTCCTGTTCCTCGTTCTCTTCCTTGGTAAGAGCGCAGGTAGAGGGGCTCCCTTCTTGGATATACTCACCTCAGCAGCGAAGTGGGGAGGTTGCCTTTGTGGGTAAAGGAACAGCTCCAGTTAATTATAATGCACGATTGTTGGCATACGAATCCATTTTGGACCAAATCTCCACATACGTAGGCGAGGATGTGTATGACATGTATTATCGTGAACTTACCACCACCAATGCCATAGCAGATTTCAATTTGACCATCGCAAGTGAATTTACCGTCAGCGAAGGAAGAGCTGGTTTCGAAGTCTATCTACTTGCACGAATGGATGAAGCCTTGCTCAGTGGAAGACGCACCAGTGTCTACAACCAGATGATTGAACGGGAACAAGCCATTGAAGCAATCCTGGAAAAAGCTGACCAAGCCTATCGATCAAATGATGATACCGGAGCGATCAAACAGTATTTGCAAGCTGCCATGTTGTCAGCAGAAGGACCAGTCAGTGAGCGGAAGTTTGAAACTGATACGCTTGTTGATAAAGCAATTTCCTTCATTGAATCACTGAGATTCAGTCTCCGTAACCAAGTGGAAGAAGAGGCGAGAGTCACTGTATACCTACGAAGAAAGAGTCGATTGCTCTCCCCCAAGGTGCTCAATGCCTCCATCAATGCGACATTCCAAGCAAGAAACAGCCTCTCTGAAACCTACTCTGATTTTTTGCAGTTCAATACTGCCAGCGATGGATATTTTCTGTTTGTTCCCTATAACCAAGGCCTGGTGAAGGATGGCCAGATTGTCTTTTCCCTGGATCTGGAGTCAACCATCGCTCAACTGGAGAAAACTCTCTCAGAGGATCAGGTTGCAAGCATCAAGGAGGCAGTCTCTGCTATTTCCATTACGTTTCCCTATACGCTCACCTCTACCGTCTCCGGCAAAAGTATTCTTTCAGAAATACAAGAGTTTTCTCAGGAAGGATCTCTCGGCAATGGAACACAAGCGCTACAGGTATTCAACCAGGAGCTGAGTCTTGATGATATCAAGGTGGAGGAGATTGATCTCAAGCAAGCAGATATCGAAGATCAACTCTCTGCTCTGCAGGGAGAGGCGGACCTGGCTTTCCTTGGAAGTGTAGGTGTGGTGAGCGAACAGCAGGTGAGGGACCGCTCTGTGGTGGTGGCCAGTGGGAATGTCGGTCTGTATGATCTTGAAACTGGATCCCTGCTCTTCGATACCCTCTCGGTGGAGGCAGTAGGATCGGGTGAGAGTCGTGAAGAGGCTCAACGTGTTGCTTTCTCCCGTTTTGGTTCCATCGCTGCCTACCTGCAGAGTGCCTGGTTGTTCAAACGTTGAACAAGTCCTTCAGTGCTTTTGGGTTGTTGCTGATGATCCCCATTACCCCTTGAGCAAGAAGAGATTTGGCTTCCTCTCTATCATCGACTGTCCAAGCGCAGAGCTGGTAGCCGAAGGATTTTGCTTCCCTGATCTGCTCCTTTGATGGTTTCAGATAGGAGGGATGGGTGATATGCCTGCCAAAACCGTGTCGCAGTATTTTGGGTACCCCAGATTCATCTCCATAGATAAGGGCAGTGGGAATGGCTTTCTTGCTTATGTGCTTGAATCTGAGCAAGCTGAAAGGATTGAATGAACTGACGAGGCAAAGGGATTCCAGTCCGGATTGGCGAATCTGCTCAAGCAGAAGCCGCTCCAGTCCAAGGTTCTTGGTATCAGGGGCCTTGATCTCAATATCATAGTAGAGGTCAGTACCGCCCAGGGCAAAAACATCAGAGAGCAGGGGGACATGTTCTCCATTACCGATGTCAATCTCCTTCAACTCTTGGTATGTGAGTTCTGCCACCTTGCCAGGGTGGCCTGCCACCCGCTGTAGGTCATAGTCGTGGATTACGACCAACTCTCCGCTTTTACAACGTTGTACATCCATCTCTATTCCATCAATGTGGTGTTCCAAGCAGTCTGCAAAGCTGGCGAGTGTATTCTCAGGATGGTCAACTGGGGAACCCCTGTGTCCGAACAGCATGGGTCTCTCAAATACCTGCTTCATCGTTTTCCTCCAAAACGGAGATGGGAAACCTCATCCTTCCAGAGCGTACTGTCCACAGTCTCAAGGATGAGAGGCATGTTCTCAAAGCGTGAATCGCTTGCAATATGTTCAAAGGTGGCCCATCCAATGCTTCCCATTCCAAGGCTTGCATGTCGGTCAAGATGACTGCCGGCACTGCTCTTTGCATCGTTTAAGTGCATTCCCTTGAGGTGGGATAGGCCAATAAGGGAATCGAACTGGTCCATTGCAGCATCGAACTCATCGGGGCTTCCCATGGAATAACCTGCAGCATGGGCATGGCAGGTGTCGATGCAGAAACCGATACGTTCTTTTTCTCTACATTGTTCAAAGAGATATGCAAGCTCTTCAAAGGACGAGCCCAGATTTGTGCCCTGTCCTGCAGTGTTCTCAATGACTGCAATAGCATGTTCGGTTTCACTGAGGGCTATGTCGATGCTCTGGGCAACCAGTGAGAGGCTCTCCTTGGTATCGACGAGTCCCAAGTGTGAGCCGGGATGGAAGTTGAGAAGGCTCAATCCCAGTTGCTCGACCCGTCTCAGTTCATCGATAAAAGCCTCCAGGCTCTTCTTTCGTTTTTCAGGGTCTGGATTGCCTAGATTGATAAGATAACTATCGTGTACCAGCACCTGTTGTGCTGTGAAACCTAAATCCGCCATGGTAGACTTGAACAGTTCTATGGCTTCCGTCTCCAAGTCTTTGGATTTCCATTGCCGTTGGTTCTTGGTGAACATCCCGAAAGCATTGGCTCCAAGACTGGAAGCCTGGATGACTGCGTTTTGTACACCGCCGGCAATACTGGTATGTGGTCCTATGGTATGCATAGGTGAACGGTAGAGCTTGAGGCTAGGGTTGTCAATCATCAGAACTCGTGGTAGTGTCCACCTTATATAGGAGCGAATGAGCATGATACAACGGCAATGGGCCTTAGGGGATGAGCTCGCGGGCTTCCAGCTGGTGGAGATTACCCAGCTTGATGAGTATGAGGGAACCGGATACCTGTTCCGGCATATCGAGACCAATATGGAGGTCTTTCAGCTTATCAATTCTGATAGGGAGCGTTTCTTCAGCTATGTTTTCCGGACGCTTCCCAACAATGATTGCGGTATCGCCCATATCCTGGAACACAGTGTGTTGGCAGGAAGCCAACGCTATCCGGTGAGAGACCCATTCATGACCCTGCTCAAGGGCAGTACCAATACCTTCATGAACGCCATGACCTACCCGGACAAGACTCTGTATCCTGGGGCAAGTCCCTTGAAGAAGGATTTTGAGAACCTTTTCCATGTATATACTGATGCTGTTTTTGCTCCATTGCTTCGTGAAGAAACTTTCTGGCAGGAAGGTGTACGCCTTGTTTGTGACGAGGAGAGTTGCCACTTCGAGGGAGTGGTCTACAACGAGATGCTGGGTGATAGTGCCGACCATGATTCAATTGTCGGCAAGGGCAGCATCCGCTCCCTCTTTCCTGATACCCCATACTCCTTTGAGTCCGGAGGAAATCCAGAGCAGATCGTCCGTCTGGATTACCAGCAGTTCAGATCATTCTATAGCCAGTTTTATCATCCTTCAAACAGTAAGCTCTTCTTGTATGGTGACCTGGAGGTAGGGGAATACCTCTCATTCCTTGATGAGGAGTACCTGAAGACACGTGGTTCTCTTAATGTTAACAGCCTCTGTCCAACATCTGAGCCTTGGAAAATGGAAAGGAGTGTAACCCTTACCAGTCCCATGGAAGAAGGGCAGACAAAGGAAAGTGCCTCGGTGGTGCTTTCCTG
>Ga0172377_10007410_pt1 | contig 11288 bp, 10 predicted proteins | sample Pumphouse3metaG_FD_119749 | JGI IMG/M metagenome (GOLD analysis project Ga0172377, IMG submission 119749) | Leachate microbial communities from a municipal landfill in Southern Ontario, Canada - Pumphouse #3 metaG | ecosystem: Engineered > Solid waste > Landfill > Unclassified | place: Canada... | reverse complement strand
GTGGTGGAGCGTTTTCTGGTAAAGACCCAAGCAAAGTAGATCGCTCGGCAGCTTACGCAGCAAGGCATATTGCCAAAAACCTTGTAGCAGCAGGTGTAGCCAATGAGGTTTTAGTTCAACTTGCCTATGCAATTGGTGTTGCTCGCCCTGTAAGTGTATTTGTAAACACATATGGTACCGGCTTTAAAAATCACCCCGAAAAATTTGTTAATGACGGGATTATTGCCGAAAAGATAGACGAAATATTTGACCTGCGTCCAGCAAAAATCATAAAAAAGTTTGGCCTAAAGAAACCAATCTATGAAGCTACTGCTGCCTACGGGCACATGGGTAGAGATCCCTATACTGCACAGGTAGAACTATGTAGCAATGGAGAGATGGTAACAGAAGAGGTGCAATTTTTTGGCTGGGAAAAGCTAGACGCAATAGATTTAATCAAAAAGAGCTTTGGCCTTTAAGGCGCTTTCCAAAGGAGTTTTTTTCCAAAACCTAAACGGTTGTCGGTAAATTTAAGCTCGGTCACTTTAAGAGTCCATAAATCACCTGGTACTAAAGCAGCATATGGGAACCGCTTGAGATATCTCAGGCGGTACTTGTTTAAAAAAGAGCCACTACATATCTCCATTACTGCATTTAGCTGAACTCCTCTAAGAAGACCTACTGTCTCTGTCTCTAGCGCTATAGCACCAGCAACCACAGAATTGCTCCCATCTAAAAACATTTTTATATGCCGAGTTTTAGACTCCGACGTAATCACAAATAGATTCTCCTCTGCTAGATAGATATAGAACGCATGCCAACTCCAAATACCCTTACCGTCACTTACAGTAAGAGTAATTACATGGTGCTCATTAATAAACTCTACAACTCTCTTATCTACCATAATGCAAATACAAATAATAGAGCAAAAACTCTAAAAATAGCGCACTACTGAAAAAGGTAAAGTTTATCTGAGCGGCGTAACTTTATCTCTTTAGGAACTGCCACAGAACAGAGCTCTCCCTTTACAGTTTTCTCTACATTGGCAAGATCTACCCTAATCTCCAAAACTGTATGTTCTACTACACCAGTAGAAGGGCCAATTATTAAAATATTGTCACCTATTTTCAATTCTCCTGCCTCTATTAAAACCTCGGCAACAGATAGTTTAGAGAAAAAATTTGTCACTTTACCAATATAGCGCTTCTTTTTAGTAGCCTTGTTTCCATACACTTTGCTCCATTCACCAAGCCTTGCTCCTTGGTAATAGCCATCCCAAAAACCACGATTAAAGACAAAACTCACTTGCTCTTCTAACTCTTTGATAAGCTCTGGAGTGTACTCCCCATTACAGACAGCATGAGCAGCTTTTTTATAGGCTGCAGTTACCGCCTTAACATATTCGGGAGCACGTGCCCTACCCTCAATTTTAAACACCCTTACACCACATTCTATAATTTTATCTATAAAACCAATAGTAGATAAATCTTTAGGAGACATAATATATTTATTATCTATCTCCAGAGACATACCAGTCTCTTTATCCGTAACTTCATAACTGCGGCGGCATATTTGGTAACAGGCTCCCCTGTTTGCCGAGGCGTTATATTCATGAAGGCTCAAATAACATTTACCAGAGACAGCCATACATAATGCACCGTGGCAAAACATCTCCAACCTAACTAACTCGCCAGATGGGCCAATTATATTTTCATTAACAATCGTTTCATAAATTGCCTTAACTTGGAAAAGAGTGAGTTCACGTGCAAGAACAATAACATCTGCAAAACGAGCATGATACTTAACACTCTCTATATTAGAAACATTGAGTTGGGTAGAGATATGAACCTCTAACCCTCTCTCTCTAGCATATAAAATCACTGCAATATCCGATGCTATCACTGCAGAGATACCCGCCTCTACAGCAGCATCTATTGCCTCTCGCATAGGTTGCAAGTCTTGGTCGTAAATTACAATATTGAGAGTCAAATAAGATTTTACCCCAGCTTGGCGGCAAATACGAACAATTTCTTTTAAAGAATCGGCTCCAAAGTTGTTTGCCGAGTGCGATCTCATATTAAGATTCCCAACCCCAAAATAGACAGAGTCTGCCCCTCCTTGAATAGCAGCCATGAGAGATTCAAAATTCCCAGCTGGTGCCATTATCTCAATTTGCGCAGGAGTAATTTTCCCCTCAATTATATTGTTCATCTGTGAAACGTTCTAAATAATCTAGATTTCTATCTTATTACAGATACAACTATTCTGCAAAAAAGTTGAAAATTTTATTTGCCACTTGTTGTGGCTCCAAAGCAGTAAGACATATATAGTCGCCCCTAAAGCACTCTTTGTTACCAAACACAGAGCAAGGGCGGCACTCTGCAGGACTCATAATAGCCCTCTCTATATCTTGCCCCCATCCATTGAATCCCAAATATGGGTGAGTAGCACCCCAAATAGAGATAACCGGCACCCCCATAGCGCTTGCAAAGTGCATATTGCCAGAGTCCATACATACCATAAGATCTAATTTGGCAATAACTTCTAACTCTTGTTCAAAAGAGAACTCACCTGAGACAGAAGTTACTCCTAAATATTTTTTCTGCCACTCTTTTAATAGGGTACTCTCTTTTGCACCCCCTCCAAAAAGAAAAATAGAGAATCTCTTATCTTTATCTTTACTAAGCAATTCAATTACCTTCTCCATTTTTTCTAAAGGCCACTCTTTGCCTCTATGCTTTGCAAACGGAGCTACTCCAATTTTAAACTCAATGCTTTTACTAGAATGGGCATTCCCAAGTGCGCTTTTATCTATGCTCTCATGCACATTTCTTTCATTACCAGTTCTCTTGCTGTTATTTACATTACCCGTTTTTTCAAGTTTTTTTTGCACTACCGTTCTATTGGAGAAATCTAGAAACTCAAGCCCCAGTTTTTTAAATACCTGCTCGTACCTCTCCATAGTAGAGGGTAACTGCTCTAGTTTCTTGTTGTTTTTACGTGTAAGTGCTGCTTTTTGTGCACGCCCTTTTCTTAAATATGCTACTCTCACAAAAGAGAAAAAGAAAAGAACTCTCAAAATGTGAGTTCTCAAAACAGAATGAAAATCGGCAACATGGGTAACTTTTTGGTTGCGCAGCTCACTCCACAGCTTAACCATCCCTTTAACCCCTTTGTGCAGTCCATTAAGTTGGGCAGGATAAAAAACAAGATTATCTAACCCTTTAAAAAGTGGCTCCAACATTGGTCTAGAGACCATTGTAAATTTAATAGAAGGGTTGGCTACAGCATATGCTTTTACCAAGGGAGCTGCTATTGCAACATCTCCCAAGGCAGAAAAGCGAAATATTACAATATGCCGTCTATCACTTTTTTCCTCCATATAAAACGGGGTTAAGCGCAGGGTCGTTATACATTTTCATCTGTTTGTAAAACTTCATGTATTTCTCTCCCTTCTCTATTTGAGTGAGTAAAGTATCAATTGCACCAGAGAGATCTTCTCTTTGGGTTAGCAACACTTTAAGCTTTGTATTACAGCTTTCGCGATGCTCAGGCGAAGCTTCGGCCCGTTCTGCCTCGGCCTTCATATGATAAATTTTAAGAGCCAAAATAGAGAGACGGTCAATTGCCCAAGCAGGAGTCTCTGTGTTAAGAGTAGCGTTTTCTTGGACTTTTACATTAGAGTATTTATCCATAAAAAAACTATCTATAAGCTCTACCATATCTGTTCTATTTTGGTTAGAGCCATCTATCCTTCTCTTGATTTTAAGAGCCTCCACTGCATCTATAGATGGTTCTCTTATAATGTCTTCTAAATGCCACTGTACAGCATCTATCCAATTTTTAGAATAGAGATACCAATCTAAAGATTCCTCTTTAAATGGATTATTTACAGGAGTATCTACATTATCGGTTTTATGATAGTCATTAACGCAAATGTCAAAAATTTTGTTACAATTTTCACTGAAAGTCATAATTAAAAATTTTATTAAATTATCTACTATTTTTCACGATTTACTAAAATATCGGCAAATTCAAAAAGCCTCTCCTTCTGCTCGGCGTTAAGATCACACTCTTTTACAATATCAATTGCCTCTTTATGATATTTGTCCATAGCCTCTTGGGCTGCCTCTTTTACTCCCAGCTCTTTATAAATAGAGAGCACAGTAGCTATCTTCTTTTCGGGATCGGTAGAGATCTCTTTCAAAAGAGTATTTAGCTCTCTCTTCTGCTCATTTTGAGCTCTTCTAAGGGCTTCTACCATTAACCAGGTTTTTTTACCGCAAACAATGTCTCCTCCTATTTTTTTACCAAAAAGAGCAGAGCTACCAAAACTATCAAAATAATCATCTTTAATTTGAAATGCCATACCGAGCTTATAACCATAGTTGTAAAGAGCTTGTGCCGTATCCGAAGGTGCCCCCGCTATAATTGCCCCAAGCTTTGCCGAGGCTGCAATAAGCACTGCAGTTTTAAGGCCAATCATATTTAAATAATCTTCCATGGTAATAAACGGCGCGCTCTCAAAGTTCATATCAAATTGTTGCCCTTCACAAACCTTTGCTGCTGTAGAGGAGAAAAGTTCCATTACGTTTTTGAGTTTGTCTACAGGAGCCTTTGCCATATATTGGTAAGACTTAATGCACATTACATCTCCAGAGAGGATAGCTGTATTATTATTCCATTTTTTATGTACTGTAGGTTGATTCCTACGAATAGCCGCATTATCCATAATATCGTCATGGATAAGTGTAAATCCATGAAAAACCTCGAGTGCCATAGCAGGGTAAATTATAGACCTTTCAATATTATCGGAAAAGAGATTATATGTAACAATCGCCAATTTTGGCCTTACTCTTTTACCCCCAATAGAAATAAGATATTCAATTGGATTATATAACTCTTCGGGCTCACCTTTTAACTCTAGAGAGAAGATGCTCTTCTCTACCATAGAATTTATCTCTTCAATACTAAACATATTATTTAGGCATAAATTTTGTCCAAAGTTAACCCTTTTTATACAATTTCGTATCTTCGCAGCTGTGGAGAGTAAAAAAATAGAAGAGGCAACAGTAGTAAAGCACACTGGAAGCCAATATTTAGTAAGTAACCTTCCAGAATGGGATATAGTTACTTGTGTGCTTAGAGGTAAACTCAGGCTAAAGGGTAGTAAAACTACTAACCCAATAGCTGTAGGAGACCGCGTTATTTATGAAAGAGAAGGAGAAAACAGAGGTGTTATTACCAAAGTGCTACCCCGCAAAAATTACATCATAAGAAAATCTACAAATTTATCTAGGCAATCTCATATAATAGCCTCTAACTTAGACCAAGTATTTCTTATTGTGACTCTTGAATATCCACAAACTAAGTTCGAATTTATAGATCGCTTCTTAGTTACATGTGAAGCTTACAGAGTTCCTGTAAGAATCCTACTTAACAAAGCCGATCTCTTTACCGAGGAGTACAAAGAAGCTTTAGCCCTTTTTTATGAAATCTACAATAAAAGTGCAGGTTACCAGGTTATTGAGACCTCGGGAGTATCGGGCTTAAACCTCTCTCTTATTAATAAGATGTGTCAAGACAAACTCTCTCTCTTTTCTGGGATCTCTGGCGTAGGTAAATCTTCACTAATCAACTATTTAGACCCTTCTCTCTCTCTTAAGACTGCCACTATTTCTGATTATCATAAACAGGGGAGACACACCACCACATTTTATGAAATACATCCCTTAGCAACAGGGGGGTTCATAATTGACACTCCTGGGATAAAAGGTTTTGGGTTAATAGAGATCGAGAACGAAGAGCTTAGCCACTACTTTCCAGAAATGTTAAAACTTTTACCAAACTGTAGATTCACTGTATGCACTCATACTCATGAGCCTGGCTGCGCAGTAAAAGAGGGAGTAGAAGAGGGGCAAATAACTATTGAAAGATACCAATCCTACTTGAGTATGTTAGAAGAAGAAGAAAAATATAGATAACTCACTAGAGCGTTAGATGAATAAAAGAGTTCTTAAACTGGCTGGGCCAAGTATTTTAGCAAACATAACAGTGCCACTTGTAGGAATTGTAGATCTTGCAATAGCAGGGCGCCTTGGCGATGCAGCCAGCATAGCGGGGATAGCAATTGCAACAATGTTATTTGATCTGCTCTACTGGAATATGGGTTTTCTTAGAGTAGGTACTGGTGGCTATGCTGCACAAGCCTACGGTAGAAGAGATTTTAAAGATGCATTTAGGGTACTCGTCCAAGCAATAGGAACAGCTCTCACTGTCGCTATGGTTATATGGGCAATACAGTATCTCTACTTAGAGACGGCTTTTTTGATAATAGATTGTAGTGCCGAGGCCGAGGTATTAGCTCGTAATTACTTTTTCATAAGAATATGGGCAGCACCTGCTACCCTCTCTCTCTTCGTTTTTAAGGGGTGGTTTATAGGAATGCAAAATACCATAAGCCCAATGGTTGTAGATATTACAGTTAATATCCTAAATCTTATACTGAGCCTTGTTTTTGCAATTGGATTCAATATGGGTATCTCTGGCATCGCATTGGGCACCCTGGTCTCTCAATATGCAGGTGTTACTCTTGCAATGATCCTAATGTATGTCTACTATAAAAAATTGTTCCACTACATACAAATAAGAGGAAATCTTAAACTTAAAGAGATGAAAAATTTCTTTATACTTAATGGTAATCTTTTTTTAAGAAGCACCTCTTTACTACTTGTATATGCTGGTTTCACAAGCATAGCAGCTAAATATGGAGACAACCTACTTGCCGTGAGCACTATTATGATGAAGTTGATGCTTCTCTACTCCTATTTTGTAGATGGCTTTGCCTATGCTGGGGAGGCTTTAACTGGTAGATTTGTAGGGGCAAAAGATATCATCTCTTTAAAAAAAGCAATAAAAGTGCTATTTATATGGACATTGGTTATTGCTGCAATCTCTACCGTAGCATACGCTTTTGCCGGTGAACCGCTATTCCGTCTTATGACTAATAACAAAGAGGTACTAGAAGCTGCCTCGGCCTTTTTACCTTGGCTACTTATTGTGCCTCTTTTAAGTTGTGTTGCATTTATCTTAGATGGAATATTTATTGGAGCAACAGCCTCGGTAGCTATTAGAGATACAATGCTACTCTCTGCCGCCTCCTTTTTTGCCAGCTACTATCTACTGGAAGGGAGTATAGGAATTCAAGCACTCTACGTTGGCTACATGGCACATCTACTCGTAAGAACAATATTTATGTCCCTGCGCATGAAAAAAGATGTTCTCAGCAAAGCCCTATAAAAAAACTCTCTCAGAGTTATCTCGAACTCGCTTACTATCAACACATTAGTCTAATAACTACGACAATGAAGTTAGTATCTCGCAGAGACTACATCCCAATCAAGTATTCCCCATAAAGAGGAGAGATAATCTGCCCTACGATTTTGATAATCTAAATAATAGGCATGTTCCCACACATCAAATGTAAGAATTGGGGTATACCCTTTTGTAAGAGGAGTGCCTGCATTGCTCTCTTTAAGAATTTGCAATTTACCCTCTTTGTCTTTAACCAACCATGCCCAACCCGATCCAAATAGAGAGAGCGCAGCAGCATTAAACTCTTTAACAAAAGAGTCAAAAGAACCCCACTCTTTCTCTATTGCTGCAGCAAGTTGTCCTTTAGGAGCTCCTCCCCCACTAGGTTTAAAAGAGTTAAAATAAAAAGTGTGATTCCACACCTGGGCAGCATTATTGAAAATTGCACCATCGGATTTAAGGATAATCTCCTCTAAAGAGATTTGCTCAAATGGAGTCCCTTTAATAAGATTATTAAGGTTATTTACATAGGCAAGATGATGTTTCCCATGATGGAACTCTATAGTTCCCATACCTATCACTGGCTCGAGTGCATCATTTTTGTAAGGGAGTACTGGCAATTTAAAATTCATAATCTATATATTTAGATAAATAATTATTGTTATCTTTGAAGTAGGGACAAACTCAAACACATTTTTCCTCGCTAAGATAAATAAAAATTTATGAATGATAGCAGCAGTACAGTTACAAAAAGAGCATTAATTTTAATAGCAGAAGATTTAGATAGTAATTTTCTCTTTTTAAAAATAGTCCTTTCAAAACAGTACAACATTATTTGGGCTAAAAATGGTGCCGAGGCAGTAGAGTTATTTAAAAAGTACAATCCCGACCTTGTTCTAATGGACATTAAAATGCCGGTTATGAATGGGCTAGATTCTACCGAGGCTATTCGCAATATTTCTGACACTGTCCCTATTATAGCCCAAACTGCCAACGCTTTCGAAAGTGATCATCAAAAAGCACGCAAAGCAGGCTGTTCCGATATTATTACTAAACCAATAAAGATTGTTCATCTTATTGATATGGTAAAAAAATACCTCCCTACAGAAGAATTACCTAAAGAAAAAAAACATGACCAGAGAGTTAAAGTATCTTAGACTTTTATCTAAAAGCTTCCCTACTATATCGGATGCTACTACAGAGATAATAAATTTAGAAGCAATTATGAACCTGCCTAAAGGTACCGAGCATTTCTTGACCGATATTCACGGCGAGCACGAGGCCTTTGTACATGTTTTGAAAAATGCATCTGGTGTTATACGTAAAAAAGTAGAAGAGATTTTTGGACACACACTTAGAGACAGCGAAAAGAGAGAGTTGTGTACGTTAATCTACTACCCAAAAGAGAAGATCTCTATTATTAAAGAGAGAGAAAAAAAGGAGATAGACGATTGGTACAAAATGGTTCTTGTTCAAATAATGAGAGTATGTAGCAATGTCTCGTCTAAATACACCAGGTCTAAGGTAAGAAAGGCTCTCCCAAAAGAATTCTCATATATTATTCAAGAGCTGTTGCATGAATCTCTTTCGGAACCTAATAAACATGACTACATCTCTGCAATTATTTCTACTATTGTCTCTACAGGTAGAGCCGAACATTTTATAATTGCAATATGTAACCTTATTCAAAGGCTCACAATAGATTCACTACACATTATTGGAGATATTTATGACAGGGGCCCAGGCGCCCACACAATAATGGACACTTTATGCAACTACCATAACTTTGACATACAGTGGGGTAATCACGATTTAGTTTGGATGGGCGCTGCAAGTGGAAGTGAGGCCTGTATGGCTAATGTTGTTAGAATTTCTTTACGTTATGCAAATCTTGCAACGTTAGAGGAGGGGTACGGAATAAACTTGATGCCCCTTGCTACTTTTGCCATGGAGGTATATGGCAATGACAACTGCTCCCTCTTTAAACCTAAAGAGAATCAAGATGAGCCAGTTAAAAGCAAACATGTGAGAATGATATCTCAAATGCACAAAGCCATCTCAATTATTCAGTTTAAGCTAGAAGGAGCTGTAATAGACAGAAACAAAGAGTTTAAAATGGCCGATAGAAAGTTACTACACCTTATTGATAAGGAGAAAGGGACTATAACTATTAATGGTAAGGTACATAAACTTTTAGATAAAAATTTCCCTACAATAGATCCTGCCAACCCATACAAATTAACCGAAGAGGAGCAAGAGACTGTAAACAATCTTATGCACTATTTTCTTAATAGCGAAAAGTTAACTAAACATATGAAATGCCTCTATAATAATGGTTCTCTGTATCTTGCAAGAAATTCAAATCTTCTTTATCATGCTTCTATGCCACTTAACAAAGATGGTTCATTAAAAGCTGTACCAGTATTAGGCGAAATGCTTGCAGGTAAAAAGCTTTTTGATAAAGTAGAGAAGGTAATAAGAGAGGCTTATTTTAACGAGAGAAAGAGACCTCAAAAACATGTTTGTAAAGACTATGTTTGGTATTTGTGGTGCGGGCCAGATTCTCCACAATTTGATAAGGCCAAAATGGCAACCTTTGAAAGATACTTTATTGCAGATAAAGAGACTCACAAAGAAGAGAAGGGTTATTATTCCAAACTAAAAGACAATAAAGAGATATGCGAAATGATCCTCAAAGAGTTTGGCATTACAGACAAACAGTCACATATTATTAATGGTCACATTCCTGTAAAAACAGGTAAGGGAGAGTCTCCTATAAAAGCAAGTGGAAAGCTTTTGGTTATAGATGGGGGTTATTCAAAAGCATATCAATCACAAACAGGTATAGCGGGCTATACTCTTATTTACAACTCTCACGGACTTCTACTTGTGCAACATCAACCATTTGTAACTACAGAAAAAGCCATCCGCGATGGAGACGATATTATCTCTGAAACCACCGTTTTGGAATTTAGTAACAAACGCAAATTAGTAAGAGATACAGATATTGGGTTTGAGCTTCAGCACCAAATAAACGATTTGGTAGAGCTTGTCTCGGCCTACAGAAGCGGAATCATTAAAGAGAATGACTAAGCTAGAACTCATTGAACATAATAAAAAGCTCGGCAATCATACAGCGCGCCGATCCTCCGCCATTGTTCTCTATAGTCGAAAGGTTAGAAGAGACTATTTTACAGTAGCTTTCTAATTTTTTAAGTTGTTCTCTATTTAATGATTCCTTTGCGGTTTGAGACATTACTAAAAGAGGTTCACCTGTTTGGTTACGAACTTCAAGAATATTCCCTGCAAATTGAGCCATCTGTTCAAGTGATATCTCTATTATCTCTTTGTCGCTCTCTTTAGCGAATCCTACTAAGCTAGCTCTTTGTTCTAGATCTTTAATAGCATCTAAACAGACTAAAACAAACTTAGTACAAACGCTCATCATTACGTTTGTATGGTATATTGGAGCGCCTGTTTTGTCAAATGCATCAAAAAGGAAATAGTCATAATCTAGCTCTTCACAAAATTTCTCTAAAACCTCTTGGTTGGTCCTAGAAGAGCGGCAGGCAAAAATAAGATTACTATCGCGGTCTGGAACCATACTTCCTGTGCCTTCAAGAAATTTATCCTCTTTTTCGAAATAAGTAAGGTCTACCTCTCTTTTCACATTGCTCTTTTCTCTTAAAAAATTTAATACCACAGGCTTTCTTTCTAGCCTGCGATTTGGGGCAAACATGGGGTAAAGTACTAAAGTACCACCTTGGTGTGTAGAGAACCAGTTATTTGGAAATATAGAGTCTGGAGTGTGAGGTTCTGGAGTGTCTTCTATAACAATAACTTGCACGCCATGTTCCTCTAACAAACTTACAAAGCCATCGAACTCTGCAATTGCTTTTTTTACAGCGTTTTGCTCAAAACCCTTGGTTTGAAATTTGTTATTGGCAGAGGTCTGCTCATTGAACCCAAAATTTATGGGTCTTATCATTAAAATT
>Ga0172377_10007409_pt1 | contig 11288 bp, 11 predicted proteins | sample Pumphouse3metaG_FD_119749 | JGI IMG/M metagenome (GOLD analysis project Ga0172377, IMG submission 119749) | Leachate microbial communities from a municipal landfill in Southern Ontario, Canada - Pumphouse #3 metaG | ecosystem: Engineered > Solid waste > Landfill > Unclassified | place: Canada... | reverse complement strand
TCTCTTTTCATACTATACGTTTTCTGATTGAATAAATGAAGTTAAGGTTTTAAATAAGATTTTCATATCAAGTGCGAAAGAAAAATGTTTAGCATAGGTAATATCTAATTGTTTTCTTTCTTCAGGAGACATTTTTTTGCTGCCTCCTCTTTTTTCTACTTGCCACAAGCCAGTTATGCCCGCAGGTGCCATAAATCTATCTATATAGTTGTCTGAAGTGAGTAATTCTGCTTCATAAAGAGGGAGAGGTCTATTTCCTACTATAGACATTTCTCCTTTTAATACATTATAAAATTGAGGTAATTCATCTATACTTAGCTTTCTAATAATCTTGCCTACTTTTGTAATCCTAGGGTCATTGACAAACTTTTTAAAAGCTTTTTCTTGAGAATTATTCTTTTGCTTTAAGAAAGAAGCTTCTGAAATAACAGTTTCATCATTAAATAGCACAGAACCATTCTCAATATCTAATTTAGATAAGTCTATATCATCTATATTAGTAGATAATACATTTGTAGTTTCATTATCTATAGTATATTGATTATTATCTAAGTCTTTAATTCTTTGATCTGCATTTTTATACATAGATCTAAATTTTATAAAATGAAAAATCTCGAAATTAGCACCAACCCTAACGGAATTATAAAAGATCGGCATTCCATCTTCTACTATAATAGCTATCATAGTTATTATTAACAGAGGACTTAAAGATAATAATATTAACACAGAAAAAACTATATCAAATAATCTTTTCCATCTAGGTAGTACGAAAATATTTTTATTATCTTTAAATAAAAGAGGTTTTTCAGAAGATTCATAGTACTTAGATATGAAATCTATCATAGAATTTATTACTTCCTTATTCGCATCTGGAGCGATAGTATTATTTACTCCAAGTTTGCGAATATGAGCTGATTCATCTAATGATAATGGATCTGTAATTAAAACACTATAAACATTTGGAAAAAATTGTTTGACAGAGGCTAAATTACTTAAGTCAGATAAAGACTCTTTTGATAATAAAAGAATAGGAGTGATTTTCTTATTTAGTTCGTGCAAGTCCGAGATAATCCTAAGAATATCAACCTTAGTCTTGCCAATATATAAATGATTGCCAAGTATATCGCGATAAAGTTTAATAGTCTTTTTATCTTCTCCTAAATATATTATATAAGGTGTCAATTTAATATTTTATTAATTCGTATTTTCAGTTCCATAGGATTAAACGGTTTAACGATATAATCACTGACTCCGCTATCCAATAATTTAATTTTTTCTGTTGAACTATCTTCACTAGATAAAACTATAATTGGAATAAACTTTAATAATTCATTATTTTTAATATATTTAATGAACTCAATACCAGACATTTCAGGCATTCTTAAATCTGATATAATAATATCAGGATTGTGTCCTTCATTAAGCCAAGCAATAGCTTTTATCGCATTGTCGAAATATATAAAATCAAAGTCTTTTTTAAGGTAAATAGATACGACCTTCGCTATACTTGATTTATCATCCACTATTAGTACTTGTTTTTTCATGTTATATTTTTATTAATTTAATAATACCGGCAAAAGTTGAAATAATACCAAAAATAAATGTTATAATTCCAAAAATCCTATTAATCCACAGTAATTCTTTAATCCTAAATTTAGTTCTAAATTTATTTATTATTGATGCAAGTGTGTACCACCATAATGTGGCACCGAAAAATACACCCCATAAAATAAAGTGGATATGCGTAGTAGATTCTCCTGAAGATATAGCTATATGCATAAATGCAAACAAAGCTAAAAGAATAAACAGAGAACCAGGATTAGATACAGCCATAATCATAGTTGTAAGAAAATCTTGCCAATATTTTTTGGAAATAGTATTTTGCTCTCGCCTATGTATTTGTTTAACAGGATTAGTTAAAAAAAATTTAACTCCATAAGCTGCTACTAATAATCCACCTATAAATAATACCCAATCATTATTCTTATCCATAAAATCCTTAATTAAGGATATTCCTAATAGTGCAACTGATGCATATATTAAATCAGATACAGCAGCTCCCATGCCCGACACCCATCCAGAAAATTTACCTTTATTTAAAGTTTTTTGGATACAAATTAATCCAACTGGGCCTAATGGAACTGAGGCACATATTCCGACGATAATTCCTTTTATCAGATATATGAACATAATAATAAATTTAATTACAAATATAAAAATCTTTTTGCATATCTTTGTGACATTCGAATGATTATTATAAAAAAAATGAGTTTTTTAAACAAAAAATCAGTTAAAATCACGATTTTAGCTCTTTTAGCTGTTATATTATTGTCACTTCCCTTCTTAATAAAAGGTTTAGGTTTTATAGCTCTCTTCTCTTTTGTGCCTATTTTTTATTTAGATACGTATTTGAGAGAACATAAAATAAAAAGACCTTGGTGGATAATATTTTGTATATTTTTTACATGGAACTTAGTCACAACATATTGGATTAAAAATGCTACCCTAGCTGGAGCTATTGTAGCCATAATAGCTAATGCATTTCAGATGTCTTTAATTTATGCTCTATTTAGACTATTTCGTAAAAAAATGGAAGAAGTCAGAGGGGCATCTAAAAGCAGTCTATTACCTTATGTCTTTTTTATAATGACATGGTTAACTTGGGAGCATATTTATTTCAATGTACAAATCTCATGGCCATGGCTTACACTAGGTAATGCATTCGCAGGAAGTATTAAAATGATTCAATGGTATGATATTACAGGAACATTAGGAGGTAGTTTCTGGATACTATTAACAAGTGTAGCGACATACCGAATAATAAAATTCAGGGATCAGTTGAGAATGCAAGGACTTATAGCATTTTTATTACTGATTTTTGGTCCACTAATTTATTCATCTATTAAATATAAACATTATAAAGAAATACAAGATCCTCGCGAAGTAGTAGCCTTACAGCCAAATATAGATCCGTATCACGATAAATTCATAGGGATGTCACGAGAGGAACAAGATGCATTATTACTCGCACAATGTGAAAATACCGTAACTGATTCTACTTTATTCGTAGTATCTCCAGAAACATTTACTTCACACATTAATGAAGATCATCCATTGTCATTTATAACATCTAGAAGAGTAGAAAATTTTGTTAAACGACATAAAAATGTTAACTTTCTTCTTGGAGCTATATCCGTAAAATTTTATCCTTGGAACAAATATAAAGATTCCACAGAAGAACATAGTCCAACGCTAACTGCGAAAAAAATGCAGGGTTATTGGTACGACACATATAATTCTGCCTTTTTGTTTAATGACTTATCCGAAGAAAGTCATGTGCAAAGATATCACAAATCGAAACTCGTCGTATTAGCAGAATTCGTACCCTATCCTAAATTACTAAAACCACTGAATAAACTAGCTATTAAATTAGGAGGCACTACAGGTAGTTATGCTACACAAAAAGAAGTAAGTGTAATGGAAGCGAATGATGGAACCAAAATAGGAACAGCTATTTGTTATGAATCTGTTTACGGAGATTATTACAGGCAATATGTAAACAAAGGAGCACAAATTATGGCTATTATGACCAATGACGGCTGGTGGGGCAATACCCCAGGTTACCACCAACATTTTCGTTATGCTTCTCTTAGGGCAATAGAAACACGTCGCTCGATTATTCGTAGTGCAAACACTGGTATCTCCGCATTAATTAACCAAAGAGGAGACGTTATAATGCGTACTAAGTGGTGGAAAAAAGATGTTTTACGTGGAAATTTGAATTTGAACAATAAAATGACTATATATGTAGAAAATGGAGACATAATAGGAAGAGCTGCTGCCTTCATATTCGCATTATTTAGTTTATTGCTTTTGTCTCAGTTCTTTTATAAAAAATAAGATATGGAAAATAGAAAAAAAACAAAGATAGTTTGTACAGTATCTGATCAAAGATGTAGTGTTGAATTTATACAAGGCCTTTATGAAAGAGGTATGAATGTAGTCAGGATTAATAGTGCTCATACTACTTTAGACTCTTCTTTAAACATAGTTAAAAACGTAAGAAAGGTATCTGATAAAATCGCGATAATGATAGATACTAAAGGTCCAGAAATAAGATTAACAAGTCAAGCGAATGAATCTTCATTTCAGATCAATACAGGAGAAACTATAAAAATATGTGACGATCCCAAAGCTATAAGTAGTCGAGATACTTTATATACTACTTATGAAAATTTCGTCGCTAACATGTCTGTTGGAACAGAAATACTTATAGACGACGGAGATGTATCATTATCAGTAATTTCTAAAGATGAAAAAACTCTTTTCTGTAAAGCTAATAACGATGGAGTTATTAAAGGAAGGAAAAGTGTAAATGTACCAGGAGTAAGTATAGAACTTCCTTCAGTATCAGAAAAGGATAAAAGTTTTATTATATGGGCTGTAGAGAATAATATAGATTTTGTAGCACATTCATTTGTAAGATCTGCTAAAGACTTAGAAGAAGTTCAAAATATAATCGATCAGCACAATGGTCAGTTAGGAATTATTTCCAAAATCGAGAATCAGGAAGGAGTTGATAATATAGATGAAATCCTTGAGCATAGTTATGGTATAATGGTAGCTAGAGGAGATTTAGGAATAGAGATACCGGCAGAAAGGATTCCTTTAATTCAAAAAAGAATAGTAAATAAATGTCGTCGTCGTAAAAAACCTGTTATAGTAGCCACTCAGATGTTGCATACTATGATCGCAAATCCAAGACCAACGCGAGCTGAAATTTCAGATGTGGCTAATGCCATATTTGAATATACTGATGCTGTTATGCTTAGTGGAGAAACTGCCAATGGTAGATATCCTTTTGAATCAGTATCTACTATGTCTAAAATTGCTTTTGAAATAGAAAAAAACCATGCTCCATCTCTTGATATAGAATTAAAAGAAATATCTGAACCTATTTCTGTGATTTTAGCTAAAACCATGGTCGAGGCTAGTATGAAATTGCCAATGAAGGCTATTATTATTGATACTAAATCTGGGCGTACAGGAAGGTATGTATCAGCATTTCGTCCAAATATCCCTGTATATGTAAGATGTCACTCTATTAATGTGATGCGTAAAATGGCTCTTTCTTATGGAGTATTTGGGGCTACAGTGATAATACATGGAAATTCACACGATGAAGAGCCAGTCGAGAATGCTCCATATGCGGCAGTAAGAGAAAGAGATATACTACATAATACTAAAGAGAGATTTTTCCATGATACTTGTGCTAGTTTAGTCTCTAGAGATAAAGTAGAAAATGATGATTTAGTAGGGGTTATAGCTGGTCGCTTTGGATATCATACTGGAGCTAGTTATGTAGAGATCGCTACAGTTAAGAATCTACTAGGTTAATTGAAAACTTTCAATCCTATTATTCCTATTAATATAAGAAATGCGCAAAAGATTCTCATAAAAGAGGCTGTGTCATTAAAATAACAGATCCCTATTATGAATGTAGCTATAGCACCTATTCCTGTCCAAACTATATATGCCGTCGCGATAGGAATAGTCTTTTGGGCAATATACAGAAATACGCCACTGCAGATCATGCAGAAGCATGCACCAATTATGTATTGCCAGAAATATTCTTTATGAAGAGATGCTAACTTAAAGCCAAGTGGCCATCCAAGTTCGAATATTGATGCTATTAGTAAATAAATCCAAGCCATTTTTCTATAATTGTTAGAGTTATATTAAAACTTTTAATAATTAAAAGTTTACAAATATACTTGAAAAAAAGAAAAGGTGCTATATAATTCATTGAACTATATAGCACCTTTTTATTATTCTTTACTTTCATCATTGCCATGAAAGTAAAAAATCTATTTGATAACTATGCAAGTATCGTTTGTATCCTTTTTAGCAGTAGCAGCATCAATTACAGCTATTGCCGTAATATTAACTATATCTCTTACACTACTTTCAGTATCTGTGAAATGTACAGGTTTGTTAAGGCCCATTTGTATAGGTCCTATTACTTCAGTATCTGTCATACCACTTATTAGTTTATAACCAGCATTGCCTGAAGATAAATTAGGGAAAATGAAAGTATTAACCTCTTTTCCGGCTAAACGTGAAAATGGATATTTTGAATCACGGAGTCTTTTATTAAGTGCGAAATTAATCTGCATCTCACCATCTATAGCAAGATGTGGATATTGTTCTTGCATTTCGCGTACTGCTTCATGCATAATAGCTGGAGAACCTGTAGTATGAGATCCAAAGTTACTATATGAAATAGCAGCCATAATTGGTTCGTGATTAAAAAATCTAACAGTGTGTTCTGTTAGCTTAGCTATGTCTATGATTGTTTTTACATTTGGGTGATTATTTATAAGTGTGTCTGCCATAAAATAAACACCATGTTTTAAATTTATCATATGAAGAGTAGCGAAAGTAGAATAACCATCTTTTACGCCTATAACTTCTTTTGCTACCTTGGTAGTATTTGAATATCTAGTGTAAAGGCCAGTTATGATAGCATCAGCATCTCCCGTTTCCACCATCATCATACCAAAATAATTTCTTTCATACATCTTATCTTTAGCCTCATCGTAAGTTACGCCTTCTCTTTCTCTTTTCTTGGTGAGTAACTTAGCATAGCGACATCTTCTATCTTCTTCGCCTTCACTTCTTAAATTCACTATAGTAGTTCCTTCAAGTGAGAGGTCTAAATCTTTAGCTAAAGCTGATATTTCTTTAGTATCTCCCAAAAGAATAGGATCACATATTCCTTCTTCTTTTGATTGTATAGCAGCTTTTAGAACTGTTTTATGTGTAGCTTCTGCGAATACTACTCTTTGTTTAACACGACGAGCTGTCTCATATATTTGACGAGTGAGTTTGCTTTCTTGACCCATCAATTGACGAAGTTGATTCTCGTATGCTTTCCAATCAGTAATAGGATGACGAGCTACACCACTTTCCATAGCAGCACGAGCTACAGCCATACTAACTCTGGTAATTAGACGAGGGTCAGTAGGTTTTGGTATATAATAATCTTGACCAAAAACAAGATTGTTTACAGAATACATTTCAGCTACTACATCTGGAACGGGTTCTTTAGCTATTTCTGCTATGGCATACACAGCAGCGATTTTCATTTCCTCATTAATTTTTTTAGCCTGTACGTCAAGAGCTCCTCTGAAAATATATGGGAAACCTACTACATTATTAATTTGATTAGGATAATCACTACGACCAGTACTTATTAATATGTCAGGACGAGCAGCTTTGGCATCTTCATAAGAAATTTCGGGAGTAGGATTAGCTAAAGCGAAAACTAAAGGCATAGGGGCCATACTACGAACCATATCTTGACTAAGTATGTTACCTTTACTAAGACCTAGAAAAACGTCAGCTCCCTTAATAGCTTCTTCTAGAGTATGAACATCATGACGAGCAGTAGCGAACATTTTCTTTGATTCTGAAAGGTTTTCTCTATCATCAGTTATAACTCCTTTGCTATCAAGCATTAATACATTTTCTTTTCTAACTCCTAATTTTAGATAAAGCTTAGTGCATGAAACAGCAGCTGCACCAGCGCCATTAACTACTATTTTTACATCTTCTATCTTTTTATTGGCTACCTCAAGAGCATTAATCAAACCAGCAGCAGAAATAATAGCAGTTCCATGTTGGTCATCATGCATAACAGGGATATCTAATTCTTCTTTTAAACGTTCTTCTATTTCAAAACATTCTGGAGCTTTAATATCTTCTAGATTTATACCACCAAAAGTGGGAGCGATGGCTTTTACTGCAGCAATAAATTTTTCTGGATCTTTTTCATTAACTTCTATATCAAAGACATCAATACCTGCGTAAATTTTAAAAAGTAATCCTTTCCCTTCCATAACAGGCTTTCCTGCAGCGGCACCAATGTCACCAAGTCCTAAAACAGCTGTACCATTACTAATTACAGCTACAAGATTACCTTTATCAGTATATTTATAAATATCATCAGGATTGTTAGCGATTTCTAAACAAGGCTCAGCTACTCCAGGGGAATAAGCAAGGGATAAATCGTGAGGTGTTCTATATGGTTTAGTAGGTGTAACTTCTATTTTACCTTTCTTACCCATCGAGTGGTAATTTAGTGCCTCTTCTTTAGTTATTTTAGTCATATTTATATTTAAATTTATAGAATTTCGTATGTTTAATAAGCAAATTTACAAAAAATTATAGATAAAGTAGAGACAAAAATGTCTAAAACTGACGAATTTATGTTATATTTATAATATAGATATTCTATAGCTAAAACTTTTTCAAGAATATTATATGAAATTAATAAGAATGCTAGCGCAAAAGCTGCATTTCATTCAAAACAATATGTAAGTCAATTTATTAACTTAAAACTATTAATTATGAAAGCTTTTAGTAAAATCAGTATTCTGTTTTTAACAGTGTCATTACTGTCTCTTAGTTCGTGTAATTCTTATTCTAATAGTAGTAAAAACGGTACTACTACTTTTAGAAATACTAAAAATTTAAATGCTCCAAAAGTAAAAGGACAAGGTGAGTTTATTACTCAAACTTTGATATTAGATAATATTAGTGGTATAGATCTTAAAATAGCAGCAAATATTTTTCTTTCTCAAGGAAATGAGCAAAGTGTAAAAGTCATAGGTCAAAAAAATATTATAGATAGTTTAACTACTAAAGTGAAAAATGGTATTTGGGAGTTAAATTTTAAACCAGGTATTTATAAAGATATAAAATTAGATGTTTATATAGTACTTCCTACCATTTCTAATATTAAAGTAAGTGGTTTGGGTGATATAAAGATGGGTAGTTTTGATGGATTGACAGATTTAGATATTATGTTATCTGGAGCCTCTCTTTTTATAGCTGAGCAGAGTTCAACTGTAAATGGAACTCTAAAAATTAGTAATTCAGGGACATCCTTATTAGATTGTTTCGCGATAGATGCGGAGATATGTAAAATAAGTCTGTCTGGAGTAGGGAAATGTAATGTAACTGTAAATTCAAAACTAGATGTGAATATCAGTGGAGTAGGAATAGTAAATTATAAGGGATATCCTGCAGAAATTGAAAAAGAAATTAGTGGAATTGGTAAATTATATAATAGTAACTAGTCTACGATAATATACAAGAATAAAATTACATGTAATATATACTGTAATAGCAAATAACTATGGTTATGTGTGAAATCATTAATAAAAATTAAATATTTATAATAATTTATAATAAAATTTGCTTTTTTATAAATAATATGTTACATTCGTATTAAATATTAAAAATAACATTAACAATATAAAATTTACAGATATGAAAAAGATATTATTATTAACAGCTATTTTCCTATTAGCAGGAACAACGATTAATGCCTATAATCTAAAATGGACAAATGATTGGTCTGAAGTTTTAATGCAGTCTAATTCTATTAGTAAAACAAGAGCTTTTAGCCTTGATAGAAACGATGGATATGTTCAGCTTAATCAATTTAATAATGGAGATTTATCAATTAAAGTTGATTTAGATAAAAATTACGTTTTTAAATACAACGTAGTATCTAAAAAATTCGAATCTATGAATAAAGATATGAATAGTATGATTCAAATTGATGATACAGCTAATAACCCTTCAGAAGCTTTAAATTACAGCATGGAATGTATTTCTAAATATAAGAAAGCTTTAAAAAGAAATAAAAAATAGATAAAATTTATTTTACGTTAAAGGCCACTTATTCTTAGGATAAGTGGCCTTTTTATTTTATAAAGTATTAATAATTATAAGAATAACTACAATAATAATAATAAATTTTTATTAACTTAGTAACCAACATATTTTATTTCTTTATTATAAAACTTACTTATGTGTTTAACTAACTTTATAAATCTTATTCTATTAAAGCTAGATATTAAAAAACAAGATATTGGCACTTGTTTTCTTTTTTTAGTGTTGTTCTTATTTTGTCCTATAATAAAGTTAAATGCCGATACTCTAGAAGAAAATTCTACAATAGAAAAAAATGTTAATTTTTTAAGGTTACCTTTAAATAATCACAAAGACTTAGTTAAGAATATATCTGATTTACGAAATAAAAATGTCTTATTTATTAGTTCTTATGATCCAACTTTTCCTACTTTTTTTCTCAATTATCAGGGGTACGTCATGAATTTGAAAAATATGACATTAACATTGACATTATGTGTATTAATAGAAAGAGAGATTTATCTAAGAAAGGGATGTCTGTTTTTGCGAATAATTTAAAATATAGAATGTCATTAAAACCATCTATTGATGGTATAATAGTAGCAGATGATGATGCTTTTCGTTATGCGATAAGTGAACGTGATAAATTATTAAAGGATATACCAATAGTTTTTCTTGGTGTTAATGATAAAGAATTAGCTTATAAACAGGATGCTTATAGTAATATTACTGGTGTGATAGAAGCGGTGTCAATAAATAAGACTTTTAATCTAATAGCTGAATTATTTCCAAAAACGAGAAGGGTGATAGCTATATCAGATGCTACTAAACCTGGAATAGCTGATTTACATAAATTTTATGATGTAGCTAATAAAAGGAATGATAGAGAATATTCATCACTAAATCTTTCAAAATTATCTTTTAATGAATTGAAAGATCAATTATCTAAGCTTGATGATAATGATGTTTTACTTTTACTTTCTGCTTTTATTGATAAAACAGGTAGTGTAATTTCTTTTAATGATATAGTGAATATGCTTAATGAATTTTCACCTGTACCTGTTTTCCATTTATGGGAACATGGTATAGGTAAAGGTTTAATAGGTGGATATGTTATATCTCAATATCAACAAGGTTCAACTGCTGCTCAGTTGTTAATTTCGATGTTATTACGAAAAGAAATAACGCCATTGGTGGTAAGGAATAGTACGAATCTAATTATGTTGGATAATAATATATTAGAAAAATATAATGTAAAGCTAGGTAATATTTCTAAAGCATCTAATTTAATACTACTTAATAAAAAGGAAAATTTACTTCAAAAATATAGATATACACTTATAATAGTATGTATTATTTTAATACTATTAATTTTAGTTATAACTATTCTTCTTTCTAATGCTAAGAAAAATAAAATAGTAAATGACTTGTTAAGGAAAGAGAAAAAGAAAGCAGAAGATGAAAGTGCAGTTAAGTTATCTTTTCTGGCTAATATGAGCCATGAGATACGTACTCCTTTAAATGCTGTTATTGGTTTTTCTAATTTGCTAGTTGATGAAGATTTT
>Ga0172377_10007408_pt1 | contig 11288 bp, 9 predicted proteins | sample Pumphouse3metaG_FD_119749 | JGI IMG/M metagenome (GOLD analysis project Ga0172377, IMG submission 119749) | Leachate microbial communities from a municipal landfill in Southern Ontario, Canada - Pumphouse #3 metaG | ecosystem: Engineered > Solid waste > Landfill > Unclassified | place: Canada... | reverse complement strand
CCACTGCATCCCATTTTACACTACTAGACATATCCTTTGTCAAGGTTTTTTTAGGAAAATTTGAGGAAATTTAAAATTCTTTTGTTATGTATAGTAAGGCTGTGATAAAATCTTCCGTGGAGGGCAACAAAAAAAGATATGCGGATTGATATATTGACACTATTCCCAGAGATGTTTGAAGGACCGTTCGCAAGCAGTATTATAGGTAGAGCGATATCTAAAGAATTAGTCTCTATTTATGTAAACAACTTTCGTAACTATGCGCATGACCGCCACCAGGTTGTTGATGATTATCCTTACGGTGGTGGTGCTGGAATGGTGCTAAAACCGGAGCCGATTTTTGAAGCGGTTGAAGATCTGTTGGGCCAACCTTATGTAAAGAACCCCAAAAAGCCGGTAATTTTACTCTCCCCTCAAGGTCGGGTTTTTAACCAAAAAATTGCCCAGGAATTATCTCTTTGTGAAAACATAATTCTCATCTGCGGACACTATGAAGGGTTTGATGAAAGAATATCTGAACACCTGGCAACTGATGAAATCAGCATTGGGGACTATGTTCTCAGTGGTGGTGAACCGGCTGCCATAGTGGTAGTTGATGCCATCATCAGATTAATACCCGGAGTGATTGATGAACAGTCAACAGCAGATGATTCATTCAGCCGTGGCCTGCTTGAGTACCCTCAATATACCCGCCCTTCTGAGTATCGCAATTATTCGGTCCCTGATATTCTTCTTTCAGGCAACCACGGAGAAATAGAAAAATGGCGCCGGACACAATCGTTGAAACGTACTCTTGAGCGCCGCCCGGACCTTTTAAAGACGGCCTCACTTACCAAGGAAGAGCTAAAACTGCTCTCTCGTCTTTTGGCAGATAGCTCCGAAAACGCAAGTATATAGTATATATAATGTAGACTGATTCTTTTTATCGAAAATAAAAAATGCCATCAACGGTCTGGCTCAGTCCACAAACTTGCCAAACGAGTGCCAATAATGCTTTAATAGTTAGGTTTATAAGTTGAGATTAGGAGATAGGTCAAAACCATGGAATTCAAAGAGCTTGTAGCCACTGAAGCTAACCCGAATATCCCCGAACTTACACCTGGTGACAGCGTTAAAGTTCACGTCAAAATTGTCGAGGGCGAAAAAGAACGCACCCAGATTTTTCAGGGTATTGTCATCAAAGTTAAAAAGGCTCTTGACGGCGGCAATTTTACCGTTCGTCGTGTTGCTTACGGAATAGGCGTTGAGCGCACTTTTCCTTTCCGCTCTCCCCGTGTAGAAAAGGTTGAAATTCTAAGACATGGCAAAGTACGCCGCGCCAGACTATTCTACATGAGAGGGCTGAGCACGAAAGCCGCTCGTTTGAAAGAACGGCGTCCAGTTCAGACCGAAACAAAAGATTAATTGCCACCGCAAAGGAGGATCCCTTTGCAGTATGCTGATGTCAGCGTCAACTCGCCTTCCGGTATAAAATCTACTTTTTCTTATCATATACCGGAAGGAATGAAAATCCAGCCCGGACAAGCAGTGTGGGTGCCGTTTGGCAGAAAAACATTACAGGGAATAGTTGTCCAAACAAGTGATATTCCCGGTTATGAGCAAACTCGCGATATCACTGGAATTGTCGAGCCTGAAGTCGTACTTGAGGCAGCACAGCTGGAACTGGGCAAATGGTTATCTTCCTACTATCTGTGCCCCCTCTTCCAATCTCTGGCATTAATGCTTCCCCCGGCGTTCACCCGTTCAAGCCGCCAGTTTTTTACAAAAAACCCGGATGCCGACCTTAGTCAACTTGAATCACTCGGAAAAGATGAGCAGGAATTATTTGAAATAATCTCTGCCGCTGGCTCCCTCGAACAAAAGGAAGCTGAAAAACATCTGGGCAAACGGCGCACACAAAAAGCCGTTTCCAACCTCGCCGAGAATAATCTGATACACCGCTCTTTTAATATAAGCCCGGCCAGGATCAGCCCAAAAAAGGAAACTCTTATTGAACTAGCCATAGATCCAGCCAGTGCTCTGGATATAATTGCGAACCTCCCTGCTCGCTCTGCTAAGCAAGCCGCGTTATTAAACTACCTCGTCAAAGCACAAAAATCAGTGTCGTGGAAAGAAGCAAGCCAGGTAACAGCTACTACACTATCTACAAGAAAAGCTCTTGAGAAGAAAAACCTGGTTACAATCACCGAAAAGGAAACAATGCGCCGTCCCCTGCCAGTATCAACCCGCGCCCCTGAGATGCCGCTACAACCCAACAAGGCGCAAGCACTTGCTCTCGAGAAAATCACCGAAAATCTTAATGTTGGCAAATTCCAGACTTTTCTCCTGCATGGCGTTACCGGCAGTGGAAAGACTGAAGTATATCTTCAGGCTCTTGCCGAGGCTATTAAACTGGGTAAAAGAGCAATAGTATTGGTGCCAGAAATAAGCCTGACTCCGCAAACCATCCAACGTTTTACTGCCCGTTTCCCCAACCAGGTCGCGGTTCTGCATTCATCCTTGAGTCTGGGTGAAAGATACGACCAATGGCGAGAAATTAAAGAAGGGAAATACAACGTGGTTATAGGGGCTAGAAGTGCCATCTTTGCCCCACAACCCAATCTTGGGCTGGTAGTAATCGATGAAGAACATGAATGGAGCTATAAACAAGACGCCCCCTCCCCGTATTATCATGCAAGAACCGTTGCCATCGCGTTATGCACTTTTAACAGGGCGGCACTGGTACTTGGCACTGCAACGCCAGACGTTGAAACTTATCACAATGCTTTAGCGGGTGAATACAAACTTCTCGAACTTCCCGAAAGGATTACGCAAGGAAAACCTTCTTCTCTTCCTGAGGTTACGGTAGTCGATTTAAAAAAAGAACTTGTTGAAGGCAATCGCTCGATATTCAGCCGTCTACTCCAGGCAGAAATCCAATCTGCACTGGAGCGAAAAGAGCAAGTAATTTTGTTTTTAAACCGACGAGGGGGGTCAACTTTCGTACAGTGTCGAAATTGCGCATACGTTGCAACCTGCCGCCGCTGCCAGATTTCATTAAGTTTTCATCCAAATGAGAAAAAACTGGTATGCCATCACTGTGGCGAACGTCAACCAGTACCCGAAACATGCCCCAAATGTTCGAGTAATCGCATAAAATATCTGGGACTAGGAACTCAAAGCGTTGAGGCTGAAGTTTCAAAACTTTTTCCACAGGCAAGAGTGTTGCGCTGGGATTCAGATACAACTCGCACAAAAAACATACATGAGAATTTCTTGAAAACATTTCTTGACCGCAAAGCCGACATTTTAGTGGGTACCCAGATGATTGCAAAAGGAATGGACTTTCCAGGAGTAAGCGTAGTCGGCGTCATCAGCGCTGACACCGTTATCAACCTGCCTGACTTTCGCGCCGGAGAGCGCACCTTTGCATTGCTGTGCCAGGTAGCAGGTCGCGCCGGACGCGGCACAAGCCCCGGCAAGGTTATTATCCAGAGTTACTTCCCCGATCATTATGCAATTCAGGCTGCTACCAGTCATGATTATCGTGCGTTTTTCGACACCGAAATAACTTATCGGCGGCTCTTGAACCAACCACCATATATACGTCTGGCAAGACTGGTATTTTCCCACACAAATGTTGACCTTGGAAAACGTGAAGCAGTCAGGCTCGTGCATGAATTGAAACTTACTTGTGACAGTATGGGCATGGCAAAAACAAGCTTTATTGGGCCTGCGCCCGCATTTTACCAGCGCCTGAAAGGACATTACCGCTGGAGCATCATCATCAAAAGCCCTGACCCGGAAATCTTGTTAAAATCAGTTAAAATCCCTCCGCGCTGGAAAGTTGATGTTGACCCGATTGGCCTAGACTGAACGAACTGCTAGCTTGAACATAACGCCTCTATAATGTATAGTTGCAAACGTAAAGAATAACAAAAAAATAAGGAATACACCGTGGGGCTTGACCCGAAAAACAGTAAACTGCTAAAAAAAATTGAAGCCTTTTTTTCTCAAAGTGCTACCAGCGCTTTTCTTGTCGGTGGATACTTAAGAGACCGTCTCCTGGAACGCCCTTCAGAAGACATTGATCTGGCTATCTCAGGTGATGTCTTAACTATAGCGCCAGCTCTTGCTGAATTCCTGAATGGTCATTTCGTCATTCTCGATTCAGAAAAACGTATGGCAAGAATTATTCTCCCTGAGGAATATCAAACTGCAAACCCGGTTGCGCACCTGGATATTAATACTATTCAAAAAGATATTTATCATGATCTTGCCCGGCGGGATTTTGATATCGACGCTATGGCTTTACCGTTATCAAAAGCCAGTGAATTTATTGAAAAAAAAGAAACGGCAGAGATAATAGACCCCTACCACGGGATCAATGGCATTTCCACAAAGACACTATCTGCTGTGTCGCCCGAAATATTTATGGATGACGGCCTTCGTCTCTTGCGTTGCGTCAGAATTTCCGGGGAGCTCGGATTTAAAATAGAGCCAGATACCCTAACGTTAATAAAGGAAAATAGCGGCTGTATCAAGAATGTCGCCGGTGAGCGTGTGCGTGAAGAATTACTCAGACTTTTTAGGGCTCCTGATACCGGGAATGCGGTAATTCTACTGGATGAATTGGGAATCATTGGCTCTATCATCCCCGAGCTATCTTTATGCAAAGAAACCGAGCAGCCCAAGGAACACCAATGGAACGTGTTCGGCCATTCAGTTAAAAGCGTGGATGCAGTCGACTATTTACTTAGAAAAGGGGATTGGCCTTATGCAACCACCGATGCCAGGGACATGGCGCCCTGGAATAGCTACCTGCGTGAATATTTCGAATCTCATGTAGCATCCGATAGTAATCGCCGGCAACTATTAAAAATTGCCGCTCTTTTCCATGACATAGCTAAACCGGAAACATTTGTTATAAATGACGCCGGGCGTATACGTTTTTACGGTCACCCGGCTAAGGGAGAGCCTATCGCTCGCAACATCTTGACGCGTTTACGTTTTTCGGTAAAAGAAACCAGAATGGTAGCCGGAATGACCTTGCATCATCTCAGGCCAGTACAGATGAACCAAAAGGGGCAACTGCCTTCTGACCGGGCAATCTATCGCTATCTCCGCGATACTGGCGACATCGCCATTGACACACTATTTTTAAGTCTGGCGGATCATCTGGCTGCCCGTGGTCAAAATCTTGAACCCGGTTTTTGGGCTGAACACTGCCGCATTACCGCTATGGTAATCAATAAAAAAGAAGAGGAAAAGAATATTAAAAAGCCCGGCTTGATTAACGGGTACGATTTATTGGATAATTTTAAACTAACACCGGGGCCAGTTTTCAAGATGATCCTGGAAGCTGTTGCTGAAGCTCAGGCGGTAGGAGATGTTTCTACCCACAGTGAAGCTTTAAGGTTTGCCGGTGAAATGATAGGAAGTACGTGCCTGCCCAATGTTGATAACCGTGATTATCTACAGGGAAAAGGCTTGATAAAACCATAAATTAAGAAGGTTGATTGCGCATGACCCGAAAAAACATTGTTGTATCCTTGATAATCTTGCTCGTTTTTATTATGTCAGCACTGATCGTCTTACCGCTGGATAATGGAATTCTTTTTTCCAGGGGAGTTGAACTGGGGTTGGACCTTCAAGGCGGCTTACGCATCGTATACGAAGCTGATCTTTCAGGCGTCACTGACGGCAACAAAGACGAAATTCTTCAGGGTGTGGTGAAGGTTATCACCAACCGCATTAACCCCCTCGGTGTTTCTGAACCTCAAATTGAAAAGCAGGGTGATGACCGTATTGTAGTGAGCTTGCCAGGGCTTTCAATCAGTGATACAGAAAAAGACCGCATCGGCCGCACCGCTTTACTTGAATTCCGTGAATATAAAAGTGTTGACGGTGAAATGCAATGGGTTCCAGCCGCGGGTGAAATAAACGGAGTGGAGAAAATTCTTAATTCCAGTTATTTTAAAGAAAACACCTATGCCGCTACCGACGATTTTGGACGCATTGTTCTGGTGTTTGAGTTCAATGAAGAAGGGGCCAAGCTCTCCGAGCAGATAACCAGCCGATTGATAGGACAGTCTTTAGGGATTTTCGAAGGCGATGAACCTCTCCTCGGGGATGATGGTCGCCCCATCGCTCCAACGGTTGAATCGGTTATTTCCAACCGCGGGCAAATTACCGGCCTCAGCCTTAATGAAGCCACAACACTCTCCCAACAATTAAATGCAGGAAGATTGCCAGTTCCATTAGAAATTATCTACGAGCAGACAGTGTCCCCCAGTCTCGGCTCAAATTTCGTTGACTTAAGTCTTAAAGCAGGAGTTATTGGCCTGGCGTTGGTAATGTTATTTATGATTCTTTATTACAAGGTGCCTGGTATAGTTGCTTCGCTTGCATTGCTATTTTACGCAGTTATTACCCTGGCACTATACAAACTGATACCGGTGACCTTAACGCTGGCAGGGATTGGCGGTTTTATCCTTTCCATTGGAATGGCAGTAGACGCCAATGTGCTTATATTTGAACGCATCAAAGAAGAATTACAAGCTGGCAGAACGCTAGGTTCAGCCATTGAAGCCGGGTTTGACCGCGCATGGTCAGCCATCCGGGATTCTAACATTACTACCTTTATTGTCTGTATTATATTGTTCTGGGTAGGCTCAGCTGTCGCCGCAGGAGCTTCCGTGCAAGGATTTGCTTTAACCTTGTTCGTAGGTGTTGCAGTCAGCATGTTTACGGCGATAACAGTGACACGAACTATTATGCGGCTTTTTATAGGTTCCAGGGTTTCTGCTAAAAAGCAACTATTCAGCCCTTATCTTGGAGGCGAAAAATAATGATTGACTTTATCGGAAAACGTTTTAAACTGATTGCCTTCACAGCCATTTTATTAATTGTCTTTATTATCGTGCTGGCTACAAGTGGTTTAAAGATGGGGATTGATTTTTCCAGTGGTTCCTTGCTTACAATTAGTTTTGATAATGAAGTCGCAATTGAAGATCTCCGGCAGGAATTATCTAATCTTGATTATGATAATGCGGTTGTTCAGGTTACAGGAGATGGTGATTTTCTAATCCGCACCTTCGCACTGGAAGCCGATGAAAAAGCCTCTCTTGAAGCGGCACTAGAAGAAAGATTCGGCAATCTTGAAGAACTTGCTTTTGAGAATGTAGACCCCATTATTGCCCAGCAGACTGCCAAATACGCCGCCATAGCAGTGTTTGCCGCTGCTATGGGCATTATGCTTTATATCTCATGGGCTTTTAGAAAAATGCCAAACCCCTTCCGTTATGGAGCCTGCGCAATAATAGCCCTCGCGCACGATATAATAGTAGTAATGGGCGTATATGCAATTCTATCTATCTTTGTTAATCTGGAAGTTAACCTGATGTTCATAACAGGTATCCTTGCCGTATTGGGTTACAGCGTAAATGATACCGTGGTTGTATTTGACAGAATCCGAGAGAACCGCCTGAAATCCCCCAGTGCTGACTTTGCTATTACTGTAAACAAAAGCCTGGTAGACACACTGACACGCTCACTGAACACCGGAATAACCACAATAGTCGTTATCATTGCATTGATAGTATTTATCGGGTCAACTATTTTAAACTTTGCAATTGTTATGCTTATCGGGGTGATTGCAGGTACTTTCAGCTCCATTTTTGTTGCCAGCCCCTTGCTTGTAATATGGGAAAAAAATGAATGGAGACGTTTTATCCCCTGGCTGAAAACCAAAGAAGTTAAAGCATAGCCAAAATGCCGGAGTATATAAAATAGCCACCAAAACCAGCCAAGAACAAGCTGTTAAGAACGAAAACCCACAACTGCACCTTTGAGCTCCACAAGTTGTGGGTTTTGTATACTAATACAGATACAAAAGAAAGCCAAATCAAATCAACTAACCAGTGAACAGCTATAAAACCAGCCAGGGCTCCAATACCAAAGGGTATTACTTTCATTATCAACATGCTCCCAACGGTTGCCCACCACAATAAAAAGAAGGGGTTCATCACACTCATTATTATTCCGGAAGTAAAAGCCCCATAACGCGTATCCTGTTTTTCCATAGCAATCTTGCGGCGTGAACGAAACATGTCAATCCCCATAAAAAGTATCATGGTACCGCCCACAAGGCTAAGCACTATTTGAACAACCTGGTTTTCAAAAAACCGCGCGAACCCAAAATATATAAGTATAATGAGGGGCACCTCTACCACAGCATGACCAAGAGAAAGCAAGATACCAGCAAATGGAGATTTGTAGCTTTTTGCCAAATTGACAGCAAACATTGGCCCGGGCGATAAAGCCCCGGAGACAGACACAACTAGCACAGTTCCGTATAGAGCAATAAGTTCAGACATATCAATTAATAAGGTGACAGAAAGAAATCAAATCTACATTATATAGACCGTTATTATGGTACATCTCTAAATAATTTGGCAACTTACGAGGAAGACACGCAGATTGCTATAATAGGATAAAGCTGGTGGATATAAATCGCCAATTGTTGGGTGACAAGATCGTAGAACATTAACAAAACGAGTAGATGGTGTTGACATTCTCAATATCACACCATAGAATCTATTTGTGTTGTTACTAACATTATTTAATACTAATACGATGCTGTCTTCTCAAATCGCATACATGAATTGGATATGGAAATAGCCCAGGGCGCCATAAACAAACCTCTTGACTCTCTTGATATCAAAGAGGATCTCTACAAGGCTGTCATCCAGAATGCCTTGGAAGGTTTCGTCATCCTGAGCCTTAAGGGTGATATCCTTGATGCCAATGAGGCCTTCAGCAGAATGAATGGTTACAGCCGTGATGAGCTCCTTTCCATGAGGATATACGACCTTTCCCCGCAACAGATGACGGCAGATGGTTATGCTCAGTTTATCAAAGACCACGCCAAACAGGGTGGGGCTAACTTCGAAACCCGTCACAGGTGCAAAGACGGAAGTATCATTAATGTCAAAGTCAGTTCGAAATACCTTGACACCGACGGCGGTGTATTCTTCAGCTTCCACAGTGATATAACAGAACATAAGAAGAGGGAAAGACAGAAAGAAAAAAGTGTAAAAGAAACCGAAGACAGATACCGCACGCTGATTGAATTGGGCACTAAGATAGGTGAAGCAGTAATCATGCTCCAAGACATAGACGGCAGAGAGGGCATGCATACCTATGTCAGTGACCAGTAGCCAAATATTACAGGCTACTCCAAGGAAGAGCTGCTTTCAATATCTTTATTTGATATTATAAGCCCGGAGGATAGCGAGTCTGCCGTAGACAGGCACCGACAGAAGATGAGTGGCAAAACCATACCAAGCTTGATTGAACTGTCTATTATCCATAAAGATGGGAAAGAAATACCTGTTGAGATAACCAGCGCGGCAACCGTTTATAAAGGCAAGTCTGCGAATGCAGTTTATATAAGAGATATCACGGCAAGGAAGAGGGTAGAGAAGGAGCTTAAAAAACACCAACAACGTCTTGAAAAACTGGTCAGGGAACGCACCTCAAGACTTGAGCAAAAGATTAGTAAATTGAAGCAAACTGAAATAGCTCTTCGGGAGAGCGAGGAAAGATATCGATCGCTATTCAATAACGTACCAGTTGGTATTTTCGAGGTTGATTTTTCCGAAGCAAGGAAGTATTTTCTAAAATCCGTGGATAATGATGTGAAAAATATTGATGATTATTTTAATAAAAATCAGCTTGAATTTTTTAAGTGTATGGAGCTGGTCCGTATTATAGATATTAATAAAGCATTGATTGATATCTATGAAGCGAAAAATAAGAATGAAGTTCGCTTATTCTTTGAAAAAACAGTCATTAAGGAAAAGAGTTTTTATAATTCGTACATGCACATATTTCATTTGATAGCAGAGGGCGCACCTGGCATTAGTTATGAAGAATACACAAAAACATTTATTGGGAATTGGAGAAATCAACTCATTAATATTCTACCAGCACCGGGTTGTGAAAAAACATTCGCACGGGTATTTATTTCCGTAATGGATATAACGAATTTGAAGTCTATAGAAAATAAACTCCACGAATCTTACGAATCAGAAAAACTGTTGCGCATCAGATTAGAACAAGAAATAAAGCATAGAATGGATTTCACGCGATTGCTGGTACACGAACTGAGGACACCTCTTACCCCACTGCTGGGCGCTAGCGAACTACTGGCAAGAGAATTAAAAGACGAACGATTGATCGATACCGTTAAAGCTATATACAACGGCGCTCTGAAATTGGAAAGTAGGGTAAACAAACTACTTGATCAGGCAAAATTAGAAACCGGCTCTCTAGAATTAAAACGTGAGATTACAGATGCTAATAAATTATTGAACGAGATAGTTGAGTATGTAAAGCCAAGACTTGCAAAAAAGTCACAAAGCATTAAACTGGATATAATGACTCCCCTGTCATTATTATTTGCAGATGAGGAGAGGCTAAGCCAGATAATATTAAATCTTGTCGACAACTCTTTCAAAAACACTCCCATCGGTGGCAAGATTATAATAAGGGCATATGAGGATCATGAATATCTTGTATTTGAAGTCGAGGATAATGGTTATGGCATCGCTAAAAAAAATCAAAAAAGTCTTTTCAAGCCCTACTCACAAGTACACAATAACGGTGATAATTTAGGCGGTTTAGGTCTTGGACTATTCTTGTGTAAAAGCTTGGTAGAACTTCACGGTGGCAAAATCTGGGTGAACAGCAAAAAAGGCAAGGGCAGTATTTTCAGTTTTTCAATCCCCACAGGTTCTCCAATCAAATATCACTAGTTATGAATAAAAACATATGAAATTACTAATAATTGAAGACGATTACGAAACGGTTGATTTTATATCATTGTCTCTTAATATGGGCAATACCGGATTTACACTTGTATCTACAGACCGGGGGAAAGATGGCGTGGCAATGGTAGAATCTGAATCCCCTGACCTGACCATAATCGATCTAGGGCTACCTGATATAAACGGGTTTGAGGTTATAAAGAATATACGCCTGTTTTCAGCGGTGCCTATCCTCGTTTTAACAGCGCGACACGAGGAGCCCTATATAATAAAGGCTTTAGAATATGGTGCTGATGATTATGTGACAAAGCCATTCAAGCAGTTAGAGCTTCTTGCCCGAATAAAGGCAATACATAGAAGGCATACAACTAAAGTACAAAACGCCAAAATTTTTAAAATTAAGGGTTGGATTATTAACTGTGACGACAGATTAATTCACAAAGACGATACCTTTATTAAATTGACATTCAACGAATG
>Ga0172377_10007406_pt1 | contig 11290 bp, 9 predicted proteins | sample Pumphouse3metaG_FD_119749 | JGI IMG/M metagenome (GOLD analysis project Ga0172377, IMG submission 119749) | Leachate microbial communities from a municipal landfill in Southern Ontario, Canada - Pumphouse #3 metaG | ecosystem: Engineered > Solid waste > Landfill > Unclassified | place: Canada... | reverse complement strand
GGCCAAGCTCTCATAATAACCGTCTCCAGTGGTGCATGGCCCACTCGTAACCCCATACCATCTGCCTGCAACCGAAAGGTCAATGCGTCACTCTTTCTATACTCCCAACACCGGCAGACAGACGAATGGAGTCCAAACCTCAGAACCGGGGCCTCTACATTCACATCGTGTCTAGTCATAAACTCCATTCGCGCACGCCAATGTCTTCCATCATCGTAGATTTTGATTCAAACACCTCATCACTCCATCTATACGGAACATAGGCGGGAATAGGAATCTCCAACAAACAAGACTATTCGACTTTTATCATATTTTTCATTGTATCATTCGTTTTTTCTCACGTAATTTGCATAATAAAAACAGATCAAGATGAATAACGAGAAAAAAGCACCGGAGAAGAAAGAGAATGCACTTATAAGTATCATTTTCAATATCATAATTCCGGTCGTCATACTTTCCAAGTTTACTACATCAGACAGTCTCGGTCCCGTTTATGGATTGATTGCGGCATTGGCTTTCCCTACTATCTATTTCTTTTACGATTTTTTGAAAAGAAGGAAGACGAACTTTATCTCCATCATTGGGTTTGTTAGTATATTGCTGACCGGGATTATAGGTGTATTCGAGTTTCCTAGCGAATGGATTGCGTTCAAGGAAGCTGCCGTACCGTTGATTATCGGACTGGCGGTGCTCATCTCGTTGAAGACGCCATTCCCGCTTGTTCGCAAATTACTGTACAATAAGGATTTCCTCGATACGGAACATATTGATTCCATCTTGAGAGAGCGACATGGCGAGGCTCAGTTTGATAAGATACTTGTCAATTCCACCTATATGCTGGCCGCTTCGTTCCTACTCTCTTCCATCCTGAATTTTACGTTAGCTAAGATATTAATACATAGCCAATCGGGCACAGAAGCATTTACCCAAGAATTGGCACGGATGACAGCATTAAGCTATCCTGTGATAGCTTTACCTTCGTCCATCGTGATGATGTTGGCATTGTGGTATCTCTTCCGTTCCATCAGGAAATTGACAGATTTGTCTTTTGAAGAGCTCTTTGCGACTCACATACAAGAAAAAATGAGAGAAAAATGACGTTATAAACATAACATTTATGTACACGACAAAACAGATTGCTGAAATGGCTGGCGGTGAACTACAAGGAAACCGCAACATTGAAATAAGCAGGTTGCTTACCGACAGCCGGGCACTCTCCTTCCCAGAAGATACCCTATTTATTGCCATAAAGTCAAACAGGAATGACGGCCACAAATACATTCCTCTACTATATAAGAACAATGTCCGCAACTTCATGGTGAGCAATTGCACCAAAGAGATGAAGGAGATGAAGGACGCCAACTTCATCCTTGTCGATGATACTTTGGTGGCACTACAAAAACTGGCGGCCAATCATCGTAACTTATTCAACGTGCCTGTCATTGGCATCACGGGAAGCAATGGAAAGACGATTGTAAAGGAGTGGCTCAACCAACTTCTGCAGACGGATTATAAAATCACCAGATCACCCCGTAGCTATAATTCTCAGATTGGTGTTCCTTTCTCCGTATGGGAAATGGACAACGACACCCAACTGGGCATCTTCGAAGCGGGAATCTCCCAGATGGGAGAAATGGACAGGTTGGCTACCATCATAGCTCCAACCATCGGCATCTTCACCAATTTGGGTGACGCCCACCAAGAGAACTTCTCTTCCCTGAAGATTAAATGCGCCGAGAAATTGAGATTGTTCGTCAACAGTAAAACGTTGATATACAACAAAGACAATAAATTGGTGGATATCACCGTAGCTCAATCCAAAACAAAGGCAAGATTGTTTACTTTCGGAACAGGTCCGGGCACTGATATCCATGTCACTTCCATTGACAAGGTAAACAGGAAAAGCACCATCAACTACCAATATGAAGGTAAAGATTATTCGTTTCTGATTCCATTCACAGACCACGCTTCCATTGAAAATTCACTACAATGTCTAGCTACAATGATTGTTTTGGACATTCCGATGGACAAGATAAAGGAGAGGATGGCCATGCTGGAATCCGTTGCCATGCGTTTGGAGGTGAAAGACGGGCAAAACGGATGCCTCTTGATTAACGACAGTTATAATTCTGACATCAACTCGCTGGGCATAGCGCTGGATTTCTTGACACAACAGGCAACCGCAAAGAAGATGAAGAAGACTCTTATTCTGTCAGACATCATGCAAAGCGGACAAGACCCCCAGGAGCTTTACCAGAATGTGGCATCTTTAATCGCAGGAAAAGGTATTGACCGCTTTATCGGAATAGGAAATGACATTGCACGATTCAAGACACTTTTCAGCATAGAGGAAAAAGAGTTTTTCCAAAACACGGAAACCTTCCTCCAGCACACCAACATCTGCGACTTCAAAAGCGAGGCTATTTTATTGAAAGGATCAAGGCGTTTCCATTTCGAAGAGATAACCGACAAATTGGCATTTGCCGTTCACGAAACGGTTTTGGAGGTCGATTTAGGTGCTTTGGTCAGCAACTTCAACTATTTCCGCTCATTTCTTAAACCGGGTACCAAAATCATGAGCATGGTAAAAGCCAACGCTTATGGTAGCGGTGATGTGGAAGTGGCGCGTACATTACAACATAACGGTTGCGACTATCTGGCCGTGGCCGTGGCAGACGAGGGTGCGGTATTGCGTCATGAAGGCATCCATATTCCTATTGTGGTGATGAATCCGGAGCCAAACAGTTTCCAGAAAATTTTCGAATACAATCTGGAACCTGAGGTTTATAGTTTCGGTTTATTGGATAGGATGATAAAAGAGGCTTCGCAGCAAGGTATAAAAAACTACCCTATCCATGTAAAGATAGATACCGGCATGCATCGCTTAGGGTTTGAAGAGAAGGATATAGACCTGCTGATCGAACGACTTAAATCGCAAGACAGCGTGAAAATCCGTTCCGTATTCTCCCATCTAGTCGGTTCTGACGACTCTAAATTCGATAATTTTACGGAACAACAGATTCATCTTTTCTCCCGTATACGCGAGAAAATAGACAATGCATTCCCGCATAATATCATCGCTCATATATTAAATTCCGCCGGAATAGAGCGTTTCAACCAATATCAGTTTGACATGGTGCGCCTTGGCATCGGACATTATGGCATGAGTGCCATCGATAACCGCAGATTGGAAGAGGTTTGCACATTGAAGACAAACATTCTTCAGATAAGAAATGTGCAGGCTTCCGACACCATTGGTTATAGTCGCAAAGGAGTATTGAGAAGAGACTCCGTCATTGGCGCAATTCCTATCGGTTATGCCGACGGTTTGAACCGCAAGTTAGGAAATGGCGTGGGCAAGGTGCTGGTGAACGGAAAATTTGTTCCTATCATAGGCAATATATGTATGGATGTCTGCATGATAGACCTCACCGATGTGGATGCAAAGGAAGGCGACCAGGTGACCATTTTCGGCAAAGGTCATCCCATCCAAGGATTAGCAGACACGTTAGGTACCATCTCTTACGAAATTCTTGCCGGAATATCCAAACGAGTAAAACGGGTATATCTACTATAAAGGCATTAAGAGAATAATTTACGTTACAATCCACGGTGGCATTCCATCGTGGATTTTTTTATTCTCAAATCTCCCCTCCTGTTCGTCTTTATGAATGCGAGAAGAGAAGGGAAACAATTATGGCAGACAACAAAAGAGGCTGTCCTTTTACAGAACAGCCTCTTCCTATAATTTGAAATATTTATTTATTGGCGTAACGAATGATAGTCTGGGCTCTATCCGGACCTACAGAAACTATCTTGATAGGCACTTCGAGATAATCTTCCAAGAAATCAAGATAAGCATTGAACTTTTCAGGAAACTCATCTTCGCTCTTCATTGAAGTCATGTCACATTTCCATCCGTCCAACTCTTGATAAACAGGTTCGATTTTTTCCGTCACATCGAATGGGAATTCGTCCGTCTCTTCCCCATTCACTTTATATGCAACGCAAGCCTTTATTTTATCGAATCCATCGAGGACATCACTCTTCATCATGATCAGCTGGGAAACGCCATTGAGCATGACCGCATATTTCAGAGCGACCAAATCAACCCAACCACAACGGCGAGGACGACCGGTAACCGATCCGAACTCATGACCCAAGTTACGGAGTTTATCTCCCATCTCATCCATCAATTCGGTTGGGAATGGTCCACTTCCTACTCTAGTACAATAAGCCTTGAAGATACCATACACTTCACCGATACGGCGAGGAGCGACTCCTAGTCCGGTGCAAGCACCTGCGCAAATAGTATTGGAAGATGTCACGAAAGGATAAGATCCAAAGTCGATGTCCAACATGGTTCCTTGCGCACCTTCTGCCAAAACATTCTTTCCGTTGGCAAGAAGATCGTTAATGACGAATTCGCTGTCGATGAACTGGAATTGTTTTAGCTTCTCAACTCCGGCAAACCATTCCTTTTCAATGGATGCCAAGTCGTATTGTAGATTATAATGGCTCAAAATCTCCTTGTGTCTATCTATGGCAGCCTTGTACTTTGCTTCGAAATTGCAAAGCAAGTCACCTACTCTTAAACCATTACGACTTATTTTGTCCGTATAAGTAGGACCGATACCTTTACCTGTGGTTCCTATCTTTGAACTTCCCTTGGCCGACTCATACGCAGCATCCAACAAACGGTGAGTTGGCAGAATCAGATGGGCCTTTTTAGAAATATAGAGTCTCTCCGTCAGATTATGGCCGGAAGCCTCCAATGCCTCCACTTCTTGTCTGAAAAGCGCAGGATCAAGCACTACTCCATTTCCTATCACATTGACTTTTCCTCCCTGGAATATTCCGGAAGGAATTGAGCGCAAGACATACTTTTGTCCTTCAAACTCCAATGTATGGCCTGCATTTGGACCGCCTTGGAAACGAGTAACTACGTCATAATTAGGAGTAAGGACATCTACGACCTTACCTTTACCTTCGTCTCCCCATTGCAATCCTAATAAAACATCTACTTTCATTATTTGTATTTTAGTGCATTAATACTCAAATACTCACAAAAATGTAGGATAGAGAAACAAAATCCACTACCCTATTTCATTTTGCACGTAAAGGTAAATAACTTTTTTATTTTAACTGACATGATATGTAAGAAAAGTTACAAAGAGTTCCGTCGCTTTTTTCTTGCCATCTATCGCAGATTATATGATCGTCATTTTTCGTCTATGACGGAAAGAAAATAGTCACGTACTTCCTTCCATTTATAATATGGATATGTGCCACTTTTTAACGGTATGCCCACCTCATTTTCATTCAGCAGGAGTTTAACCAATATGTCGTCATCATTCCCTTTCTTTTTGAAAAAGACCATTTGGAGGTTGGCCGACATGGGAATGATCTTATAGTCACACCACACCTTGTATAGGTTTTCCAAATTGCGTTCATCCGTATAGCAATTGTCCACATGGATAAGTGACAGCAGAGACATGAGTGCGATGTCGTGTCCAAAACGGAGCGATACATTTGGAGCTCCGTACTGAACGGCATGATCGGCCTCTTCGATGATCTTAGCCAACAGATCGGCCGCCTCATAAGGCGTTTTGCCTCCGTTCAGCGGACAAGGCCCGGCATAGGCGTACCACCAGGCATTTTGCACCTGCCAATTGTCGAACAGCTCTTCTTTCGTGAAAAGGTCGTAAAAAGAGACGTTCACATGATCCACATCCTGCATGCTACAGGAGATATCATATATCTTACGCATGAAATCGGTCTTTTTTATGTGCTTTTGCACGTATTCAGCATTGGAGAAGAGAGAGTTGACGAATCGGTCCGGTTGTATATATTTACAATGGAATTTTCCGAACACATTGGTCCAAGCCGTATCTGCCATTCTTTTCTCCCTTGCCTTTTTGTCTTCGTAACACATGTAATACAAGTCGCGTTTGCTCGCATCCATCGAGATATTGACAGCAGGGTTCATCTCTTTCAGCTTCATGCAGAAAGAACCCATGCTCAAGACACATCTGGCCTTCGGAGTCGACTTGGCAACAATTTCCGTTTCTTTTCCAAAAACGGACGGGTAGTTTCGGTACATACGCTCGGCAATGCCGGCTTGTTGCCTAAATCCCAATGCGGTAAGGTCTCCTGACCTTTCTTGTCCGTCGTCCCATAGGACGAAGAAACGACGTTTCACATCCTTTCCTAATTCGGTCAGAGATTTGGCTTTGTCTGCCGAATCGAGAATGTCATATATATTCTTGAAATCTGAATTGTTAATATAGTAACGGGAACCATGACGTCCGTAATGGCTGATGTAGAATGGTTCGTATCCTTTCGGAGCAGCCACTTGCGGCTTTATATCCGTTGAATATGCGAAATAATTACTAGCTGTCTTGTCAATATTGGCATACATCTCCTCTTTCGTGGTCTGCGAAGTCGCAGTAAATATGGGACATAACAATAAGGACAAAACCAGGGAAAAAGTCTGTTTCATATAATCCTTTTATACTTTCAATACCTACCAAATAGATTATTCATAATTCTTTTGCAAAGGTAAATATTTTATGAAAAATAGCAAGTATCGGATTCAAAATCCTATTATCATATGCGACATTCCGTCAAAATCCAGACGACAGTCTGCCGAAGACAAACATCTCAGCCATCAATTAATTTAGGCACCTCCATTGGGTTTAAGTAATCTACTTAAGCTATGACAACTAAACGAAGGAAGCCGATCGTTAAATCTAACAATCGGCTTCCTTTATTATAACATTAAGTTCTCGGACTTACTCTTCCATTATTTTTTTGAAGAGGGTCTTCATATTGACTTGGTCACCTACTATCTTATGTAGTTCTTCCACCTTGACTCTCTCCTGCTTCATCGTATCACGATAACGGAGCGTCACTGTATTGTCTTCCAATGTTTGGTGGTCAACGGTAACACAGAAAGGCGTTCCGATAGCGTCCTGACGACGGTAACGCTTTCCGATAGTGTCTTTTTCTTCATAAACACATTTGAAGTCATACTTCAAGTCGTTCATTATTTCAGTTGCCTTCTCAGGAAGTCCGTCTTTCTTCAGCAATGGAAGTATAGCTACTTTCACCGGAGCCAAAACGGAAGGAATGGCAAGAACCACGCGGGTATCTCCACCCTCCAACTGCTCTTCCTTGTAAGATGCTGCCATGATACTCAAGAACATACGATCCACACCGATAGATGTCTCGATAACGTATGGAGTATAAGACTCGTTCAAATCAGGATCGAAATATTTGATGTTTTTGCCGGAGAATTTCTCGTGGCTGCTCAAGTCGAAATTAGTACGTGAATGGATACCCTCTACCTCTTTGAAGCCGAACGGCATCTCAAACTCAATATCGGTAGCTGCGTTAGCGTAGTGGGCCAACTTCTCATGGTCGTGGTAACGGTATTTAGCGTCGCCCAAGCCAAGGGCCTTATGCCATTTCAGACGGAAAGCCTTCCAGTGTGCGAACCATTTCATCTCATCGCCCGGACGAACGAAGAACTGCATCTCCATCTGTTCGAACTCACGCATACGGAATATGAACTGACGGGCTACAATCTCGTTACGGAATGCCTTTCCTATCTGTGCGATTCCGAACGGAATCTTCATGCGGCCTGTTTTCTGGACGTTCAGATAGTTGACAAATATACCTTGTGCCGTTTCCGGACGAAGATAAATCTTCATGGCTCCATCAGATGTCGACCCCATCTCCGTAGAGAACATCAGGTTGAATTGACGGACATCCGTCCAGTTTTTAGTGCCGCTGATAGGACAAACCACATCATAGTCCAATATGATCTGCTTCAATTCGGCAAGATCGGTGGCATTCATGGCTTTAGAATAACGCTCATGAATTTCGTCACGTTTAGCTTGATGCTCAAGCACACGTCCATTTGTCTTCTTGAAAAGTTCGGCATCGAAAGTCTCTCCAAATTTTTTGGCAGCCTTCTCCACCTCCTTGTTTATCTTATCGTCATATTTTGCGATGAGGTCTTCGATGAGCACGTCAGCACGATAACGCTTCTTTGAGTCTTTATTGTCTATCAACGGGTCGTTGAATGCGTCTACGTGGCCGGAAGCCTTCCATACGGTAGGGTGCATGAAGATGGCGGCATCTATACCGACGATGTTCCCGTGTAACAAAGTCATGCTGTCCCACCAATATTTCTTGATGTTATTTTTCAATTCCACACCGTTCTGACCATAGTCATAAACAGCTCCCAAACCGTCATAGATTTCACTTGACGGAAAAACAAAACCATACTCCTTACAATGAGCGACTAGTTTTTTGAATACATCTTCCTGTGAAGCCATAATTAAATAATGTATATTATATAAATTTTCAAACTTATCGAAAATGAATCTCTTTCTAAAAATGCAAATTTAGTTATTTAAATTGAATTCATCCGCATCTCTTCCATTTTTTGAACCGACGAAACACGGCCTATCGCCATGCTCCTGCAAAAATTCCTTTATTCTGCATTTTTTCTTCTGTTTTTCTCTAATTTTGCATACAAATAAAAAGGTAAAGATATGGAGAACTTCAAATCAATCGATCCTAAAAGTATAACAGAAAATGCCATCAAACTAATCGGCGAAAAATGGATGCTTATCACAGCGGGTAAGGCCGAGTCTTTCAACACGATGACAGCCAGTTGGGGAACCATCGGCTTTTTGTGGGGGAAACCGGTTGTATACGTATATGTACGTCCTCAGAGATACACTTTTGAGTTTATCGAGAAACAGAATGAATTTACACTTTCTTTCTTTCCTCAAGAGTACAAGAAGGCGTTGAACATCTGCGGTTCGACTTCCGGACGTGACGGCAACAAAGTGGAAAAGGCGGGAATATCTCCTATCTTTACAGAGAAGGGGAATGTCTCGTTTAGGGAGGCCAATCTCGTATTGGAATGTCGAAAATTATATTCAGAATACCTCAAGCCAGAGGCATTTACAGACCAGTCGCTCATTGCCCAATGGTATAAGTCCAACGATTTCCATAAACTATATGTGGCGGAAATAACTGGTGTATTCGAGAAATAATGGAATACGAAAGGGAGACTCTTAGATAAGTGTCTCCCTTTGTTTTTATTGATAATCTAGATTTTCCCACTTCCTCCTGTTTCCCGAAATTCATAAAACTCTCAGTTTAATGCAATCCAGTCCGTTTCTTTATGAGAATCGGATTCCGGCTTTATATATATCTTTGCCTGTCCGGGAACAAATCGTGCCAACTCTGTCACCAAGTCTTCCGCCGGAATCTTCTTTAATTCAGACAGGTCATATTTGAAGAGTCCGGAATAGATGGCTGTCGTGTCATTTTCCTGCCTATCGCACGACGTCAATACCGATTCAATGGAGACACCTTGATAGACAACCTTACATTTGATGTCTTTACACTCTTTCTTCTTGCTATTGGCAAATGAGATGGACATGGAGATGGGAAGATTGCCGTCTTCTATCTTTTTCACCAAATAGGCCTTTTTTATGTCAGAAAACCAAGATTCATCAGGATTGACCGACATTATCTGAAAGTTCTCTATCTTCAGAAGGCTCCACTCCTTTTCTTGGTCGTTTTTTGATTGGAATAACGTTCCGCAAGTTAGTTCATAAACAACAAATACCATTATTGCCAAGGCGGAAACAGATCCGAGGCCGATAACCAAACCATTTCTTTTCATATTCGTTCAACTAGTTGTGCAATTTTAGTCATTTGTTCGACAATCGACAAAGATTCCTCATTAAAAAAACAAAAGAAACAAGCCTAAAATCAGCGAAGAAATTCAGACTTGTCTCTTTGTGTGATGAGATGGTCAGGCTGTTTCCAGCTGTCCTATAATATCCTTTACCGACTTGAATCCATGTCTTTCCAGATAGTCGTTGATACCTTCTGCCACTTTAATCGTGATGGTAGGATCGATGAAATTGGCCGTTCCTATCTCGATAGCCGAGGCTCCCGCCAACAGAAACTCCACCGCGTCAGTAGCATTCATGATGCCACCCAATCCTACAACAGGAATTTTGACCGCCTTTGCCACCTGCCAAACCATACGCAAAGCAATTGGTTTGACGCAAGCGCCGGAAAGGCCTCCTGTTACGGTAGAAAGCACCGGTCTACGTTTTTCCGCATTGATGGCCATTCCCATAATCGTATTGATGAGAGACACACTGTCAGCACCGGCCGCTTCCACCGCCAAGGCAATCTCCGCGATATTGGTGACGTTTGGCGATAGTTTCACGATAAGGGTCTTACCGTATGCTTTTCTTACTGCCGACACTACGCTCTCTGCCGAGGCGCAGGATGTTCCGAACGCCATACCTCCCTCCTTCACATTAGGACAAGATATGTTCAGCTCAATGGCCGGAATATGGTCGAGTGCCGCAATTTTTTCAGCCGTAGCCACATAATCGGCCACCGTAGACCCCGATACGTTGACCAGGATGTTAGTGTCCGTATCTTTTATGCGAGGATAGATATGTTCGATGAAATAATCCACCCCCTTGTTCTGCAGCCCTACTGCGTTCAACATTCCGGAAGGTGTCTCCGCCATTCTCGGATAAGGGTTTCCCTCCCTATGTTTGATGGTTGTACCCTTTACGATAATGCCACCAATCTTGCTGATGTCAATGAAATCCGAGAACTCTTCTCCATATCCAAAAGTGCCGGAGGCTGTCATGACCGGATTCTTCATGACGAGTTTTCCTATGTTTGTCGTTAAATCTGCCATTTTAAATCTTTTATATTGAAAACAGGTCCGTCAGAACATACGCATTTATGTCCCTCTTTCGTGTCGGTAACACAGCAAAGGCAAGCTCCGATACCGCAAGCCATCGTGTTTTCCAGCGAGACTTCGCACTCTATGCCATTTTTGGAGGCATAAGCAGCCACCGCCTTCATCATCGGAGTTGGTCCGCAAGTGTATATCTTGTCAAATTTTTTCTGTTTCAATATCGAATGGTTTGTCACAAATCCCTTTTCACCGTAGGTGGCGTCTTCTGTAGTCACAAAGACATTGCCATAGGCCTCGAATTTATCGAGCTGAAGCAAGTCCTTTTTAGAACGGGCACCCAGCAAGAACGTAGGTTCACAACCCAGACTCTTCAATACCGACCCCAACATCAGCATAGGGGCTGTTCCTACGCCTCCACCTACCAGAAGAAGTTCCTTCTGTCCTGCTGTCGGCATGGAGAAGGAGTTGCCTAGCGGCAACATCACATTCAACAGATCACCCTTCTTCAAATCAGCCAACTTGCGTGTT
>Ga0172377_10007404_pt1 | contig 11291 bp, 9 predicted proteins | sample Pumphouse3metaG_FD_119749 | JGI IMG/M metagenome (GOLD analysis project Ga0172377, IMG submission 119749) | Leachate microbial communities from a municipal landfill in Southern Ontario, Canada - Pumphouse #3 metaG | ecosystem: Engineered > Solid waste > Landfill > Unclassified | place: Canada... | reverse complement strand
CCGCCGACGGGGTCGCAGAGGATATGCACCGGAGAATTGATCAGCACATCGAGGACCGTCCAGAGATACGGTGGGCGGTACGCCTGTTGCCTCCAGAGATGCTCAACCTCGGTCCTGGTCTGGACGGTGCAGAGGTTCATGGAGATACTGTCTGCGATGGAGGCGATATCCCTGATGGAGCGCACCATATCATCGCGCGCCTCGCGCTCGGTCAGGAACGGCGGTTTTAACAGGAGGTACGCCTTCACGCCTGCACCGGCGGCATGGGTGACCTCTGCGGCGCGGAGGAAGTCAGCATACGAAAACCCCTTGTCGATACACTTCTCCCTGATGAAGTCATCTGTGGTCTCAAGGCCTATAGCGACGGAGAACGGCATACCCCATGCGCCGGTATCGATCGCCTCACCAAACTCCCGGATCGCGTCAGGCTCAACATACTCCGGCCTCGTCTCGGCGATCACGATCTTGCCACGGAACGCCTCTGCAACTGCGCGCCGGGCAGCGGCGGGTACCTCGTCGGGATCGAAGAAACTTCCCGACGTGAATATCTTGAGCACCTGGTAATCCTCATCGCGGAAGTTCTCTTTCACCCAGCGGACCTGGCGGATCAGTCGGTCGGCGAGATCATCCCGGGAGATATCCGGGTATCGCTCGTGCCGGTAACCGCACATACGGCACCGGTTCCAGGAGCACCCGCCGCTCCTGAAGATAACCGTCAGCGTATCGAGAACCTGTCCGTCGATGCGGTCCTTCCCCCGCCAGGACGCCAGCGGCTTCTCAATTGATTTGGATAGCATTATACCTCATATTCGTCGATGTAATGGTATGAAAAGGATCGCATGGCTGACACTTCTTGTTGCGATGTTGCTCGTCAGTGCCGCATCAGCTGCGTATGTCGAGATCAATGCTCCAAAGGAGGTATCCATCGGCGACCCGATCAAGGTCAACGGTACCACGATCGTGGGGGGGCTTACAAAGCCCTCGCTCAGCCCTGGATTCAGTACTGACGTTATTCTGTACTCTGTCAAGTCCACAAAGAGCGAGGTGGGCCGAAAGACCATCGTCGTGCAGGAGGATGGCCTGTTCTCTACGACATTTGAGACCGGAGGTCTTACCGCAGGGGACTACACGATCGAGATCATCGATCCCGAACCACCGAACACATTCGGGGGTAGCTCCAAAACCCTGCAGTTTCTCAAACTGGTCGACCGGTCCGGGGATGTCAGGATAACCTCCCCGCTCGTGCGGAATTTCGATGGTAGCCTCGATATCGCAGGCACGATAGACAAAATAGGGAACGCAGGGGTGCGGATCGAGATCGAAAGCGGCGGTGCCATCGTCTACGGACCTGAGTATATCAGGACCGATCCGAACGGCGCGTTCGCTGCGACCGTGCCAATCCAGAGTACAGGTACATACCGGGTCACCTTCCGCGACACAAAGGGCTATATCGGCACCTTCACCTTCGTGGTGACAGGGGGGCCGGCGCCCGCGGAGACAGAGACAGCGGTGGTCTCGGCCAGCGCACCCGCCACCCGATCTGCTCCGGCGTACTTCGAGGTCGATACCCGGGTCGGCCTTGTGACGCTCACGACATCGTCCGGCGGAATAGACTGGGTGATCGAGTACATCGACGAGGGGGGCAGGCTCCGGAAGATAAACGATGCAGGTCTGCTCGACCCCGAGATCGTGGAGTTTTCAGCGCAGGGGGGCCGGGTCTATGTCAAGATCTACCCGACCGGCTATAGCGACCATGGAACGGTGCAGCTCTCGGCCACAAATGCCGATGCGGTCAGGGCGAGCCAGAATGCGCCGGTTATCTTCGGTGATGCGACGCCTACCCCGGCAGAAGCGGCCACGCCGCTCCCGGCAGTGCTGGCACTCTTTGCAGTTCTCGTGGTCATCCTCAGTCGCCGGGGATGAGCAACCTTTTTTTCATCAGGCGACCAATAGATAAAAGCGAGCCGGGATAGTCTAGTCCGGTAAGGCGGTGGCCTTGAAAGCCACTGGTGCCTGGCACCTCGGGAGTTCAAATCTCCCTCCCGGCGTTACCACTTTTGTTCAGTTACTAGCAGGCCTGCGTAACTCACATCGCGTAGTCGGGCCGGGGATTGTATCCGGCCCGATCAGACAAAAATTTTCCACCAAAAATAAATTTCAGGCTATCTTCTCTCCCGCCTTGGGGCCGGGCGTGCATTCGTAGATCTCCTGTATCGTCATGATGAGGAGACTCTTTGCCGGCGCCTTCGCCATCTTTGACCGGACGGTAAACTGCATCTTCTCAAACTCAGGACCGCTGGTCTTGATCTCGACAGGGCCCTTGACCTGGAAGCAGCCCTTCGTCTCGGTCCCCCAGATGTATATGGATACTTTCGGGTTCTCCTGGACGTTTGCAAGCGTCTTCTTCATGAAGTTGTCCGCGATCCAGATCGTCTCATCATCGATGAGTTCAACAAATCCGATCGGTACAACGTTCGGCCATCCATCTTTTGAGGCTGTAGCGACAGGAAATGCCTTCATCGTCCTGAACGCTGCCTTCATCTCTTCAGTCAGTGCAACCATCAGTGTTCACCACTACTCTCTCTAAGCTACAGAGTGATAAAAATAACTGTCAGGAAACGCCGGCTATAGCAACGGCGCCTCAGGCACCGGTACTACCTCACGCCAGGATCGCTATCTCCAGGAACAGGCGGACTGCGCTGGATGGTGAATGCAGGCCGGCTTACAACGACGATCCCCCTATTTTCACACGAAATCAAACCCCTTATCAATTTTCAGCGCAAATTCCTGTACCTATGGGTCGATATGCCAGCGGGGATGTCATCCTGGCCCCCATGCGCATCGGAGGTGCCGGGGAATGGAAGGTACGCCCGGCGGTGGTGATCGCGACGGAGGAGGACGGGAGCCTGCTGGTCTGCCCGGTCTCGAGTAAACCCCCTTCCGATACACCCTCCGTTCAGCTCTCGCTCAATGATTTCATTCAGGGCGGGCTCAGTCTCTTCGGGGAGAGCTACGTCCTGACAGGATATCCGCTCACCACCCGGCCGGCCGGTGTCGTCGCCAAAAAAGGTTCTCTCCAGCCCGAGACCGTTGCCACCATCCGGGGATCCATGCCGGCAACACACCAACTTCGCAGGAAGAAGCCCCGACGCAGGAAATAACTCATAGAGGCAACTGCTTCCCGGGTACGCAAACTACACTCAAAGCATAAGTACCGGTGCGAACCCTGGTAGGGCATGGCAATAGAGACTGAACACCACCCGATCCTCTCAGTGATCCGGGAGCGCCAGAGCGTCAGAGAATACGCTGACCGCGATCTTCCGGACGACGTCATCAAAGAGATAATTGCCGCCGGCATCCAGGCACCGAGTGCTCTCGGGCTTCAACCCTGGCAGTTCGTGGTTGTCAGGGACAGGAGCCTGATGCGGCAGGTCTCCGACTACTGTAAACCGATCCTGGCGGAAAAGATTGAGGGAGAGCCCCGAAATCCAGGGATAGATACCTTTCTTGCAGCGCTCAGGGATCCCGAATACAGCATCTTCTACAACGCACCGGTGCTGGTCCTGGTCCTCGGCACACGGGAGGTTGTATCAAGCGTCATCGACTGTACACTCTGTGCAGGGAGCATGTTGCTCGCCGCCAGGGCACTCGGTCTTGGCAGTTGCTGGATAGGCTCCGCCACCCTCGCCGGGCAGAACCCCGGCCTCATCACAGCGCTGAAGGTTCCGGATGACTCCCAGATCGTAGCACCGCTGATCTTCGGTTACCCAGCCGCATCCCTGCCACCAAAACCGGAGCGGCGGGAGCCCCGGATCACCTGGATCCCGTAGTACCACCTACCCGGCCATGGAGCACGCGACCGCTTCAGTCGGAATGATGGGAAGTGTGATCCGCTGCCGCCCCCTGATGAGCGCCAGGGTTGCCGGGCGAGCGATGGGCCAGGTGCTGAGGAACCGGTGCAGGTCATCCACGCACGTCACGGAGTGATCGTTGATCGCGATGATCAGGTCGCCGGGCCGGAGTCCGGCCTGGCCGGCGGGGCCTGCCCGGGAGACCGAGGCGACCTCGACCGCCCGGTTCACAGAAAGCCCGAGCGCCCGGACGAGTGACTGCTCCAGGGGTCGCGACTGCCCGGCGATCCCGAGATAGCCACGCCGCACCCTGCCGTCAGCGACCAGTTGCGGGAGAGCCCAGGTGGCGGTGCTGGATGGGATCGCAAAGCCGATCCCCTGTGCCATGGGTATGATCGCTGTATTGATGCCGATGACGCGGCCGCGCGAGTCCACCAGCGGACCGCCGGAGTTGCCCGGGTTGAGCGGAGCGGTATGCTGGATAATGTTCTCGATCAAGCGACCGTCCCGACTCCTGAATGCACGACCGAGAGCGCTCAGGACACCCGTTGAGACGGTCGAGTCAAAGCCGAGCGGGTTACCGATGGCTATCGCGATCTGCCCGACCAGGAGCCCGGTCGAGTCGCCGAACTGCGCATAAGGGAGCCCTTCGGTATCGATGCGGAGCACGGCAAGGTCGGTTGCCGGGTCGGCTCCGGCCAGGCGGGCGGGAAGCGCGGTCCCATCCGCCATGCGGATCTCGATCCTTCCCGCCCCCTGCACCACGTGGTTGTTGGTCATGATGTAGCCCTCCGGGGATACGATCACGCCGGACCCCGTTCCCATCTGCTCACCCCTCCGGCCCTGGATAGGCTTTCCCACTACAACGCTCACGACCGCGGGTCCCACGGACCCGGCGACCCCGGCAACCGCCCGGGAGTAGGCATCAAGGAGATCGGAATCGGACTCTCCGGTATCCGGGAGCGGTCGGGCCTTTTCTGCTCCAGATGCAGGAGGTAAACCCCCCTCCTGCGATATAAGTTTGCAATCAGTTTTATTCATCATCATATATATTTATATGATCGATAATAATCTATTTTTCGCATAAAGAGATAAAACAGCATCAGGAATAATGCTCAGGATCGATCTCTCTCCGGGCGCGCAGGGTGTCGATCCCGGAACCGGGGTGCCACCTCCGGGCACCCACGGCCAGAAATGGATTACTTCTGCCGGAGCTTCAGGAACTCCGACTTCACATCGTTCGGGTCGCTGTACTGCCGATCCTCAAACATGTCCAGTACATCAAGGACCATCTGGGGTGCCTCGCTCTCCTTTGCCCTGGTGATAAGATCGCTCTTTGATGCCGGGTATTCCATCCCGGAGGTGCTCACCTCAATGATCTGCGGGTCAAGTTCCTGCAGGGCCCTGGCGGCTTCCGTTGTACCTCTCATAATTCTCACTACCAAATCTCTGCTCCCATGGGGTGCGACCACAGGGGACTATACCATAAAAATATATCGCCTGTTTCGTGGCAACAGGAGTTGTTCCCGGCAATCCGGATCACTCCCAGCCGGGAGGATTTGAGGATTTACAAAGCATGTCTTTAGAACTCCTCGAAGTCGATTGAAGTCACAAACAACCTTACATCCCTGAGCAGGCAGCGCCCTGGCATACAACTGATACCTGATTGGAGGACCCGGGGAATTGTACCGAGGTTACAGCTCATGCTCATGGCAGGAAGATTATGCGATTAAGGGTGCTTCTATTGCCAGTTGCCCCGTGGGTAGCGTCCCACGGGCAAGATCGTCCTATCCTGCCCTCTAACTCTCACGCTATAGGCATACCGCCCGACTCAAGATCTCTTACCTGCAAGTACAGTTTCTATTCAATCAACTGTGGATCGAGAGGTTTTGTAAAGGAATAGAGGAGATGCAGTGATATTCTGTCAGGCGCCCTCCTGGGAAGGGTAAAATCAAAAGGTTATTCTATCTACCTCCCTAACCCTCACTTCATGAAGCTTAAATAGCGTCATTATGATCACTAGCTGCCAAATGCGCCGGTTCTGATCTCTCCATTCCTCCCTCGTTTACCGGGCCAATGTCCGGAAATCATACCGATACCTTAATCTCCTTTAGTGATCAACTGATCACTATGAGTTGGATTCGGCGCGTCAAAAGAGGGAATCGAGTTTACCTCTATGAGATGACATCGGTCTGGGAGAATGGAAAGGTAAAGCAGCAGCTGATACAGTACCTCGGTGTCGAAAGCGATCAGGAGAAGGTGCCAAAACCCAAGACAAAACGTGTTCGCCCTGAACACGTCCACCCTCTCCAGAGCCTTGGTGCAGGAGACGGGCTTGTTCTCTGGAAAATTGCAGAAGATCTGAACCTCGTCAACATTATTGACCGATATACTACCGGGTTTGAAGATATTGAAGGACCATCTCCGGGAAAGTACCTGGCCACCTGGGCGATCAACCGGGTTATCGATCCTGAGAGTGCAACCCAGCTCGATGCCTGGGTCCAGTCAACAAATCTCCCTGAACTTGCAGGAATGGAACCTGCTGACTTCTCAAAAGATGCTTATCTTCAGTCACTTGATGCAATTTGTTCCCAATCACAGAAAACGCGGCGTATTCAGAGTCATATCCCATCAATTGAAGCAGAACTCTACCAGCGCTGGCGGACCATTCATCCTCTCCCCGACCAGAATCCAGAAACCATTGCCTATGACCTCACCCCCATTCCAACTTATGGCCGGGAGTGCCCGTTGATTGAGCCAGGAAGCAAAACTCACGAAACGCACTTGAATCAGCTGAACCTCTCCGTGATCACGTCATATTTTGATTCATATCCAATCTCACACTTCGTTCATCCCGGTGGTTTCCACTCGATTACCACCATTCCCGACCTGATGATCCGTCTCAAAGAATTGGCGGTGGCACGGGGAACAATCGTCTGGGATCGGGGATATACTACCAACGCTGAGATCGGTTCTGTCGAGCAGGAAGGGTGGAAACTCATTTGTGGTGTTTCAAAGAGGACAAATGAAGCGAAAGATCTCATTTCCCGAACTGAGCCTCCGATTGACCCTGAACATCTGGTACCGACTCAGTGCATGAATATCTATGCAGAAAAAATCGACTGCTCGCTCTTTGGTAGGAAGGGAACTGTTGTGGTCTATGTGAACACTGAGCGAAGGATGCGGGAGATAAAGTCCCGGAATTATGCTATCTACCGAATTTCTGAAGAATTGAAGGAGTTCCAGAAGATCTGCTCATTGATGCAGAAAAATGAGGTGGAGGAGAAGGTCAGGAAAATCATACCAGACGCGTATGCAAAATACTTCACCTACAGTGTTCACCAACGGCAGACTGGGATCGAACTTGAGTGGAGTGCCAATACCGATGCCAGAGTCCGGGCCGAACGTCTGGATGGAAAGTACCTGTTGTACGCAACCGATCTCACCCTTTCGGCTGCTGAAGTGGTGATGAGGTATTTTGAGCGTGATTACGTCGAGAAAGTGTTTCGGGATTTGAAGACGTATGAGGAGATCGCTCCGATTCGACACCGGAAAGAGTCACGGGTGCTTGGGATTATATTCGTCTGCACACTGGCACTCAGGCTAAAGATAGCACTGCGTGTGATGCTTGCGGGGATCAAAGGAAATAACGTGAGCGCAGAGATGCTCCTGAAACAACTTGGGCGCGTGCATCAGGTGAATTTCCAGATGGATACGGAGGTGCAGGTGTGGTACGTTGGACTGCAGAGAAAGACCGATGAGGTGCTGAGGAAGATTGGCATGAAGGGACTCTTCGGGGAGAGGGTCGAGTATACCTAGTGATCATTTTCACGCTGTTTAGGATGAAGATGCATGGTATTCTTCCGCTGCTGGCCTGTATCATCGCAGTTCTGGCAGTTGCTGGTGCCGGGTGCACCGAGACGGTTGACTACGTCGTTGGCATTGACGGCGAGTATATGCCTTTCAGTTATATCGACAAGGATGGCAAAGCTCAGGGATTTGATGTTGACTCCATGAGGTGGATCGCTGAGAAGAAGGGTGTCACAGTGGAGTTCAAGGCAGTAGACTGGGATTCCATCATCCCCGCCCTCCAGGCAGGGAAGATCGATATGGTCTATGCAGGCATGTCGATCACCCCACTGCGGCAGGAGCAGGTAAACTTCAGCAACCCCTACTGGACAGTCGTCCAGGATGTTGCGGTCCGTGAGGACTCTGACATAACGATGGATGATATCCGTGCTGGAAAGGTGGTTCTTGGAGCACAGCGTGGATGTACCGGCGCCCTCTGGATCGAGGAGGCCCTGGTTGATACAGGTCTGATGCCTGCAGAGAACCTGAAACTCTACAAAGATACACCACTTGCCGTCGAAGACCTCAAGGCGGGCCGGGTTGATGCAGTTATGTACGATGACGTCTCCTTAAATGACATCATCAAGGGTCTGCCGGTGAAGATCATCGGGTCTGTCGAGACACAGGAACAGGAGAGCTTCGGTATCGCAATCCGGAAGGAGGACACTGCACTCCTGGAGTTCATGAACGAGGCGCTCGCGGAGCTCAAGGTAGATCCCTACTGGGAAGAGCTCAAAGAGAAGCACAACCTGAAGTAGCCGAATCCGGGAGCGATCCGCTCCCCACCCCTTTTTATAACCAGCATACCCGGGAGGATCTTTTCCTGTACCCACGCAAACCTGCCGCCATAGACCACGAAATGCCCGCGCCATCGCACAACCGCACAGCCTTCCTCTATGCGCTGATAACGGCAATCCTCATCGGGGGGAGTGCTCCGCTCACCAAGCTCCTCATCGGTGGGGCCGAGCCACTCGCACTTGCAGCACTGATATCGCTTGGTAGCGGAGCCGGTGCCCTGTTCTTCTTCCTTGCCGGGACTGCGATGAAGAACCGGTGGAGCCGGGGGGAGATCCCGCCCGGGAAGAGGGATATCCCCTGGCTCGTCGGCGTGACGATATTTGGCGGCGTCCTCGCTCCGGTCACCCTGATCATCAGCCTGTCCGGGACGCCGGCAGCGACAGCCTCCCTCCTCCTGAACTTCGAGGCAGTGGCGACGACCCTGATCGCCGCTGCAATCTTCAGGGAGTGGGTGAGCCGCCGGGTCTGGGTTGCACTCGGGCTCATAACCGCAGCATGCATTCTCCTCACCTACGACCCGGCAGCGGGCTTAGGGCTATCTCTCCCGGCGCTCGGGGTCCTGCTCACCTGTCTGTTCTGGGCTCTCGATAACAACATGGGGCAACGGCTCTCGGCAAAAGACCCGCTCATGATCATCTCCATAAAAGGACTCGGTGCCAGCACCATCACGTTCCTCTTCGCGTTTGCCGCCGGGCAGCAACTTCCTGAAGTGGTCACGATGATCGCTGCCATGACTGTCGGATTTTTCTGCTACGGCGGCCTGACGAGCATCTTCTTTCTCCTCGCACTCCGGGGTATCGGCGCTGCCCGTGCAGGCTCACTCCTCGCCGTCTCCCCATTCTTCAGCGTCCTCTTCTCGCTCGTACTCTTCGCTGAAATACCGGCCGCTGTCTTCTATGTCGCGCTACCGGTCATGGTGATCGGTGCGTGGCTGCTGATATCAGAGAGGCACTCCCACACCAGATAGGCCGTAAGCCTCCCACCACTCGATCACACGCCGGGACTCCCGATTTTTGCCGGCATCCGTTATCACCCATCGCTCTACCGGAGATGCAATCACTCCATCGACTATCCTATTCAGGGGCTCTGATTCCCCTGAGATCCTCCGCGAAAATCGCCATGCAGGCTGTCTGCTCCATCGCAGTACTTCAGGGGTGAGGAGCTCCTCACGAGTATCTGTCGCCCACGAGGGGAGCCATGGTATTCCTATTTTTATTATAATAATTTGTAAATAAATAACCGTAAAGGATATATATTTATACCGCTATTCCCCCTCCACCGGCTAAACTATGACCGGGTTTTAAATCAGAATCTGCACTCTGCCTGCAGCATGCTTCACTGAGCATCCGATCTGGCCAGCCTGTTTGCGCCTACCGGATGGCATGTACAGCAATCCTGCGAGAAGAGAGTAAGAGTTCAAACAAGGGGGGAAAAATGACTAAACGCACACATCTGGCACTTTTATGTGCTGTCGTCATCATCGGGTTACTGATACCACCAGTTCTGGCGGGCGAGGCGAGTCCGGAGGCGGGAGATTATTTCTATCGCCCCTTTGACTATGCGCAGGATCACCCCGATATCGATGGCGATATAATCGTATGGGAAGACAGTAGAAACGATAACCTGAAGGACATCTACTTCGGGACAGTAGACAGATTCCGGGATTCACCTGGCTACACCGGTGAGAGGATAACGTCCGATCCCGCTTTCCAGAAGAGGCCATCCATATCGGGCGACTATATCGTCTGGCAGGGTAACCAGAGCGGAAACTGGGATATCTACCTTTATGAGCGGTCTTCAAAGACGGCAGAGAAACTCACCGACGATCCCGGCGATCAGCGGCTACCTGCAATCCACGGAGACTACATCGCCTGGTACGATGACAGTAGCGGCAAGACAGAGATCGTTCTCTATGATATTGCTGCCGGGGACGTGAAGGATACCATCAAGTGCGACGCCAGGACGACGATTCCCTTCGGGAAGACCGAGTTCAAGCCTGCACTCTCGGATAAGTATGTCGCCTGGGTGGATAAGGCAAGCGAGAGGGTTCATTACTACGATATCGTGGCAGGAGTGGAACGCGGTACGGCGTCGACAAACGTAGCACGTCAATCCTGGCCCTCGCTGTACGGCAGTCTCATCGTATGGGAGGATTACCGGGCAGGAACTGAAAACTCGGATATCTATATGCGTGATCTTGGTGATCCATCCTCTGAGGATAGGCAGATAACCTATAACTCTTCAGACCAGGCTTCGCCGGCGATGTACGAGAATATCATCGTATGGGAGGATACCCGGAGTGTGCCGCGGGGTATTTATATGTATGACCTCGATCACAAAGAGGAGATACCCGTATACCTCTCCGACGATGATACTGATGAACACCTCTACCCGGTCGTCAGTGGCAACACCATCGTCTGGCAGAGGGGCGCGAGTCCTAACTCAAATCTCTACATCTTCATCTACAACCCTGAAGCAGTCGAACCGACCTTAGCGAGCATTGAGGTCACCCCGGCCACGCCCACCGTGGAGATCGGCGGAGAGGTCGGGTTCACCGCCATCTGTTACGACCAGTCCGATAACACCATGACGGGGGTCGATATCGACTGGACGAGCAGCGACACAACCGTAGGAACCATCGACCAGACCGGCACCTTCACCGCTCTCGCTGAGGGTGCGGCAGACATAACCGCAACAGCGGGCGACATCTTCGGTACTGCAACCGTCACGGTTACCGCCCAGGCCCCGCCTGAAGCGGTGCTTACAGGTATCGAGATCTCACCGACAGCGGCT